>JGI24709J26583_10000173_pt1 | contig 51297 bp, 46 predicted proteins | sample BioPla2DNA1_FD_26583 | JGI IMG/M metagenome (IMG submission 26583) | reverse complement strand
GGTATTTAAATGGCTACCGTTAGATCTCTCCAACGGTAGCACAATTGCTCTATAATCTCTTTATTTTTTAGAGCTTACCCCAACATTTGACATAGAGCCAAAAAATCGAGCTTCTCTTATCTCTTTGTTTAATATTAATAGCTTAATTACATCATTCCGCCCATATTAGGTGGCATTGCCGGAGCAGCCGGCTTTTCTTCCGGTTGATCAGCTACTAAACATTCAGTAGTGAGGATCATCGCAGCAATAGAAGCAGCATTTTGTAAAGCACTGCGAGTTACCTTAGCCGGGTCTACAATTCCGTTCTGAATCATATCTTCATAATTACCGGTCAAAGCGTTATAGCCATAGCCTTTCTTACCAAGAGTTTTTACTTTCTCTACCACAACAGAACCTTCCATACCTGCATTATAAGCAATTTGCTTAAGCGGTTCTTCCAAAGCCCTCTTAATTATATTGATTCCTGTCATTACGTCAGGTTCATCAGAAGTGAGTTTTTCCAAAATAGGAAGTGTTTCTATTAAAGCAGTTCCTCCACCAGGTACAATTCCCTCTTCTACAGAAGCACGAGAGGCTGCTAAAGCATCTTCAATCCGAGCTTTTTTCTCTTTTAATTCAGTTTCTGTTGCCGCACCAACCTTAATTACCGCTACACCTCCAGTAAGTTTGGCTAAACGTTCCTGAAGTTTTTCTTTATCAAACTCTGAAGTAGTATCTTCTAACTGTTTACGAATCTGTGCGATACGATCTTCCAGAGCCTGTTTGTTGCCACGACCTTCAACTATGGTTGTTAATTCCTTACTTACTTTTACTTTACCTGCTTGCCCCAGCATATCAATTGTTGTATTTTCTAGTTTTAAACCAACATCTTCACTAATTACTTGCCCACCTGTAAGTACAGCAATATCCTCCAACATTGCTTTACGGCGTTCACCAAAGCCAGGTGCTTTTACAGCTACACAATTAAAGGTTCCCCTTAATTTGTTGACAACCAAAGTTGCCAAAGCTTCCCCTTCAACATCTTCCGCAATAATCAATAAAGACTTGCCTGATTGCACCACTTTCTCGAGAATAGGAAGGATATCCTGAATCGCTGCAATCTTTTTATCTGTAAGCAAAATATACGGTTCTTCCAGAATTGCTTCCATTTTTTCCGTGTCTGTAATCATATATGAGGATATGTAGCCCCGATCAAACTGCATTCCCTCTACAACTTCTAATGTGGTAACCATACCTTGTGATTCTTCAACAGTGATAACTCCGTCATTTCCAACTGTCTCCATTGCTTCGGCAACAAGATCTCCAATTTCACAATCATCAGCAGAAACCGAAGCAACCTGTGCTATAGCTTCTTTAGATTCCACAGGCTTAGCTATATTTTTAATCTCTTCTACAGCAGCTTCTACAGCTTTTTCAATCCCTTTTTTCAAAATCATAGGATTAGCTCCCGCTGCCACATTTTTTAAACCTTCACGAATAATCGCTTGAGCCAATAAGGTAGCTGTAGTTGTTCCATCACCGGCAACATCATTAGTTTTTGTAGCAACTTCTTTTACTAATTGAGCTCCCATGTTTTCATAAGGATCTTCTAATTCTATTTCCCTAGCAATGGATACACCATCATTTGTAATTGTAGGTGAACCAAATTTTCTATCTAGTACAACATTGCGACCCTTCGGTCCTAAAGTAACTTTTACAGCTTCGGCTAAGGCATTAACCCCTTTTTCCAGGCTTTTTCTTGCCTCTTCGCCAAAGATAATCTCCTTTGCCATTTTCTTTCCCTCCTAATATTTATCTTACTTTAATAACCTTGACTTACTTCCTTATTACTTAATTACTTAGATAATTGCATGAATATCTCTTTCACTTAGAATTAATACTTCTTCACCATCAATTTTAATTTCAGTTCCGGCATATTTGGAGTAAATGACTTTATCGCCTACTTTTACTTCCAAGGGTACCTTTTGACCGTTTTCCAACGTTTTTCCTGAGCCTACAGCCAAAATCTCACCCTGTTGAGGCTTTTCTTTAGCTGTATCAGGAAGTACGATACCACTTTTTGTTTTTTCTTCTTGTGCTAAAGGTTTTACAACAACTTTGTCGCCAAGAGGCTTAATATTCATTATGACATCCTCCTTATTAATTATTTTATTTTCTTTTGTTAGCACTCTACTTCGTTGAGTGCTAACATTTATAAATAATAATAGTAAAGGCAGATAAAGAAGGCAAATTTCGTATAAGGCTATTTTTAATAATTATCTTTCATTTTTATCTTGTATTTATAAATATCTTATTATTACTCCATATTTCTTCAAATTTTGTTATGGATTAAGTTTTATCTTCTCTGCCTTTACATTATTTATATCTCCACTTAAAACTTAGTTTATACACTAAATCATGATAACAGCTTAATTATAATAGCTTTTATTTTATAAAAGCCTAAAAAAGGAACAGGTTTACACCCGTTCCCTTCTATTAACCTCCTTACTTCCCATAAATCCTCTGTCATTTAGTCGCCAACTACCCTTTCGTTTTATTAATTCATTAAATCTATCTAAGATACTATGTGCAGATAGTTTATGATCATTATTAACCTGTTCCGGATTAAATGAAGGATTCTCAACTGACATCATATTTTTAATATTCTGCAAGCATTCTATCCCTTTTTCATTGCCATACATCTCTTCAAGTTCTCTTAGTCGGTTGAAATCTGCTTCTGTAAATAGCTGTTTTATTTTATCTGTTTTTTTCCAAAATGCAGCACGTCTTCTTTCAATCAAATCCTTTTCAACTTCAGTTCTGGCCCTACCCCACAGTTTTACCTTTTCTAACAGATCCTTCTTAATCAGCATAATATCTTCCTTTAATTTTGGATCTTCGTTTAAGACATTGGCAAACTTCTTTTCTAATTCGGCAAATTCATAATTTATTAACTCTATTTCTTCTTTATACAAATCTTTGTTGATATAAGAATAATTAAAACGCAATTGATAATATATTGCACTATGCTCTTGTTGAAAATTATTAATCTTTCTAATGATATCATTTAAAGAATCTGCAAGATTTTGCCTAGACATTTTCAATTCAGTCATATTCAAGTCATTTAAACGATGATTTAACTTACGTCTCGTAATATCATCTGAATAACTCATTAGGATCACACACCCCTATTTTTATAAAATAAAAATTAACGCATTAATTCTAATTCTTGTCTATGTCTATTCCTAGGTTCAACCTGTATTCTATGGTTATCTGAATATGTCATCAGTATATCTTCTGTTTTCTTTAATGTATCGCCTGTTGAATTTTGAGGACTTAAGTATACGTGCTTGTTTTCTTTTCTTTTCAATTCTTCTACCATTCCCCAAATCTTATCAACTTCTCCGCCGTATAAATTTTCTTCTAAGATTATTAATCTCTCAAATTTTTCTTTAGGCATATTCAAACCTTCATTTCTAAACTGATGCCAAAGAGCTGCTCGCTCATATAAGAGCTTATTAAGTTTTTTAATTTGATTAATATCCAGATAGCTAACTATATCATGTTTATATTTGCTTATCATATTTTCAATAATATAAATTTCTTGCTTATATATTTTATCATTTATTTCTGGACTATTATCTGTCTTGTAATATTCCGGAAAACGAGAGCTTTCTTTAATGTCTTGCATCAGATTTCTTAACATGTTTTCAATTTTTTCTGCGCGTCTTTTTCTTAAATATTCTCCTAGTTTTTTTATAAAACTCATAATTGTATCAACCTCCTTTTCAAATTTATCAAGCTCTAAATTTCATTTTTGTAAATTTATCTTTAAATTTGCTTCTGAATCATTCCATCTTTTAAATCCATGTTATAATATCTTCAATATTAATATGTCAAAAATATCTAAGTGTAGGTGGTAAATAAATTGAACAAACAAGAATTACGCAAATATATGCTGGAAAAGAGAGAAAGGCTTTCCTTATTAGAAGTACAAGGGAAAAGCCATCAAATAAATCAACAGCTTATCTTTTTTTCTGCTTATCAAACGGCTAAAACTATCCTCACATACCTTCCCATAAAAAATGAACCAGACACACTACCATTGATTAATAATGCTTGGGAACAAAAAAAACAAGTATTAATTCCCGTAACTCAAGCAGAAAATAATAGCTTAATTCCGTCGAGACTGAAAAATCTTAATGAGTTAACCCGAGGAATATATAATATTCTTACACCAAAACCAGAATACTTACGTCCGGTTAATCCGGACAACGTGGATATCTGTATTCTTCCCGGTGTCGCCTTTGACCGCCAAGGTTACAGACTTGGTTATGGTGGTGGCTATTTTGATCGTTTTCTCCCAAAACTCCGTACAGATTGTCTTAAAATAGCCTTAGCTTACGATTTTCAGATTCTCGATTGTCTACCTCGAACAAAGTTCGATATACCGGTTGATACAATTATTACCGAGACATCCGTTCATTTATGCTCACATGCGAACTTCTAATCGGAATACTTGCCTCAGCTAATTCTTTCGTTTGTTCATATACTTCATCAACACGTTCAGCAAATTTATCAAATTCTCTTTGCTCTTCTCGTTTTTTTAAGGCCTCTTCCACCATTTTTCTTCTAATTTCATGAAATCCTTCATCAATAGTTTTTAAACCAGCTAGTCTTTCAGAACCGAAATTACTGAATTCAGCTTCCAGTTCATATAATTCAGTCTTTTTATCTTCAGAAAAATCAAAGCCTTTTTCTCTATAATTATACATATGCTTTTCACATAAAAACATTTTATCTCTTATCTCATTAAGCTTATTATTAATTATAGGGAAATCAGGGCTGTTTTTATATATATCCAGGCTTTCATAATATGCACAGTTAATCTTATTCCTCGCTTCATTTAAGATATATACATTTTGTCCATACTCGATATTCATACTTAAATAATCAGGGCAAGTTTGAATAAAATCTTCACGTGCCATGACCATCCTCTTTATAGCCTCATTTATTTTTTGTTGGGTATCCAGCTCAATCGCCATAATTGCTACATCAAGCTTACCTTGGTTAATAATTCTATCTATGTCATTGAAAAAAAGCTCTAATTCATTTCTCCTCTCTATTTTCTCTAAAGGAGCAGGTGTTATTTCATAAACTTGTCCAAGGCTAGTTTTTAGTTCTTCCAATTCTTGATAAATCTTCTTGATACCTTCAAGTTGTTTTTTCGAGCATAAACCTTCCAAATATCCATACCTTAACTGAAAATCAATCTCCAAACTATCCTTGCTCATCTCTTTAAGTCTGGACTGATTCCTGTCTATTAACCATTTTATTATTCCACCTGTCAATCCCATTTTGAACCTTTCCTTTCTGTTAAAAACATTCTCTTACAATTTAACAACGTTCAGGCTCACTACTTTTTTCTCTCGGAGAAGAATTGCCATTTCGTGTAATCTGTCCATCCTTATTAGCTGACATTCCAGCATCAATAGTTTTTTCAGACTCAGCCGTTTCTTTTTTTGCTTTATTGCCATATCCATACTCAGATAAAATAGAATCAATACTTCTCTGATCACTTCGATCCCGTTTAAATTTCTCAGGCAATTGAAGTCTGGGGTTATTTTCTAAATTTTCCTGTTTCCTTCTTCTTCTTTCTAACTTTGCTAATCTACTTTCCCACCTTGTCTCCAGTTCAGCCCTCATACTCTCAAATCTAATGAATCCTTCTGCAAAATAAGGATTATACTCTTCTTTAAGAAACCTTTCAATCATTTCTTGAGGAGGTTCAGGTATATCATCTCTTTGTGCTCTATTATCATCCATAATTTGAGTACAGTAATCTGTAAAATCATACCTATCCTTTGCCCTTTGTTTAAAACCAACTTTTAAATTTTTTATTTGTTCTTTCAATTCGGGATTTTGCTTGCAAAATTCTTGCAAATCTTTTTCCCGTTCAGCAAAATTTTTTTCAATAGCTTGCAATTCCTTTTCATATAATTCTTTATTAAACGAAGGATGTAAATACATTTTATAGTATTCAGAAGGTCTGGTTTCCTTAATATCTATATCTATGCTATACTTTATATTTTCAAGCAAAGAAAAATCTTTATTATCAAACCATCCATTTATCCTTCCATATAAATCTACTCTGGTAACATTCATATTATTAAATACTTCTCCTTTCTTATACTCTTAACAACGTTCTGGTGCACTTTTTCTCTTATTGCTTGATTCACCAAATGGAGATTTGCCTGCATATAAAGTCCTGGTATTCGCATGCTCTTCTTTTTTAATAATATCTACATTATTCTGCCATTCATCTAAAGTCATCTGTCTATTTTGCTGTTCATTAGTTATTAGTGAATTATCCACTACTGTATTTTTAGCCATAGCTCTATCAAAATATACCGGATACAATGTGCTTAATTCATCAGCCATTTTCCTTGCTTCTCTTTGCTCTTTTTCTATATTACCCATAGCTCTGTTATATTGTTCCGGATACTTTGTACGAAACTCATCAATCATTTTCTGTTGCTCTGATTTAGCGAATGTTTTAGCATTATTTTCCCATACTTTAAGTGGTTTGAGTCCCTCTGCCTGTACCTTAGGGGGTTCCTGTTTGTTTTTTCTTTTAATTCTTAACTCATTACCAACTTTAGTTCTACTTACCCTAAATTTAGGTTTGTCTGGCGTCTTAGGTGTCTGCTTAGACGCATTTTTTTCAGGAGGCTTTATACCTAATCTCTTACATTTAGCCTTTAGAGCCTCATATTCCATCTTTTCGCGTAATTTATCAATTTCCTTTTTTAACTCCGGATCACGTTCAAATTCATCCTTTAAACCATTTTGTATCTTATTGAATGCATCCTCTATCCATTCTTTATCAAGCTTTTCGAAATAACGGTTTTTTTCCGTATCCTTACTTTTTCTAAGATATCCTTTATATTTTTCGTTATAACGAAGATTATATGCTCTTTCCGATAGTAATTTTAGTTCTATTTCTAAAACTCTATTTTCTCGTGGATTTGCTTCTTTATATTTATTCTCTGCTTTTAGTTCGGCAATATGATTCTTAAAATTAGGAATAAAGATTTTTTGATACGGAGAAGGTCTAAACATATTCTCTGCATTTTCAAAACGTGCAAACTCACCTAATTCACATGCTTCTCCTTTATGCCTTACCACAGCTGCGGCTATTACGCGTTCATAAAAAGCTTCCCTTGCATATCTCCTTTCTTCAGGTGACAACTTATTTCCATATTTCTCAAGTACTGTCTCAATTGCATGCATTTCTCTCGCCATTTCTTTAGCATTATCACTTTTAGATGTAGGATAAATATGAGGCAAATACTCTAACCCTTCATTATTAGGCTCCCTGAATAATTTGCGAATTTCTTTATCCATTTTTTTGTATATTCTATTTTTTCGCCAATCCCTATACCAGCCTATTATACCTTTTGTTTCGTTTTGAGGCGGATTGGTTTCCAATTGTCGGGCAACCTGTTCGCCTCTATTATGCTTAGCCAGCACTTCTTTTTCTGCGACACTATTCTCACTTGTTTCCAAATCCTGCTGCCCGCTCTCCCCCTGTACTATTATTTCGCCATATTCATCAATTTCATGCTCGTTAATTGCCATCCTAATCTCCCCTTTCTCTTCTCTTTTAACTAACTATATAGTTAAAGAATAAGAAAGAAAGCCTTTAACAAAACTCTCTGTCGTCATTTGTTCTTACCTATCTCACTGGTTTTACGCCCTGAGCTTTCGACTGTTCAGAAATGTCATTTGGTAACTTTCTTCCCGCTATGCTTTGTTCCTTAACACTTATTATTGAACCATCAGGCATTACCTTTTCCGTATAACCTGGTACTTTCATTCTCGGAGTTCTTGTTCTTGATGTTATTACTATTTCTTCATTAGGTGTATTTACTATGCTTACTTGCTGTTCTTTATTTTTATTTGCTTTGGCTGCAGCTAAGAAATCTTCAACCGTTCTACCACCACCATTTACTCCTTTGTCCTTAGTGCTTATTATTGAACCATCAGGCATTACCTTTTCCGTATAACCTGGTACTTTCATTCTCGGAGTTCTTGCTCTTGATGTTATTACAATTTCTTCATTAGGAGTATTTACTATGCTTACTTGCTGTTCTTTATTCTTATTTGCTTTGGCTGCAGCTAAGAAATCTTCAACCGTTCTACTACCACCATTTACTCCTTTGTCTATTTCCACTGATTGTCGGGATTGTCGTCCTTCAAGAATTAACTCACTCTGTGGAGCATAACGTTCTTCTTCAACTTCTCTATTTTGGGGCAATTCCATAAATCCGTTTCTTACAATACCAAAAACAGACCCATTTTTTAATCTGTTTTCAGCTTCCTTTCTTTCTTCCGGTCTTCTCCAAGGTAAACGTGCCATCACAACCCCTCCTTATTTAAACATTTGTTAATAAACATTTGTTAAACTCTAGCCCACTCTGGAAAAGAAGTCATCTTCCCCTCTTATCATCCCAATCTCTGTTTTTTGTATTTTTCTGTTTTATATTTTTAATTTTATTATTACTAATTTTTTCAAGATCTAAATCTTTATAGCAAACATCTTCTAAATTCAATAATTCATTCATTTCTAATAATTCTCTGCTGTCGCCTTTAAATATTCTCGCCATTAAATCATCCTTATTGACATTGTCCCGCAAAGCTGCCTCAAACATTACCTCATCTCTCACACTATTAGTAATCCAATCTTTATGAGGATTACTAAATTCGGCAACATTAATTTTTTCCTGTTTGTTATCAAACATTTGATTAAAAGAATCTTTTCTTAATTTCCACGCCTCACTCAACATATCTTCATAATCATTTTTATTTAATGAATTCAAATCTTTAGTTCCCATCTTGTCTAACCACTCTGTAACTGATAATTTTTCCGCTTCATTTACCTCATGAATTAGACTATCTAAGCCCCGTTCTGTTAAATTTATTGCTTTTAATGTTTGCAGAAGTTCTGATTGATTTTTATTAATATTTCCTCCTAAAGACTGACAAATTTTTAAATAAGCTATCACATCATTTCTTGTTATCTCTGATTTTTCCATGATAGCTACAGCTTCTCTGGCTGCATCATATCTCAGATATAATTCATTACGAAACATTTGCCATTCTTTAGAATCCCTTATAAATCTATCTCCATTTTTATACTCTTCAAAAACTCTAATCAAATTATTTTCTGCTTCTTTATAAACATTAAACATCTTAGATAACTTATAGACTCCATTATCTTCAATGAGTAAATTAAGAAACTCACTGGAACTGTTTTTTATAATATTTATTGCTAAATCTCTCCTTATTACTCTATTTGCTTCATATATACCATTCAACATTTCAAGTAATCCCCTTTATATTTATTTACTTTTCCAGATATCTTAAGTATATTATATTCTATTCAGAAATTTATTGCAAATGTTTTTACATTTTTTTAAAATTTTTCCCAGAACATATGTGCTACCTATCCACAAAATCCACAAACTTATACACAGATTTTTACATATTGTACAGCGTTTTTCTTATAATGTCCACATTATCCACAGATTTGGAAATTTTTTTACTCAGTTTTTTGTCCACATTAGTAAACCCCATATAGCAGTTATTCACAAAGTTGCTCACATTATCCACAGATTTTTAATCCACAAAACCTTTTCCTTCATTTTAAACCCCTCTTAAAACCCTCTAAATTAAAAAAACGTTTATTTTCCTCACTGTAGAAAAAATAAACGTATTTTTTATTCTTACTTTTATTATTTTCTTTTTAAGCCTCTATTTCTTTAACACTTGGCAATTTATTTAAACGTACCTTTTCAATGCGATGACCTTCCATTTCCAAAACAGAAAGTTCAAGATCCGCTATTTCTATCTTATCACCTTCTACAGGTATACGATCTAAAGTCGCAAAGACTAATCCGCCGAGCGTATCTGCTTCTTCACAACTCAAGTTAAGATTCAAATCTTCATTTAGCTCCTCAATCCTCATACTAGCCTTAACCTCTACTGTATCCTCATCAATATGCCGCAATAACGGTTCCTCCCGGTCATGTTCGTCTTGTATGTCACCCATGATTTCTTCAATAAGATCTTCTAACGTAACAATCCCAGCAGTACTACCGTATTCATCCAAAACAATAGCCATATGAATCTTCTCTTTTTTCATTACCATAAATAATTCGGAGATTTTTTTTGTTTCAGGTATATAAATTGTCTGGCGCACATGTTTTTCAAGAAAGAAATTCTCTCTTTGTTCGGGCAATAGAAGAATCAAATCTTTAATATGCACAACTCCGATAATATTATCAACTGTCTTTTCATAAACAGGTATTCTAGAAAATTTTTCTTCTTTAATTATGGTAATTAAATCATCAAAAGAAATATTTTTCTCTACCGCAATAATATCCGGACGAGGTGTCATAACATCATTGACTACCATATCAGCAAACTCAATAACCCCATGTAATATGGTTTTTTCCACTTGATTAATCATTTCCTCGTTTTCGCCCGTAACAGCTAAACCAGAAGTTACCATATTAATGATCTCTTTTGCTTCTTCAGTAAACTCATTCTCTGCTTCATCTTTTGGTATACCTACTATTCTATTAAGAAACTGCTTTATTAAAGTAAATGGTTTCGTCAAAGGATAGCACAAATACTTAAACAGCACTATGATTCTAATAAACAAACAGCTAATTTCCTGAGCATATTTTTTCCCTAATACCTCGGGAATAATTTCCCCAATCAGCATAAATACAACAATAAAAACGGCTACCGCACCTAAAAATCCCCAGCCTTCACCCCAATATTTTAGAGCTGTTACTATACCTAAACCGGCAGCGACTATACAACTAACTAAATTGACAAAGAAAAGTGTAATAAATACATCAGAAGGATCCTCTAATACTTTCTTCACCAAAGCAATACTAGAATTACCTTCACTACCCGCTTCTTCACTATTTACCTTGGGTATTATCCTTTTGCTAAGTGTACATAATGCCTTTTCACAAGTTACACAAAAGAAAGAAAGCAGAACAAAAAACAACACATGAATTAAATAAGGACTACTATCAGGGTCCAATGTATAACCAACTCCTCAATTTTAAAATTCTTTTTCCCCTCTTGTAAAATAAGGATAAAAATTTTTAATTCTTCTCTAATTATACTAGATTTATAAAAAAAATAAACACTGTCCCTAGCTATTAACGCAAAAACGGTTTTTCTCTAATTTCTTATATTATTAAAAAGTCAGTGCACGTCCCTATTTGGTGCAAAAAGCCCTCTCGCATTTGTTACAGATATTTCCTGACTATTCGGTCTCATTCCCTTTATTCCATCATAAATAACTTGTAAATTTTTCCGCTTATTTAAATCTCCTCTTTCATTATCTTTATTTTTTCCTAATATACTTAGTTCATTTTCCAATTCTATTACTGTTTCTCTAAACAATTCTACCGTAGTTTTAAATTTTTGTACATGTTTTTCTAATTCCTCAATATATTCTCTTTTTACTTTTTTAAAATTTCTATTGCTATTACTATGTTCTTCTTTTGCTATTATAAGTCGGTTCACATTTTTTAAAGCTAATTCTGCATCAATTAGCAATTCATTTTTTAATAGTTCTTCTATCTTTCTTCCTTTTATGATAATATCACTTAGGTCAATCTTACTAAGCTGCCCCTCAGATTCATCTAATGATAAGTTTGTTTTAATATGAGCTGGTTCTCTCTTAATTTTTGCTTTCAATTCATCATTAAATATATTAATTCCACTAAACACCTTCTTAAAACTATCCACCAGACCTCTACTTTCACCTAATTTGTTCACATAATTTTCTAATTCTACTACTACTTCACTTAAAATTTCTGCCATTGATCTTAGTTTTTTTGCCCTTACTTCTAATGTTTCTAGATATTTCCCTTTTAATTCTCTAAAATTTCTATTACTATATTCTTCTCTCGCGATTTCTATAAATCTATCCACATTATCTAAAGCTGATTTAGCATAAATGATTAATTCACGTCTTAATAATTCTTCTATCGTTCTTCCATTCCGCATAATATCACTTTGGTCATTCTTACTAAACTGCATAAAACTTTTCACTCTACCCATTCTCCTCCCTCTTCATAAAATTTCCTAAAGAAGTCCCATATTTAAACTTAATTTACAACAACCTTTAATTTTTTTCTGAAGGTTCTATTTACTTAATCATAACCCAAAATTTGCCTTTTGTGAACCCTTTAAGATACCGATCTAATATAACCTTAACTGCGGCACTGCATTCAAGCTCCAATTGGCAAATTCCCCTTTTAAATAGCGATAATGAGCAGCACAGGCAATCATAGCCGCATTATCAGTACAAAACTCCAACGGTGGATAATAAAGCTTTAAACCTTCCTGCCCACACCGTTTTTGCATTTCCTCCCTCAGTGAACTATTGGCGGAAACCCCGCCGGCCATCAAAACTGATAGTATGCCTTTTTGTTTAGCAGCACGAACTGTTTTTTCTACTAAAACTTCAACTACACTAGCCTGAAAACTCGCCGCAAGATCAGCTTGAATTACCTTTTCTCCCTTTTGAGAAGCTCTATTCAAGTAATTTAAAACCGCCGTCTTCAACCCACTAAAACTAAAATCATAACTGTTTTCTCCCAACCAAGCACGTGGCAATTTTACCGCTTCAGGATTACCTTCCTGAGCCAGTCTATCCAACAACGGTCCCCCTGGATAAGACAAACCCATAGCTCGAGCTACCTTATCATAGGCTTCACCAACTGCATCATCTTGAGTTTGTCCCAACAAAACATATTCTCCATGCCCACGCATTTCCACCAAAGCTGTATGACCACCGGAAACAATCAAACCAATCAACGGAAATTCAATGTGCTTATGAGTAAGCCAATTAGCATAAATATGTCCTTCGATGTGATTAACAGCAAGCAAAGGAAGTTTGAGACTATACGCCAAGGCCTTAACTGTACTAACTCCGACTAATAACGCACCTACTAAACCGGGCCCATATGTTACCGCAAGGGCTGATAACTGCGAAAAGTTAAGCTTAGCCTCTTTTAAAGCCAAGCTTATTAAGCCATTAACCTGTTCCAAATGCTTACGCGAAGCAATTTCAGGAACAACTCCGCCATATTGCTGATGTACTTTGATCTGCGAAGATACTATATTGGTCAACAGATCTTTGCCTTCCGCCAAAATAGCTACTGCTGTCTCATCACAACTTGTTTCTACAGCCATAATTATTTCCTTATCTTGTCCCAACATAATCTAACCTCACTTTGCCTTACATACCATCATCATCATCATCATTATTATTAAATAATATGTTTAACTAAAAACGAAAAAAGATCAGAAAAATTCCTTCCACATAATAAGGGCATCTTCATTTTCCAAAGCATAATAATTAGGACGAATCCCGGAAGGAACAAATCCTCTTCTTTTATAAAGGGTCTGAGCTTTTTCGTTAGAAACCCGTACCTCTAATGTCATTCGTAACGCACCTTTTTGCAACGCTAATGCCTCCAACCCCCCCATAAGAAGCTCACCCAATTTTTTCCCACGATGCTCCGGAGCAATAGCAATATTCGTAATATGGGACTCATCAATGATCAGCCACATCCCACCATAACCTAAGACTAATTCTTGGTTATCTTCTGTAGTTATGACTAAATAATACGCAAATTCATTGTCTGCTAATTCACACTTAAAAGCATACGGTGACCAGGGACAGGAGAACGACTGTTTTTCAATCTCTACAACCTGCGGTATATCTTTCTCTTCCATCGGTCGCAAAAGATACTTTGTATTCAGAGCCATAAATACACCTCTTTACTTACCTGCACCTCTTTACTTAAATCCACACAGCAAAATTTTACTTGCAAAATCTACAACACTATGCTTAAACCTAACACAAATAATGTGTCTGTTCAAGACTTAACAGATGTCTTCAACTTCCTTTCAGCCTCAGAAGAACGAATATACAGAGGCTTCAGCGTAAAAACTTCATCCTCTTCTCCTTTTAATAACTTGCGCAGACCTAGCTCAGCAACGCTTGCTCCCCGTGCCAATTGAAAAATACCGGGAATAATTACAGCCTTTTCCCCGAGACTCTCCTGCCAAACATCTGCATAAATTGTTGCTCCATCGCCTGTAAATAAAATAGGCTCTCCATAATCAGCAAGCTTTTCTGCCCATAATTGAGGATTAATCGCCTGATCATCCTCCACCTGCTGATATTCCACACCGCTAAATCTAAATAACGCCGTATATACCTCATTTCTGCGGGCATTCAAGACCGGTGCTACTAATCCCGAACAACCTACCTGCTGATAAGCTAAAGCTAATAAGGTAGGAATACTAACCAGCGGTTTATTGAGACCTTGCGCCAAACCCTTAGCTGTAGCCATCCCAATCCTTAAACCGGTAAAAGAGCCAGGACCTCCGGAAATAGCAATCCCCTCTATTTCAGAAATGTCAACCTTGACCTGGTGTAACAGTTCATCAATTAAGGGTAAGAGTTGTTCGGAATGAGTCAAACCAATATTTAAGGTCATCTCTCCCCACAGCTTCTCCTCAGAGACCAAGGCTACCGAAGCCACAGGTGACGAACTTTCAATGCCCAGAACTTTCATTTAAAACCAACTCCTTTACCAGCGTTTCCATAGACTCACCATGTGGATTAAAGCTAATCAAACGACCTTCACCCGTCTCCTGCCGATACACACGAGTAATCTTAATCTGTAAATATTCAGCCGGTAAAAAAGGAGCAATCAAATCACTCCACTCAATTGCTGTGACACCGGACCCTGAAAAATATTCTTCGTAGCCTAATTCTTCAAAAGCCTCAGGGAAAGGTAATCGGTAAACATCAAAATGAGCTAAAGGTATTCTGCCCTCATAAAGGTGAAGCAGAGTAAAAGTGGGACTCGTTACAGTATCCTTCGCCCCTAAACCCTTAGCCAAGCCTTTCACAAAATGAGTTTTACCTGCCCCTAAATCACCTTCCAGGGCTAATACTTCTCCACCTTGTAGTTTTCTCCCTAGTTTTTCGGCCAAAGCCACCGTATCCTCTGTTGAATACGATTCAAAACTATACAATATCACCATCTACTTCCTTTAAAATAAATTGATTATATCTTATCATAAACTATTTTCCCATTAATATATACCCTTTCTACAACTGTACGCCAATCTAAGGGATGTCCCGACATTACTACTATATCCGCATCCTTACCTACTTCCAAACTGCCAATTCTCTTGTCTAATTTTAGTATGCGTGCGGGATTAATTGTAATTGCTTCTAAAGCCGCTTCTTCTGCCATCCCGTTCCTGACCGCCAAAGCAGCACAAAGCGGCAAATATTGTACCGGAATTACTGAATGGTCCGTAGTGATCCCTACCAAAACTCCCGCCTGATATAAACTAACTGCAGTCTGCCAAGTAATTTCCGCCAGTTCCACCTTTGATCTGCCGGAGAGAGTTGGTCCCACTACTACAGAGATATTTCTTTTTTTTAATTCGGAAATAACTTTTTGGGCTTCCGTACCATGCACCAAAACCATCTCTACACCAAATTCATCAGTAATGCGCATCGCCGTAAGAATGTCATCGGCACGATGTGCATGAACAATTAAGGGGATTTTTTTCTCCAACACTAAAGTTAAATTTTCCAAACCTAAATCCCGCTCAAAAACCTCTCCGGACGAAGCGGCTTTTTCCTTCTTTGCTTGATAATCTTGAGCATCAGTCAATGCTTGACGTAAAAGGGCTGCTATTCCCATCCGTGTACATGGTGCTTTTTTTTGCTCACTGAATATCCGCTTTGGATTCTCACCAAAAGCTGTTTTCAAACCGGCCTGAGCCAACAAAATCATTTCCTCAAAACTTTGTCCTGCCGTTTTCATGACCAGATTAGTTCCCCCGAGGACATTGGCACTACCGGGCCCGGTCATCACTGTAGTTACCCCTCCGCTAACCGCGTCCCGGAATGCAATATCCAGAGGATTAACTGCATCAAGTGCTCTCAACTCTGGAGTAACAGGTTCCGTGTATTCGTTTAAATCATCGCCCTCTTCTTGATATATTTCTTCTAAAACGCCTAAATGAGTATGAGCATCAATAAAACCAGGCAAAACAGTTTTTCCTTGTAAATCAATTACTTCTGCCTCCTGAGGTATCTTAACCACATCACCAACTGCCGTTATCTTGCCCTTCTCAAAAAGTAGCATCCCTTTTTCCCATACTTTTCCCGCCATTGTATAAATTCGGCCATTAATTAACGCCGTAATCATCAAACTTATTCCTCCAGTCTAAATTCCACAGCTTTAATAATTTTTCATAACCATTAAATAGTATTTAAATTATAACACGTTACACTATTCTACTCCACATTTTTCATGGTCAACCCAATCCTGCTTCTCGCACGATCTATCTGTATAACCTTTACCTTTACCACATCACCTACGGAGATTACCTCCAAGGGATGTTTAATAAATTTATGACTTAACTGAGACAAATGGATGAGTGCATCTTGCTCTACCCCAATATCTACAAAAGCTCCAAAATCTACAACATTTCTAACTATCCCCATTAAGATCATTCCATCCGTAAGATCCTCCAAAGAAAGGACATCTTGACGAAAGAATACGGGTGGCAAATCTTCTCGCGGATCACGTCCCGGTCTTTGTAAAGCCTCAATAATATCTTTTACCGTAGGAACCCCCGCTCCTAGTTCTTGCGCAACTTCCTGATAATCTAATGCTTCTAAAGCTTCCCGAATCTCTGTTTCTTTATTTAAAAGGTCCTCTACCTTAAAACCAACCATAGACAATATTTGCTCAGCCAATTCATACGACTCCGGGTGAACAGGTGTGTTTTCCAAAGGATTATCTCCCTCAGCGATCCTCAAAAAACCGGAGCATTGCTGAAAGGTACGCTCCCCCAAACGCGGAACGGACAATAATTCTTTCCTCAACCGATATTTGCCTTTACTCTCACGTCTCTCCACAATTGCTCTAGCCACAGACGGGCTTAACCCTGCTACATACTGTAATAAAGCAGGGGAAGCGGTATTTAATTCTACACCTACCGTATTAACACAAGATTCTACCACACCTTCCAAAGCCTGACTGAGTTTTTTGGCATTCACATCATGCTGATATTGCCCCACACCAATCGATTGAGGATTAATCTTTACCAATTCAGCCAAAGGATCCTGAACTCTCCGAGCGATAGAAACACCACTCCGGTAAGATAAATCAAGATCCGGAAATTCTTCGCGCGCTAGTTTTGACGCTGAATAAACCGAAGCACCCGCTTCACTGACAATAGTATATTTTATGTCCAAGCCTTCCTCCTTAAGAAATTTCGCCACAAATACCTCTGTCTCTCGTGAAGCTGTCCCATTACCTATAGCAATGGCCGTAACCTGCCATTTGTTAAGCAATTCCTTTAACTTTTGTCTCGCTGCCTGTTCCTGTTTCTGAGGCGGATGCGGATAGATTACCCCAATTTCCAGCAGTTTACCGGTATCATTAACTACTGCTAATTTACACCCGGTACGGAAGCCTGGATCTATCCCTAAAACAACCTGTCCTCTTACCGGTGGCTGTAATAATAAATTTCTTAAATTTCGGGAAAACACCATTATTGCCTGTTCTTCTGCCTTTTCCGTCAGTTCTTTACGAACTTCCCTTTCCAAACTGGGCAAAAGTAAGCGACGTATGCCATCAGCTACAGCTTCCTTAAACTGCTCAGTTCCCAAACTTGCCGGATTAGTAAGAACACATTGCCATAATTTTGAGATGATTTCCTCTTCGGGAAGAGCAAGTTTAACCTGAAGTACTTTCTCCTTTTCCCCCCGATTAAGCGCCAAAATACGGTGTGGTGGTATAGTCCGCAGTGGCTCTTGATACTCTGCATACATCGCATAAGGTGTTAAATTGAATTCTTCTTCTTTTAATAGCGCCTTAGTCACTACAAGCCCTCGTTTAGAAATTATTTCTCTTACAATTCCTCGCAATCCCGGGTCATCAGCAATCTCTTCGGCGAGAATATCTCTCGCCCCGGCTAAAGCTTCTTCCACAGTATTTACCTCTAAATCCGGATTAATGTACTCAAGCGCTAAAGTGGCTATGTCCGAACTATCCTTTGTTTTGCTTAAATTCTGATCTGCAATTAACTTGGCTAAAGGTTCTAAACCCTTTTCTCTGGCCACACTTGCCCGGGTAGTCCTTTTCGGTCGAAAAGGTCGATAAAGGTCCTCTATAACCTGCAATGTTTCTGCAGACACGATTTCCTTTTCTAATTCCGCTGTTAGTTTCCCTTGTTCACCAATTAAACGAACTACCTCTTCTTTACGTTTAGCTAAGTTTTGTAGATACTCCAGTCTTTCCGCCAAGCGACGCAATGTTTCTTCATCCATTTCGCCCGTAGCTTCTTTGCGATAGCGAGCGATAAAAGGAATTGTATTCCCTTCCTCCAATAACTGCACAGCCTGTCTAATTCCCTGCAGTGACCAATTCAATTCTTGAGCCAGTCTTTCTGTAAAATTTATCTCCAGTACCATTTGCTTCTCCTTAATATTTAAATTATTGACTAACAAAACTAATCATTTAAATCTCTTTATCATTTAATCTTTTTAAACATTTACTCTTATTATCTGATTTAGTGTTAAGTTCAGTGTTCCAGTGAAACAACTGCTCTTATTTCACCAATAATATCTCCCCGATGGTTAGTTAACCTCCTTTGCCGATAATCAGAGAGTATTTCTTTTTCCTCGCTTGTTAATACCTCTAACTGTTCTAAGACGGCAAGAACTACAGGAGGCAAGGCCCTTAAGTTACCATCTTCCACCTTTATGGCTATCCCCCAGCCTTTTTCCGCTATACCTACACAATATACAGCCTCTGCCCCAAACTTCGCAATTAGTTTCCCTCCGGCAACTGCAAGTAACTCCGTATCAAAACGATTCGTACCGCCCACCATGAAAGGATGTGTAGTCATTGCTTTTTTGATGAGATGACATGCTTCCTTTCTGGTCTCCGTTAAACCGTTATCCTCCGATGCAGATATCCGGGCATAGGCATAGGCCATTTTCTCCAAGGGCAGTCCGAAAACAGGAACTCCACATCCGTCAATTTCCACCGGTATTTGCTCAGGTGTTACGCCGGCCATTTCCGCTACCGTTCTCAACATTTCCTGTTGAACCGGGTGTTCCGGTCGAAAATAATTCTCTAAAGATACACCCCGATATTTAGCCAAAGTCAACATTCCTGCATGCTTACCTGAGCATGTATTATGTAATGATGTCGGCTTTAATCCTTTAGACAACAACGCATCCCGACTGGGTTTATGTAAAGGCTCATGGACCCCACACTGCAAATATTCCTCACCTAAGCCTATTTTTCGTAAAATCGCCAAAACTGTATCCGTATGCTGCACTTCACCATTATGTGATCCGGTCAAAATGGCAAGCTCTTGTAAGTCAAGACCAAAATACTGAGCAGCACCACTTTCAAGCACAGGTATAGCCTGTATCGGTTTCGCGGCAGAACGAAAATAAGTAAGATATTGCGGATTACCTGCTGAAGCCAAGAGTTTACCTTTTGTATCCACCACCGCAACAGCCCCGCGATGGATGCTTTCTACCAGGCTGCCTCTGGTTACTTCTGCTAATTTTACGGTTTCCATATTCGTATATCCTCCTTATTCTCTCCATTAACGAGCACTCTCTACAAGATTTTTAAATAGTGACAAAGAAATGCGGTCACTGGACCAATTGCATTCAGGATGCCACTGTACAGCCATAATCTTTTTATCGCCGGTAGACTCCATCGCCTCAATTAAACCGTCTTTACTCCAAGCTACAGCTCTAAAACCTTGCCCCAACTGACGAATCGCCTGATGATGAAAACTATTCACTAAGAAAGATTCCTGCCCAGCCAATCTGAACAACCTGCTATCTTGCTCTACCTGCACTGTATGAACAGGATACCAACGAGGTGCCTGCTGATTATGCATTAAATCACTAACACCTTTTAAGTCCTGATATAATGTGCCGCCTGCTGCCACATTTAAAAGCTGAAGCCCCCGGCAGACACCCAACGCCGGTTTGTTTCCTGCTAAAACCAGACGCACTAAAGCCATTTCAAAAGCATCCCTCTGAGGAGTTATCTCACCCAAATTCTCCTGTGGTTCCTCGCCAAAATAATGAGGATCAAGGTCACTCCCCCCGGTAAAAATAAAGCCATCCAACTGGTTATAATATACAGCAACTAATTCCGGAGAATCAAGACTAGGTAACAAAAAAGGCACTCCGCCCACTGCATTTACCGCACAGACGTACTCATCATGGAGCTTATGCCAGTTCTTTTTTTCCTCCCAGCCGCAAGTAATCCCGATATAACAGGCCATTTTTTTCTCCTTCATTCTCTTGAATTATTAATCCTTTATTTTTCTATTATTATTCACTGTTTTTAATTACTGATTCCATAAAAAATAGACCCGTACCAGTACCGGTCTATTTTTCTTTATCTTATTTATCCTTTTCTCCCAGGTCATCTCTTTCCTGTTTTTTGCTTCCTACAGACAAACGTCCTGCTTTTCGTACACTTTCCCGTAAAAGGTATTCTATCTGTGCATTCACACTGCGAAATTCATCTGCTGCCCAGCGCTCCAAGACCTCATATAATTGCGGTTCTATCCTAATCAAAAAGCTCTTTTTTTTAGCCATAAGACCAACTCATCAATAGCTCATTAATATAATGAACCGGTATTAAGTACTGGTTGGGCAGACCGGTCGGAAACAATTGCTACTAATAAGTTGTTAACCATCGCTACTTTCCGTTCTTCGTCAAGTTCTACCGTCCCATCCCGCAGTAATTGCTCAATCGCCATCTGAGCCATCCCTACTGCGCCTTCCACAATCTTCTGACGGGCAGCAATAATTGCTGTGGCCTGTTGACGTTGTAACATGGCACTAGCAATTTCCGTAGCATAAGCAAGATGAGTTAGACGAGCCTCAATTACTTCAACACCTGCTAAAGCTAGACGATTCTGCAATTCAGTGGCAATTTCCGCAGCAACTTCTTCGGTGTTTGCTCTTAATGAACTGCCATTTTCCTCAAAAATATCATAGGGATACTTTGTGGCCACATGTCTTAAAGCAGCCTCACTTTGAATCTTCACAAATTCCTCATAGTCATCTACATCAAAGGCAGCCTTAGCAGCATCTACAACTTTAATGACATTCACCGCCGCAATCTCAATGGGATTTCCCTCCACATCATTGACCTTGATTTTTTCGGTATTGAAATTGCGGACGCGTAAGGATACTTTTTTACTTACACAAAAAGGAATCGTAAACCAAAAACCTGCTTCACGTATACTCCCCACATATCTCCCGAAAAAGGTTAATACTGCGGATTGATTAGGTTGAACTATTTGCAATCCCGCCGCAACGACAATAAAAACAAACGTCAAGACACTACCCAAAACAAACTCTAATCTGATAAAGCTGTAAATCAAACCGGCTAAAAGCAGCAACATCAAGACGAGGGCAACAAAACCATTAATCCTCCATACTATTTTTTCCTTCATAGATAGCACTCCTCTTTTATCATTTTTATATAATAATGATATCACTTTAATATAAAAAATCAAGCAAAACTTATTTGCTCAGCCATTACACACACAAGGTTTGAAATAAAACAAAAGTGGGGAGGGGGTTGAACACCTCCCGTCCCCTACTTGTTTTAAGGGATATATTGGGCACGCCCGCCTAGGTTCTTGATTCCATTTCTTTCTTCGTAAACTGCTCCCATTTTAAACAAACCGGCTTCATATTGGGCAGATTCATTAGAGAGAGTGCAGTAGTAATCGAAGCCTACATGGACCACCTGCGGTGTTGAATATTGTTTAGCATGGTTAAAGATATCAGGTATATATGTATAAAAATGAGTTGGGTAATCCGGATTATAGGCACTAGGTATGAAAAGCCAATCATAATCAGAAGAATATTGCCAGTTCTTAATAAAGTCTCCATAATCCACAATTAAGCCTGTATTTGTCCCCGCAACATAAACACTACCGCTCCTAATATAAATCCCATTAAGATATTGCCCCGGATTAGTCCATAATCCATTTATCCCGCGATAATTAGCACTAAATTTTTGACTATTGGTATCAGCATATTCAACCAACCAAAGTATTTGAATAGCACTCCAGGTTTGAATATCCATTAGGTCCCAACCTGTGCCGTAACTTTGGGCTGTTTGACGACACCACTGCCACGACGTGTATCCACCTGGATCAGAAAATTTGCCTACCCCGACGAAAATATAAGGTTTTTCAACACCATTACGCAAAAAGACCGGATGTAGCTTAAATTCTGGCAAGGGTGTATTCGTTATCCAAAATTCATGCTTTGTCCCATCATAGGTACGCTTATAATAAAATTTTGGTATTTTTACTACAGTCTGTCCATTTTGTGTAAGTGTCGTCATCTCACTCCACGGATAGATATTATCAAAGTCAGCTCCCGGAGTTTTTCCTACTGCATCACCAAGTCTGGTTAAAGGAGTGTCTGGTCCTACTGTCCAAGATGCACCCATTACATATGGTACTGACACAGTACAGGTCGCAGTTTTTCCTCCATCAACTGTTTTTACAGTAATCGTTGCTGTTCCGGCAGCTTTTGCCGTCACTGTTCCACTACTATTTACCGTAGCAACATTTGTATTACTACTACTCCATGTCACATTTTTATTCGTCGCATTAGAGGGCGATACTGTCGCCACCAACGTCTCTGACGCCCCTACCGCCAAGGTTATCGAACTCTTATTCAGGCTAACTCCGGTTACATTAACTACCCACTGCGCATATACGGTAATGTTACCTGTCACCGGTGTATCTTCTGTAAATTCGTCACCACTGCCGTTAACTTGAGTATTCCAGCCGGTAAAGGTACAGCCTGTTTTGGTGGGTGCGGTGAGCAGAGTGCCCACATTCCCGCCATGTGTCACTGTCTTGGTTTGCGGATTTGCTTCTGTATCTCCCCCGTTTTTATCAAAAGTAACTGTATAGGTATTAATCGCAAATTCTGCCGTCACTGATATATCACCGGTTACATTGGTATCTGTCCGCGGATTTGCTGTTGAGCCGTCAGACCATTTCACAAAGTGATAACCCGTATTCGGCACTGCTGTTACTGCCGACCCGCTGGCACCATGATTGACGGTCTGGGTCTTGGTCCCAGTAATACTGCCATTGGATCCCGCTGTATAAGTTAGTGTATACTGCTTGATTGTCCACTTTGCGTATAGGGTTGTATTTCCTGTTACTGTTGTTGTGGCTGTAAACGCACTGCCACTGCCGTCAGCTGCAGTATTCCAGCCAGTGAAGGTATAACCTGTCTTCGTCGGAGCCATAGGCAAAGTTCCCACATTACCTCCGTGCGTTGCTGTCTTCGTTTGCGGATTTGCTTCTGTATCCCCACCATTTTTATCAAAAGTAACTGTATAAGTATTGATGGTATATTAAGCTATTACGGTTAAATCACTGGTCACATTGTCGAAATCTTTATCCCAACCGCTAAAGGTGTACCCTACTCTTGTGGGGTCTGCCGGGGCTATAGCACTTTTACCGTGTTCTACTGTTTCTGTCTTTAATACTCTCCCATCATGGTCCTTAAAGATAACGGTATAAGTATCAGGTTCCGACTCAACTACAGTTACGGTACAATTATCCGTGAAACTACCATCGACTGTAGTTACTGTGATAGTCGCCGTCCCCACAGCAATTGCAGTCACTACCCCATTTTCATCTACCGTAGCTACATCTGTATCACTACTGCTCCAAGTAACTGCCTTATTCGTAGCATTTTCCGGTAATACTGTTGCGACTAATGTCTCCTCGTCACCTACCTCTAAGGTAAGTGATTTGTCATCTAAAGCTACACTCGTTACTTCTATTGTTACCGGTTTCGTGCTTGTCCTTCTTTTGGTTGTGACTTTGATTGTCGTTACTTCTATTAAATTGCCCTTTTCATCTTCCAGGACCAAGTACAACTGATAGCTCGTGGCTGAACGTAAACCGCGAATCTGTTCTCTTATCTGCTCATCAGCTGTAAGTTCGAGCTGCCCATAGTAACGACTATCTACTAAATTATCGGAAGCATCCCGACCTGTGATGATTTGTTCAGGACCGGGAGCATCCTTTCTTGCCGGTAAAATAAGATAATAGGCTTTGCCTTTTTCCTTTGTTTTCACTAATAAATCCAAACGGTCTGCATGGATATTGCTTACTCTGGGATAGTCAGAAGCAAAGTTGATATTTGCTTCCTCCACAATAATAAAATCAATAACTTTTTGGTTGTAGAGTACACCAATAGCACGATCTAAAACCGAGATCGCTTCTGCTCGGGTCAAAGATCGGTATGGACGAAAAGTTTCATCAGTATAACCAATCATGTAGCCGTTGGCAACAACGGCACCAATTGACCCCAGACTCCAGAAGGGAATCTCGGCTTGGTCTTTAAATTTTTTTAGCTCTTCTGTAGTTCCTTCAAGAGAAAAAATCTGTGTTAGAATAGCGGCTACTTCCTGACGAGTGATGGTTTGCTCCGGTCGGAAAGTACCGTCAGGATAGCCGTTAATATAGCCGGCAGCTACGGCTTTAGCAAGATCGTCTATATACCACTCCTCTGGGGAAAGATCAGTAAACTGAACTACCGCTTTTTGCGTATAATTAAAGACTCTATTAACTATGGCTACAAATTCTGCTCTAGTGATGCTCTGATCCGGCTTAAAAGAACCGTCGGGATAACCCGCTACTAAGTTTTGCCGCAGCCATTTTTTTATCGTGTTTTCCGCCCAGTGTCCTTGAATATCACTAAGATTCTCCGCTAGCGTCAGGGTTCTGCTTGTGCTGAGTACACCGGAATGAAAAGATTAAAACAAAAGAGAAAACAAAGAACTACAGAAATGATGCGCCGGTTTCTCTTGGACATATCTGCCACTACCCCTTTCCACAAGATGTAAACGCACAATATGTCTCTTTAACCTAATTTTCGACATTATTGCAGAAATATCCTGTTTTTTTGCCAAATTCCGAGTGGGAATTTACTGCTTGAGTTTTACATAATCCTCCAAAGAAACGGTACTGCAAAATGTTACTTTCAGAACAACTTTATGACCATTGTTCAAAAGAACGAAGGAAGACGCAGCAATGAGGGTGTCAACCCGAAGTAAGGATGAAAATAAAAAAAACGAGGAAAACCTCGTTTATTGGCAGATGTATATGTATTTATTTTCCTAAAGCTCAAGCATCCCCAAACTGATAATCAATGCCTCGTCAACCTTCCTCATGATAGGCTCATCCAAAGAAGTAATTTTTTCTTTGAGGCGTCTTTTATCTATCGTTCTAATCTGTTCCAGTAAAGCTACCGAATCCTTATCTAAACCACAAACATCCTTAGCTAATTCGATATGAGTAGGAAGCTTGGCCTTGTCCAACTGACTGGTAATCGCAGCAATAATCGTCGTGGGACTGTATTGGTTACCAATATCGTTTTGAATAACCAAAACAGGTCGGATACCACCTTGCTCCGACCCCACTACCGGATTTAAATCAGCATAAAAAATATCGCCCCTTTTTATATTCATGAGCAACACTCCACTATTTTTCGTTCTGTCAACCGGTTAGCCTCCTCCTCACATTGACAAAACTCTTCCGCAAGAGCTAAATTCAAAGCAGCCATTTCTTGATAACCAAGGCGCATTTGTTCTCTTAACCGCAGCTTTCTTTTTTCTTCCAGATAGAAACGCATAGCTTCTCTGATTAGTTCATTGCGGTTTTTATTTTCTAAACTTGTTAACCCATCCACTTCTTCTAAAAGTGAAGCAGGCAAGCAAAGCGTAATGCGTTTACTATCTGCCAAAACAACCACCCCTTCAATAAAGTAGAAACTAACAATTCCTTAGCATTATATATTATGCACCTATTAATTATTATCAATGCCAGAATTAGACTTAATTTTAACTCTATGAACTTACTTTATCATACATTATTATTTCAAACCGCCTAATATAAATCAACTAGGAAAATTATGCAATATTTCACGTATATACATATATACATAACTATACTTTACTATACTTTCTCGATACGTTCAACCTTGTCTTCTATGCGTGTTAAAACCTCATATCCTATTGTATCAGACCATGTTGCAAGATCATCCAAAGTTACATTAATGTTGTCAAAAATGTAGACCTCATCACCAACATTTACATTTCCAATGATGTCAGTAATATCAAGCATGGTTAAATCCATACACATTCTCCCTACAATCGGAGCTCTTTGTCCGTTCACCACAAAAAACCCCCGATTAGACAGAAGTCGGCTTAACCCATCAGCATAACCAATAGCCACAGTGGCAATAACGCTTTCTCTTTTCGTCACAAACGTACGCCCGTAGCTAATACACGTGCCCGGGGGAACAGTTTTTATTTGCAATATCTTGGTAGAAAGCTGAAGGGATGGCGATAAAGTTACTTCCTTTTTTAATGCTTCAGAAGAATAGTACCCATAAATCATATACCCCGGACGAACCATATTAAAATGCGCTTGCTTTTGCGTGAAAATAGCCGCACTGCTGCAAGCATGTTTAAACTTCACATGACCATAGACATCCTCAAAATCTTGAATAGCTTCAATAAATTTCTTAGTCTGCATTTCAGTATATTCAAGGTCCTCCTGATTAGTGCTGTCGGCACAGACATAATGCATATATAAACCTTCAACGACAATATTTTCGAGTTTTTTAATCTTCTCCGCAGTTTCCCGAGCATACGCCGGATTGATTCCCAATCTTCCGGCTCCGGTATCAATCTCCACATGAACCCGGATCTTTTGATCAGCTGTAGTATTCTCATTTAATTTTTCGGCAAATTCATAATATCCTATCCCAACAATAAAATCATTTTCCACAATTACCGGTATGTCCGCATGATCAGGCTGATACAAAATCATAATGTTTTTTTCGGGAAAAATTCTTTTTAACGTAACCGCTTCACTTACATCAGCTACCGCAATATAATTACAAAAGCGAAAAGCATTGACCACAATATCTGTTCCACAACTGTAAGCATTAGCCTTAATAATCGGCATAATTTCTACTTCCTCAGACACAGCGTTCCGGATTTGTCTAATGTTGTTTTGCATGGCACTAATGTCTACATACAGCTTTACTGCAGATAAAGGCACATTTTTAGACGTGTCAACACGGGAACTCATGTTCAGATATTTTTTAATCTGCAAAAAAACCTCTTCCATTTTCATATTTCTGGCGCCTTTAATTAAAATTACATCTTTCTCATCAAGATTTGCGGAAAAAATATATTCCTTCAGGTAATTACATAGTTCTCCCTTTGTTTTAAAGACATACCGGCTTTCACCATAACCTCTGGCAAAATCCTCATAACTATTCCCAACGAAAAAGGCTACATCTGTCATCTGGCGGCACAATTCACCCAAACACCGATGCGCTTCGGACGTAAATCTACCCAACTCATTCATTTCACCTAATATCGCAATTTTTTTACCAGCATTATCGTAAGATTGCAACGTAGCTAACGCCGCCCGCATCGCCTCGGGACTGGCATTATAGTAATCTTTAATAATTGTAATGCCTTTATAGGTAAATTCCTCATAACGCAGACTTTCATTAACAAAATAACGAAATGAATCTTTAATCTCTTGCACCGAAACCCCTAACTGTAAAGCACACGTAATCGCCAATAAAGCATTATTAATGTTATGTCTTCCTTTAATCGGTATAAAAATCTTTATTCTGTTTCCGTCTTTTATTAAATCAAAGCTTAAGCCATTAGATAATGTTTCCATAGAATCCGCATAGATATAATTTTGTTCCGACGAGTCCGTTCCGGCATAAAGTACATGAGCATACGGAATGTTTTTCCAATTAGACAACATTTTATCATCACTATTTAAAATCAATAATCCCTTTTGCGGATCTAAACCTTCAATAATCTCTAATTTAGCTTTCTGTATATTTTCCACCGAACCTAAATTACCGATATGAGCGGAGCCGATATTAGTGATCACTGCCAGATCGGGTTTGGCAATTTTAGCCAGCTCCGCTATTTCACCCAAATGATTCATGCCTAGTTCCAAAACGGCAACCTCATCCGCTGAAGTCAATTCAAAAATCGACAGCGGCAATCCGATTTGATTATTATAATTCTTATAGGTCGATACTACTTGATATTTAGACGAAAGCAGCTTCGCAATCATATTTTTGGTTGTTGTTTTGCCACTACTTCCCGTTACTGCTACAATTTTAATCTTGAGCCTTTGACGATAACAGGCGGCGATCTGAGCAAGAGCCTTTAAAGTATCCGGAACTTTCAGCACCGGAACTCCCCATTCGCCCTGATATTTGTCACAAACAATAAGTGCTGACGCACCCTTATCAATAGCGGTTTGAATATAATCGTGCCCATCATGCTTCTGCCCAATCAAGGCAAGAAAAACATCTCCTGCCCGAAGCTTTCTCGTATCTGTGCAGACATTATTAATCTGAAAGTCCCGGGGAAAATCAAATTTTATTCGCAAAAATGAGCATAAATCACTTAAATAAATATTTTCCATACTCTTTTACATCTCCAATAATCAATTGAAAGTCAGTATATCTTTTTCGTAAACAATTGTCAAACTAAACTAAGCCTTCCAAAGTCTTTAATGCCAAAGGTAACGCTTCAACTACATCACCGGCCAAAACACCGCGTAAACCTTTTTCCTTAGCCAAAATCTCCCCGGCCAACCCATGAATATAGACACCCAAGATAGCAGCGTCTACAGCTGCCAAGCCTTGAGCGATGAAACCACCAATCGCTCCTGCTAAAACATCCCCGGAACCCGCTGTAGCTAAAGCAGAATTCCCAGTAGAATTGATAAACACCTGTTTATCAGGGGTAGCGATAACAGTAGCCGCTCCCTTTAAAACAACCACCGCATTAAAATTTACTGCTGCCTGAATAGCCATTTGCACCCGGTTTTTTTGTACACTCTCTACGGTAGTCTCCAACAATCTCGCCATTTCTCCGGGATGAGGCGTAAGGATTAAGGGAGCTTTCGCCATCTTTAAAACACTCACATCTTGGGCCAAAACATTTAAACCATCTGCATCCAATACTACCGGGATCTCTACTTGTAAAACCGTCTGCAAAAGCTTTTGAATTTGTTCATCTGTTCCTAACCCCGGACCAAAGATTATCACTTTTTTACCTGGCAAAATACGTTGAATCGCCGACCAACCCGCAGCAGAGAGAGAGCCTTTTTTGGTTTCCTCTACGCCCAGCGTAAGGGCTTCAGGTAATGCTAAATCAAAGGTATTGGCAGTTGATTCCGGTACACAGGCAGTAACCATCCCTGCACCAGAACGCAAGACCCCTTTGCCAGCTAAATATGCTGCCCCCATCATCCCCGCTGAACCCGCAATCACTACAGCGTGACCAAAAGTATTCTTATGTCCTTCTTCATCCCTCTCCGGCAAAAGTTTTCCAGCGAAATCAGCATCAACATAGTATTCCGCATTATCTAAAAGAGCCAACGCATCCTTTGGAAAAGAAATATCAGCTATATACAGTTGCCCCACAAATTTTTTAGCAGGATAAAGAACGAGTCCCCGCTTGGACCAAGCAAAGGTGACTGTATAATCGGCACATATACATTTATTACTGACATAGCCAAAATCAGCATCCACACCTGAAGGCACATCTATAGCTAAAACAGGACAAGAACTATTATTAACGATATCTATTGTTCGTTCAATATTAGCAGGAAGCTTATCTCTAAATCCAGTACCAAAAATACCATCAATAACCAATGAACAATTGTTAAGAGACAATTTAAACAAATAGAAACTATGTTCATCAGCTAAATAATGCCCTTTCACCCCTAATTCTTCAAGAAGCTGCCAATTTTTCAGCACAATTCCCTGAAGATTGTCTAACGGGAAAAGAAAAAACAGTTTTACCCCAAAACCTTGCTGATAAAGATGTCGTGCAGCAACGAGAGCATCACCGCCGTTATTTCCCTTTCCGATTAAAAAGAGATAATTACCTTGCCTTTGCTCCTTTTCCGGAAATAATTCTTGAATTTTCAAAGCCACAGAACGTCCGGCGTTTTCCATCAAGAGTAAAGACGGAATCTTCCGTTCTTTTTCCGCCCAAAGATCCAATCTTTTCATCTTACTTCCGGTAATTATTCTCATTTTTTATCAGAACCTCCCTCTCCTACTGCCACTGCCATGGCATAAGACCGGCAGTGGGAAATACTTAAACTTATGGCCGTAATATTTTTCCTCGCCATAATCTGAGCCAATGAATCTTTTAGCTCGACCATCGGGCATCCTAAAGAATCAGTACTAATCTCCAGATCATGCCAAGATAAGCGAAATAGACCTAACCCCAGACACTTTAAAACAGCCTCTTTAGCTGTAAATCTCCCGGCCAATGATTGAATAGGATTCCCCTGAGCGAAGCAGTAGCTTTTTTCTTGCGGAGTTAATACTTTATCCCAAAAAGCCGGATGTCGCTCTACTACTTTCCTAATCCTCTCAATTTCAATAATATCCGTTCCTACATAAATCATAACTTCTGCTCCCCACATTTTTTTGCTGTGGTCATGTGGCAGCAGAAACGTCCCCCTGCCACACCATCCCTCCATACCGCCTCCCCATACACATATTTAACCTAGCTCTTTAAGCATTATTTCTTTAAGTTGCTCTGTAATTTTCTCCAATTGAGCTTTATTCTCACCTTCAGCCATTATCCGCAGTAAAGGCTCAGTACCTGAAGGACGCACAAGCAGCCGCCCATTTCCTCCTAAAGCTTTTTCCGCAACGGCAATTGCTTGTTTTATCGCTAAATTTTCTACCCAGGCACTTTTATCTTTCACTCTTACATTAACTAAAACCTGGGGATATGTGGTCATCTGCTTAGCTAATTCGCTTAAAGGTCTTCCCGTTTCTTTCACCACACTAAGCAAATGAAGTGCCGTAAGAATCCCGTCACCGGTAGAATTATGCTGGAGAAAAATAATATGTCCCGACTGTTCGCCACCTAAAACAGCCTTTACTTCCAACATTTTCTCCAAAACATACCTGTCCCCGACTTTTGTTTCAAATACTTCAATTCCTTCCTTTTCAAAGGCTTTTTTCAAACCCATATTACTCATAACTGTCACAACAATTTTGTTGCGCAGTTCACCCTTTTTTTGTAGATGGAGACCACAAATCACCATGATTTTATCTCCGTCAACTTCCTGGCCTTTTTCATCGACAGCAATAACACGATCACCATCACCATCATGAGCAATACCTAAATCAGCATGATGTTTTAAAACAGCTTCCTGTAAAGACTCAATATGAGTTGAACCACATTTTTCATTAATATTAATTCCTGTAGGCCGATCATGGATGGTAATCACCTGTGCACCTAATTCACGATAAACCCTTGATGCAATTTCGGAAACGGCTCCATTAGCACAATCAACAACAATCCTTAAACCAATAAAAGAAGCATTAATTTTTTCTTTCAGAAATTCCACATAACGATTGGCCGCATCATGAAAATAAATAATTCTCCCCACGTCATTACCTGTAGGTCGAGGCAAGTTCTCCATATCCCCCAAAACAAGAGCTTCGATTTGCTCTTCTAGCTCATCTGCCAGTTTATAGCCTGTATTATTAAAAAACTTAATCCCATTATCACCAAAAGGATTATGGGAAGCAGAAATAACTGCCCCGGCACAAGCATTCATACTTTTAGTTAAAAACGCTATGGCAGGAGTGGGAATAACCCCTGTTGCATATACATCAACTCCGGATGAACAAATTCCTGCTGCCAAAGCACTCTCTAATAATGAACCCGAGATACGTGTATCCTTTCCTAAAATTATCGCGGTTCTCTGCTCCGGTTTTTTCAGTAAAGTACCGGCAGCTCTTCCTAATCTAAAGGCCAGTTCAGGGGTTAGTTCACTATTGGCAACTCCCCTTACCCCATCTGTTCCAAAGAGTTTTCCCATTAAAAAGTACTCCTCCCTTTTACTAATTCCTTCCTTAGGCAATTCTATTCCTTTATATCCTATATACTATATACTGATTATATACTAAGATTAGTCTTCAAGTTTATTATCCTTCTCGTTAATGCTAACTTCGACCATACTAGGTTCAATCTTAATTAATTGTAACCCGTCCGGTATATCTGCTTTAACTTCCAATTTGTGCGTTCCTGACTCTAGTTCTGCTACATCAACATATGCTTTCACCGCAATTTTACTTATAGCTGCTATTTGTTCTCTTGGTCCTTTAATGGTCAAGCTAACTTTATCCGGAGTCAAAACAGCCTGCTTCCCTTCGACTAAATTAACTACAGACACAGGAACATCCTCAATAACTTTAGTCACCGCAACCGCTTCAATCTGCACCAGAACCTTTACTACAGGTTCATAGAGAAGGTTTGCTCCTTCCGGAGGCACAATCGCCACTTGCGTGGAGTAATTTTCAGTGATTCCGGTTATATCAATAGGTGCTGTGTTCACTTGATAAATCAGACTTAATACATCATAACTGCCGGTAATTTTCACGGTCTCCGGATCAAGAACAACTCGGGAAACACGATAACCTTCTTGCGGCTGTCCTTGAATATTCGGCGTAATAGATACGGTTTTATTATGAGTATTTTCTGTTACCGGAATAAATACTTGGATATTCTTCGGGCTAACCTCAAACTTGTCCGTCACAATTTTCCCGTCTTTTGTTAATAACGTGACAGGAGGATTAAGCACCAAATTATCTTTAGCCTGGTCTAGATTTATCGTAACAAGTGCAGTATCCAAATCTGTTAGTAACTGACTTGCCCCACGTACTACTACCGTAGAAGGCTCTAACACCGGTTCAAAATGAGAATATCCCGCAGCTACTACACCTTGAGTAATCACCCGAACAGGCAACTGCTTTTCTTTAATTTCATCTAACTGTAAATTAAGATAAGAAGGTCTTATTGACACTGGAACAACCTCCGGTGGTATAGCTGCCTCTACAATAAAACTACCTTCTCCTATTTCAGCCTTATCTAAGTTGACATATGCTTTAATCTCTTCAGAACTTAGCATATCAAGCACCGAAGAAGTCCCTCTTACCTTTACATCTACCTTCTGGGGCTCACTTACAACAATCATCCCCTCTTTCAGATTCTGATATGCCACATTCACAGTAAAAACTTTTTCCGAGTAGGGGTTTACATAAAACCATAATAAAACTGCCAGTAAAACAGCGAGCGCCTTATAAACAAGGTTTGATTTCCATATTTTATCCATAATTTAAGACCTCCAGTTAAATAAAGGCGTGAAGTTTTGCTGTTTGGTGATCAGACGCTTATATAAAATTTCCTTCAAGGTGTTCTCATCCAGATAGCGGGTTAAGCGTCCTTCTTCAGCTACGGAAATAGTCCCCGTTTCTTCCGAAACAATAATCGCAATAGCATCAGATTGTTCTGTTAAACCTAAAGCAGCACGGTGTCTGGTACCTAATTCTTTACTAAGGTTGGGATTTTCCGAAAGAGGCAAAAAACACCCGGCAGCCGCTATACGATCACCTCTGATAATCACAGCTCCATCATGAAGAGGACTTTTGGGTATGAAAATATTTACCAAGAATTCCGCAGAAACTATACCATCAATTTTTGTCCCGGTTTCAATAAAATCGTTCACTCCTATTTCCCGTTCCAGCATAATCAGCGCACCTATATTCTCTTTAGAGAGTACTTTCACGGATCGTACAATTTGATCCACGACTTTAATCAAAGCTTCTTCATTCAGCATGGACATGGGACGCGCAAAAAACTTGCCCCGACCTAAACGTTCCAAAGCACGCCGTAATTCAGGCTGAAACACTATCGGTAAAGCAACTACCAGAACCGTTGACAACTGATCCAAAATCCAGCCTACAACCTTTAAGCCAAAAATTTCACTGGCTAAAGAGGCCATCAGCAAGACAAATAAACCCTTGATCAATTGAACAGCACGTGTTCCTTTAATGATCATCATTAGTTTATATATCACTATGGCTACAATAAGAATATCCACTAAACTTCTAAGATTAAGCAGTTCCAATGCTTGCTGCCACAAAAGAATTTCCTCCTTTAAAAAGAAGCTTAATAATTAAACACCACTATTTTGGTAATTAATACTACCTGAAAATAGTTCGACAATTTATCAACTGTTTCCTCTATAAAAATTATATAAAGTAAAAGTATTTATCTCTCAATATATTTATAATCTTATGTTATAATAAAACTCACAATGAAGAAAGAAGGGGGAAGATTATGCGTAAATTTATTTTACCACTTACTATAGTCTGTATTATATCTGGTTTCTTCCTCGCTTTTCAATTTAAAATACAAACAAATACTACAAGTTTTGATGCGGTTAGTCAAAAAAACGCTAACCTTATTAATGTGATCCAATCCCTCGAACAAGAAATAGAAAGCCAAGAAGACCAAATTGCAGCAATGCGTAACCAGCTTAACGAAATCCAAAACCAAAATAACAGAGGAAAACTACAGGACTTACAACAAGAACTTATTCGTGCTAAAATTAATGCAGGTTTAACTTCAGTTATCGGCAAAGGAATTGTCATTACCCTTGATGACAATAAAGAAGGACTTAATGCCGCTCCTAACGATGATCCTAATAAATATATCATTCATTACGAACATATCCTAAATCTTGTTAATGAACTGAAAATAGGCGGTGCCGAGGCAATCTCCGTAAACGGACAACGTTTGATCACTACATCGGAAATACGTTGTGTCGGTAATCTTATTCTCATTAATATGTCTCGTATAGCTCCACCGTTTGTCATCAGTGCCATAGGTAGTCCCAAATTAATGCTTGAAAGTGTTTCCATGGGGCAATTGGAACTTCTAAAATCAGCACAATATCCCATAACCGTTGAAGAAAAAGAAGAACTAATTATCCCTGCCTATAAAGGAGAACTACAATTTAATTCTGCAGTTTCTCAATAAAGGAGGTCCCCTCTATGTGGTTTATTTTACCTATAATAGGATTAATCCTAGGTATATATCTAGGTTCGAATATCACTTTCCAATTGCCGGCAATTTACATTAAATATATGTCCATAGCCGTTCTCGCCTCTCTAGACTCAGTTTTTGGCGGAATTAAAGCTGTCCTCAAAAATAACTTTGACGGCACTATTCTGCTGAGCGGTTTTTTTACCAATGCTCTTCTCGCAGCCCTTTTAGCATATTTAGGTGACCGGCTGGGCGTAGACCTATATTATGCCGCTATCTTTGCCTTTGGTGTTCGAATCTTCCAAAACCTTGCCACAATCAGACATCACGTCATCACTAATTTACGTCAAAGAAAAGCCTTGGCAAGAGGTGAAAAAAATGAGTAAAATACGCTGGCCTATACCCATTACCATAGTTTTACTCTGTTTAGGAATTATGCTATCTTTACAATTTCAAGCTCAAACACGTATCGCCAGTGATCTCACTCTACAGAGAACCGAAACCCTTATTGCCATGGTGCGAGGGCTTTCCGAAAAACGACAAAAACTGGCTCTGGAAATCATTGACCTAGGAGCACAATTAAGATCACAAGTGGAAAGTAATCGGGATGAAGAAACCCTTCTAGAAAGTATAGACCTGGAAATGAAAAAATTACAGATTGTTAACGGAACCACTCCTGTAAAAGGACCCGGATTAACAATCACCATCGAAGAATACATGCCGATAATTTACACTGATCTTTTAAATATAGTTAATGAGCTATGGAATGCCGGAGCTGAGGCCATCTCTATTAACGAACATCGAATTACCGGTTATAGTACCATCTCCGTCGCAGAAGATATTTTTAGCGAAGCAAATTATAGTATTTTTATGACGGTAAATCACGAAAAATTGGAATATCCTATTGTCATCAAAACAATTGGTAACGCTAATAATTTAGAAAAAGGTTTAACACTTCCCGGAGGAATCATGGATAATCTGGCTCTTTTCAATGCCTATCCTAAAATTGAAAAGGTAGAGGAACTGGAAATTCCGGCTATCCAAAAACCTGTTACCTATTATTTTATGAATGAATATAAACCCCCTGAAGGAACGATAGCGGAAGAAAAGAAAGATGAAGCCGCAAATCCGCTTACAAAACCACTCAGGAATATTTTGCCGTAACAACTAAAAAAACTATATAAAATAACTACTAAACAGTACAAAAGGAGTGTACCTCTCACAGGAACACTCCTTAATTCTTTTACCTATTAAATTATTGCACTAAAGTCCCTGATCTACGAGCCATTCCTTTTACCGAAGGAATTAGCCCCATCGCTTTCAAGGAAGGAGCTTCCCTTCCCATTAAATTTAACATTTTAAACATTTTCCATTGTCGCTCTCTCCCCAGCGGTCCATTAAAGATATCGTATTGTCTTTGGAACTCATACTCCTTAACAACATCAACATATGGTCCCAATATGTTCAGCTCTTCAGTAATATTTCCATTAAAAACATTGAGACGCAACCAATTTCCGGAAATATAATATTCCAAATAAATAGGCATTTCTTCCGCACCACAACTTTTTCTTTCAATAAAGAAATACCAGGCCTCTCGATCCAATTGTAAGATATGTCGAGCATCATTTTTCAATTTATCAAAAATCTGACCATACCCTTTCCAATAAAGAAAAGCTGAATAAGCCAAAAACACATTAGAATTTGTCTCCTGGGCGCTTTTTTTCAGTATTTCTTCTAAAGACAACCCCATTATTGCCGCTTTATACAGTTTTCGAATTGGTAAATAATATTTTTGTTTAAAAATAACCTTATCCTTAAGCGCAAGCGGCAATGACCGTTCCATTTTCGCTAAATGAAAAGGTTTCTGCGCATAGATAAACAATTCATGATCCGTAAGCATGAACTCACAAATAATTCCGCTGATCGCATCAAAACTTTTAGACGCTACTTCTTCCTGTTTTAATAATTTATAACAAGAGCCTCCTTCAAATTCCCCTGTCAAAAAGATTTCCTCATTACTTTCCAACCAACTTCTTACCAAGACATGTGCATAAGAAGAAAGATGATAAATTGAGCAAAAAACTCTATAATTCATGGGGTTTTCCGGATCGTCTGCAGAAAGAATAGTCCGTTTTATTTCCTCAAAACTATCAAGATATAAGGTTTTACCACTGCGAATAAGCACCAACTGATAATCAATTTTCATGATTTCATCCTGAGGTGTACTAACAATGATAAAAACAGAAATAAGACGTTTTTTTCCTTGTTTTTCTGAAGATATAACTTTACTTTTGAGAAAAGTATATTCGGCTAAATCCTCTCCGTTATAAAGTAAAAAGTCTTCACGCCTACCCAGCCTTTTTTGACGCTCGGGACTGGATAAATCATATAAAACAGCATTATCCAATCTTTTTAAAGCCGCCAGATATATATTCGTAAATTCTATAGGATTCAAGTTATTAAAGGCCAATTTTTCTAAAAGTCTCTTCCTATCTATATCTGGAACTTCATAATCTAAGAAATAACTATATTTCTCCCACCCATCGGCCGGACGCGTACCAAACTTGATATTCTGTTTATAAGCATCTTGCAGTAAAGAAACTGCTTCGAAAAAATCTATCCGTACATAGCCGACGAGATTATCTTCCCAATTTTGACTTTGCAAAGTTAATAGTTTCTTCATCTTGTACCTTTTTATACCTTCAGAATTGAAGCTCAGCAAAAAGGTATGCAATTCCAGCTCTTTTTTCGGTAATCTCTTTTCCCAAAGAATAATCAAACCACATTTTCCGCAATTACGATCCAAAGTAGTATAAGCGGCAACACACCTACCGGCAGAAATATTAAAGTCATTATATATACTGCTCACGTAGACATCCCACTCCTAAACAATAAAATTTATCTTTCCAGATCTGGTCAACATTTCTCATTTTTCGCCATACCTACAGCATTTCCTTTAGTTTTTTTCCCTTAATATCCGTCAAAAACAGAGTTCCGGTGCAAAAATTTGTCAAGAGAAAGAAAAAAGGAGAGAAACGTTTTCTCCCCTTTATAATGCACCTTGATTGCTAATCATCTGACCACTATTAGCATTGAGCAATTTTCCATCAGACCATGCTAAATTTCCATTTACCCAAACATGTCGAACTCCCTCGGAAAATAATGTGGTATTATTTATAGTCGCCCGATCAATAATCGTCTCCGGATTAAACATTACCAAATCAGCTTTATAACCCTTTTTCAATAAACCCCGATTATTTAACTTTAATCTTCGCGCAGGTTCTGACGTTAGTTTAGCCACAGCTGTTTCTAAAGTCAGCACCTTTTTTTCACGCACAAATCTACCCAAAATCCGGGGAATATTACCATATGTACGCGGATGATTTGCTCTTCCCCCGGCATATATTCCCGAATCACTACCAAAAAAGGTCAAAGGATGAGCTGCGGCGAGTTCATTCCCCTCATCACTAAGAGAAGGAACAAAAGGCTTTTTCCCTAAATCCGTACTGGAGAAATTATAGGCATAAAGGTCAGCTCTAATATCCAATCCGTCTGCTTCTGCTTCGCTCAGCATTTCTAAAATCCGCGGATACTTAGACCAATTCCGGGAATATCCGGCTTTAAGATGACTATACTGTACCGGCACTCCTGTTTTTTTACCAATCAATATTGCCTCCTCTAATGCCTCTAAGACCCCGTCATACTCATTTCGAATATGGATGGCATAAAATCCCCCGGTTTTCTTAACAACCTCACATAAAGCAATCATTTCCTCAGTCGTCGCATAAGTTTGCGGCCAATACTCTAATCCGACGGATAAACCGACTGCTCCTTCTGTTAGGGCACGATGCAAAAATTCCTGCATCTTGGTTATTTCAGCTAATGTTGTTTTTCCACCTCTATCTCGCCCGCGCACCATTTCCCGCAAAGTAGCATAGCCCATCAATAAACCATAATTAATCGGCAATTGGGAAACAGTTTGAAAATAACCCGCTATATCTCGAGGAGAACGTCCACAGTTGCCTCCAATCTGCATGGTCACACCCTGAGATAAAAAAGCGCTCATATCCCCGCCACTATAAACATAATCTTCCGTATGTGTATGAATATCAATAAAGCCAGGAGCTAAAGCTAACCCTTCCCCATTAATTACTTTAACCTCAGTAGGAAAAGAAAAATTGCCTACTGCTGCAATCTCCTCACCTTTAACAGCTACTCTTCCTTTAAAAGCGGATTCACCTGTTCCATCAATAATCATGACATTATCGATCAACCAGTCACAATCCAATGGTTCCGGAGCATCAACCGTTTTTATTTCTTCTTTTATATCATCCTTAAGCAGTCTCACCGGTAACATAGCCGCTGCAGAAAGTATCCCTAAGCCAACTAAAAATTCGCGTCTTGTCAACATTTTTCGGCGTCCCTTCGAGTGTATAGTGAATTATTCTATCTCTTTTTTCGGCACATCTAACTCTAATCCCTGCAATTAACTAAGAAAAAAATGACCTCTCACAAGGTCACTTTTTTATACTAATTTTTAATTACTACTTGATCCTTTCCGTTGGCTTTAGCCTGATATAAGGCTTCATCCGCCTCTTTGATTAAATCATAAACATCTTTTATCTTATCACTAAATTCACATATACCAAAACTTGCCGTAATATAAAGTTGTAAAGGTTCTCCCTCTTCCTGTTGAATATTAACATGTTTCATACTTTTACGTAATCTTTCCGCAATAGTGTATGCAACTGAAGCATCTACACCAGGTGTACAAATAACAAACTCTTCACCGCCATACCTACCAATAAAATCGTATTTCCTAAGAAATTGAGAAAAACATTTAGCCACATGTTTAAGAACTTCATCTCCCACTAAATGTCCGTATGTATCATTACATTTTTTAAAATTATCTAAATCAACCATAATTAAAGAAAGGGGCTGACCCAATCGTTTATATCTGGCGATTTCACTCACTAACCGATCAACAAAGGCTCTGCGATTTAATAATCCGGTCAGCGGATCTGTTAAAGCCAGTTGCATAATCCTATTTTCCAAATTAAGTATCCTTTCCCCGTTCTTTAAACGAAATTTCAATTCCAATTCATTAAAAGGTTTGGTGATATAATCATCAGCACCGGCTTCCAGACCTTTAATCATATCCTCTTTATTGGAGTTATCTGTAAGAAAAATTAAATATATATAACTATTGTCTAACGTTTCACGAACCTTTTTACATAATTCTAATCCATTCATCTCTGGCATCATCCAGTCAATTATCGCCAACTTCGGCCCATCTTTTTCCTTTAGCCTTTCTAATGCCTGTACTCCGTTTTTTGCTAAAACAACAGTATACCCCCAGTTACTTAAAGTATCCTGCAATATCCGCTGATAATATCTGCTGTCTTCTGCAACGAGAATCTTCAAACTGGTCTCCCCCTACCGATAACTTTAGTAATAGATATATATTCTCTCTCTATTTATTTATATCCTTTAATACAGTAGGAAAAATTTAGAGAAATAAAAGATCCACTTTTAGCCTAATGCTTTTATCACAGCAGCAGCCATTGTACTTGTTCCCACACTAGTACTACCCTGTGTCCAGATATCAGCTGTTCTTAATCCTTGCTGCAAAACAGTATCTACAGCTTTCTCCACTGCCATCGCCGCGGCAGAATTTTTCATCGAGATTCTTAACATCATCGCTACAGAAAGTATCGCCGCCAAAGGATTTGCTTTATCTTGACCGGCGATATCAGGTGCCGAACCATGAACCGGTTCATACAAAGCAGAACCTTCACCGATACTTGCAGAAGGCAGCATCCCTAAAGAACCCCCTAAAACAGATGCTTGATCAGAGAGAATATCACCAAAAGTATTTTCCGTCACCAAGACATCAAATTGTGCGGGATTTATACATAACTGCATCGCACAATTGTCTACATACAAATGATTTAAGTCAATCGCAGGATAATTCGTCTTTTCTTCTTCCACAATTTTTCGCCACAGACGGGAAGTATCGAGAATATTAGCCTTATCTACCGACGTAACCTTTTTCCTTCTTTGCCCTGCCAAATCAAAGGCTACTTTTACTATCCGTCTAATTTCTTCGGCACTATATTCGATCGTATCATAAACTTTGCTTTCTCCGTCAACGGTCTTTTTCCCCTTAGCTCCAAAATATGCTCCTCCGGTTAATTCCCTAACAATCAGCAAATCCACACCAACAATTCTTTCCTTTTTAAAAGGAGATTGTTCAATTAATTGAGGCCAACATTTAACAGGACGCAAATTAGCAAAGAGACGTAAATATTTACGTATCGCCAACAAACCCTGTTCCGGACGTACCTTTTTGTCCGGTCCATCCCACTGCGGACCCCCAACCGCCCCCAACAGTACAGCATCACTTTGTGCCACCAGTTTCTGAGTTTCTTGAGGAAAGGGATCTCCTGTTTTCTCAATGGCACAACCGCCTATTAATCCGGTCTGATAAGTAATATCCAGGTTATATTTAATTTTAACTGCGTCCAAAACCTTCAAAGCTTGAACAGTAACTTCCTGACCTATCCCATCTCCCGGTAAAACTGCTAATTTAAACACGTTTTTTCACCTTCTCTTTGACATAAGGAATTGCCCCGCCAGACTTCAGGATTTCCAACATAAAAGCAGGAAATGCTTCCCCCTGATAGCTTTTGTTATTGGTTACATCGTCAATAATCCCTGTACTGGGGTCTACCTCAATTATTGATCCCTCTTTAATTTCTCTGACCGCTTCAGGAGCAACAAGCACAGGTAGCCCGATATTTATGGCATTTCGATAAAAAATACGGGCAAAACTCTCTGCAATAATACAACTAAAACCGGCATATTGCAAAGCTAATGGTGCATGCTCCCGGGAACTACCACACCCGAAATTTTTCCCCGCAACCAGAATATCACCGGGCTTAACTTTCGTGGTTATCTCAGGAATTAAAACCTCCAAACAATGGGTAGCAAGATACTCACCATCCGAACGATTTAAATAACGAGCAGCAATAATCACATCCGTATCTATATCCGCTCCTACCTTCCATACTTTTCCTTTTAATTTATCCAAACTCATTATTTACTCACCTCCTCAGGACTGGCAATTCTGCCAAAGATTGCCGAAGCTGCAGCTACCGCAGGATTAGCAAGATAAACTTCACTTTCCGGATGACCCATCCGTCCCACAAAGTTCCGATTCGTTGTCGCTACAGCACGTTCACCTTTAGCTAAAATACCCATATATCCACCTAAGCAGGGACCACAAGTTGGTGTGCTTACCACCGCTCCGGCTTCTACAAAAATCTGCACTAACCCTTCCTGAACTGCACGCAAATAAAGTTCTTGCGTCCCTGGAATGACAATAACCCTCACGTCCGGATGTACTTTTTTTCCTTTAATTAAGTTCGCCGCAATCTCTAAATCCTCCCAACGTCCATTGGTACAAGAACCAATTACCACTTGATCTATCTTTACGTCAATAGCTTCCTGTACATCTTTAGTATTGGAAGGTAAATGCGGGAAAGCTACCTGTGGTTGAAGATTGGTTACATCAATTTCTATAACCTCACTATATTCGGCGTCAGCATCACTTTCGTAAACCTGCCACGGTCTTTGGGCTCTCTTTCTTACATAATCCACCGTTTTTTTATCAACAGCTATGATGCCATTCTTGGCACCGGCCTCAATAGCCATATTAGTCATCGTCATCCTGGCATCTATTGACAAATTACTGATAGCTTCACCAGTAAATTCAAGGGCCTTATAACGGGCACCATCTACCCCGATTTTCCCGATTAACGCTAAAATATAATCCTTTCCTGTCACCCAAGGATTACGAGCTTTCCCTTTAAAGACAACCTTCATCGTTTCCGGTACTCTAAACCATAATTCACCTGTTGCCATACCTACAGCTAAATCCGTGCTTCCCACCCCTGTGGAAAAAGCCCCTAAGCCACCATAAGTACAAGTATGAGAATCTGCCCCTATCACAACATCACCGGGTAAAACTAAACCCTGTTCAGGCAAAAAACAATGTTCAATCCCGCAACGTCCTACCTCATAATAATGTTTCAAGTTCTGTTTGCGAGCAAAATTCTTTATATCCAGACTCTGCTGAGCTGAAGCTATATCCTTCGCCGGAACAAAATGATCAGGGATTAAAACTACTTTCTCCCGATCAAAAACCTTCTCTACCCCTATTTTCTCAAATTCTTTAATGGCTAGCGGTCCGGTGACATCATTGGCTAAAACTACATCCAGCTTAGCATTAACCAATTCCCCGGCCGTAACCTTATCCAGTCCGGCATGTGCTGCCAAGATCTTTTCCGTAATCGTCATTCCCATTTCTTCTCTCTCCACCTTTCTCTTCATATTTAATAATTAAAAGTATGTCGCTGTATCGTTATCGTTATTGTTTTATCATTATCATTTTATCGTTATCGTTTTATCACAAGGGCTGCCTGCTGGTGCTAAATTCTCGGTCAAAACAAACTAAGCTTGGTTCAGCATAATGCTGACCGGGCTCAATTCGCCTCCTTGCTCAGTTCGCCCTGCTGCCGACGTCCTGTCGGCACCTCAGCATTACTAGCCTCACCTGCACTAAGTTTGTAACTGACCTGCGAACAGGCATCCTCCGGCAGCACCTTGCGCCAAAACTACTCACTGCCAAATATCCCAATCTACGTTCCATTGCTGCAGTTCAGCTAACAGGTGGTCAGCCTCAACCCTTGCAGTATAAGAGGTCAGGCGACACACCGCTGTTTGCATGAGTCATCCTAGTTGCGGAATATCCCCATCGCACATTGAGGGTGGTCTGCTTTCTCCTGAACCAAGTATTAATCTATTCTAAACGAGCACGAAACGGAAAACGTCCTTGTCGTTCCCGGGAAATGTACTGTGTCATTTTATCGTTTCTTTGCGAAGTTTAAATAATAGACTTTCGAAGGCGAAGTGAGAAAACAAAGGTACTGACAGGACGTCAGTGCCAACCCTCGCAGTATTAAGAGGTTAGGGGACACACCGCTGTTTACATGGGGCATCCTAGTCGCGGAATGTCCCCATTGTATATCGAGGGTGGTTTGTTTTCTCCCGAGCCGAGTATTAGTCTATTTTATAAACGAGCACGAAACGGAAAATGATACAGTACATTCCTTTATGGAACAAGCTCCGGATATGTCCTCACAATCTTATTCAAAGCATTAATATACGCCTTAGCACTCGCCTCAATAATATCTACACTTAACCCTCTACCCATAAAAGTACGATCATCCAGAGAAACACGCACTACAACCTCACCCTGAGCATCTTTACCTCCCGTTACCGCACTAATACTATAAGAATCTAATTTTACCGGAAGGTTAATAATCTTCTCAATAGCCTTATAAGTAGCCTCAATCGGACCGTCCGCACAAGCTGCTTCTTCTGCCATTACTCCATTGGTTTTAATCCCCACAGTAACTGTAGACGAGATATTTGTACCGGAAGAAAGCTGTAAATGATCCAGAACATAAACGTCCTCACCACTCCCGAACAAGAAACTGTCCATCAGCATAATCAAGTCTTCATCCAGAATCTCTTTTTTCCGGTCTGTCAACTGCTTAAACTCATCAAAAGCTTTATCAAGAGCTTCGCCCTCCAGGTTATAACCCAACTCTTGCAACTGCAGTTTAAAAGCATGACGCCCCGAATGTTTGCCCAGCACCAACTTATTGGAGCTAATCCCCACCATTTCAGGATTCATGATTTCATACGTTTCCCGCTCTTTTAATACTCCGTCCTGATGTATTCCCGCTTCATGAGCAAAGGCATTTTTCCCGACAACAGCCTTATTAGGCTGAATCATCATCCCGGTCAAGGTACTGACCATTCGACTGGTGCGATATATTTCCTGAGTATTTATCCCTGTATCAAATTTTAAATAATTACGCCGTGTATAGAGAGCCATAACAATTTCTTCGAGCGAAGCATTACCGGCACGTTCACCAATCCCGTTCACGGCAACTTCAACCTGTCTGGCACCATTTAAAACCGCTGATAAAGAATTGGCCACCGCCATCCCTAAATCATTATGACAATGCACACTAAGTATTGCTTTATCAATATTAGGAACGCCCTGCTTAATCTTCTTAATAAATTCCGCAAACTCAAACGGTGTAGCATAACCTACCGTATCCGGTACATTAACTACAGTGGCTCCTGCTTCGATCACCGCAGTCAGAATTTCACAAAGAAAAGGCATTTCACTACGGAAGGCATCCTCAGCCGAAAACTCCACATCATCCACAAGGCTTTTAGCTAAGCGAACAGCTTTAACCGCCATTTCTTTTACTTCTTCCCTGGTTTTTTGCAATTTTTTCTGCATATGAATTTCCGAAGTAGCGATAAAGGTATGAATACGCGGTTTTTCCGCTTCCTTTACCGCATCAAAAACAGCCCTGATATCCCGCTCATTTGTCCGTGCTAAACCGGCAATAACCGGTCCTTTGACTTCTCTGGCTATGCGCTGTACGCTTTTAAAATCTCCCATCGAGGAAATAGGAAACCCCGCTTCAATTATGTCAACACCCAGTCGAGCTAATTGTTGGGCAATCGCCAGTTTTTCTTCACTATTCAGGTTTACACCGGGGGATTGTTCCCCATCACGTAAAGTAGTATCAAAGATAAAAATTCTCTGATCATTTTTCTCTATACCACTCCTCATTATTTCCCAACCTCCTTATGATCTCGCTCGACATCTTCCCAAATCATTTCATCTAATCCCTTACCATTTAAAACCACCGGATAAACATTATGACTAGGAGAAAACAAGATTTCCAAAATAGCCAAACCCGGATAATTTAAAAACTTCTCCAGATTTTCCGCTAATTCTTCCTGCTTCTCCACACGAAGACTTAACGCTCCATATGCTTGTGCTAGATATCGAAAATCCGGAGTTCTCTTAAAATGTACAGAGACATGCCTGCCTTCACAATAAAGGTCCTGAAGCTGTTTAACCATTCCTAATGCCCGATTATTAAAAATAATAATCTTTAATGGTAACTCCTCCTCCAGACAAGTTCCTAACTCCGACATGCCCATCTGAAAACTACCATCACCGGTAATAACAATAACCGGGCGCTTGGGAAAGGCCACTTGAGCTCCAATCCCGGCAGGAATCCCATATCCCATGGTACCTAAACCGCCGGAACTAATAAAAGAACGCGTTCTTTCTATCTTTAAACCTTGAGCAGCCCACATCTGATGCTGCCCAACATCTGTAGTAATAATTGCATTTTCCGGCAAAATATTATTTAATGCCGAGATAATCTTTCTAGGGGTTAACTCCCCCTCTTCCTCTAACTTATCAGTAGGCAGAACGTGATCATTACTTAATTTTAACCACCAAGCTTCCTTGGACCCTATAGACAAATCCTCCAGAATCTGTCCCAAGATTATTTTTAAATCTCCGACTAAAGGGACATCAACACGTACATTTTTGCCTATTTCCGCAGTATCCACATCTATATGGATGATTTCTGCCTGTGGAGCAAACTTCTCCACACAACCCGTAACCCGATCGTCAAAACGCATCCCCAAGGCAATAAATAAATCACAAGACTGAACGACTAAATTTGCCTGTGCTAAGCCATAGGTCCCTAACATTCCTAAAGAAAGGGGATGCCGCCGAGGAATACTCCCTAACCCCATCAGTGTATTAACTACAGGAATCTGCAATTTCTCTACAAGTTGCAGTAACTCCTCTTCAGCCTGGGAACTGATCACACCGCCCCCGGCACAAATAAGAGGTCGTTTCGCCTTCCTGATATATTTTAACACCTGTTTAATCTGCCTTTTATTCCCCACTAAATTAGGTTTATAGCCACGCAGCACCACACTATTACATTCTTCATATTCAACCTGTGAAGAGGAGACATCTTTAGGAATATCAATCAATACCGGACCTGGGCGTCCGCTTTCTGCTATATAAAAGGCTTCTTTGATAATTCTCGGTAACTGTTTGGCATCTTTCACTAAATAATTATGCTTAGTAATGGGTTCGGAAATTCCGGTTGTGTCTACCTCTTGAAAGGCATCTGTTCCTACCATCCCGGTAGATACCTGACCGGTGATAATAACCAGTGGAATAGAATCCATATAAGCTGTGGCTATACCGGTAATCAGATTCGTAGCTCCAGGACCGGAAGTAGCCAAACATACACCCACTTTTCCAGTTGTCCGAGCATAACCATTAGCTGCATGAGCGGCACCTTGTTCCTGCCGAACTAAAACCGTCTTGATCTTTTGAGACTTATGGAGAGCATCAAAAATCTCTAAAGCAGCTCCTCCCGGATAACCGAAGATTATCTCTACCCCCTCTTTTTCCAGGCACTTTACCAAAATTTCCGCACCCGGTTCCATCAGAAACACACCTCCAACTTTTACCCTTTACTTCTTTTTCAACCAAGGCATTTGACTTCTTAGTTCCTGGCCCACTTTTTCAATCGGATGTTCTGCATCAATTCTCTTCATGGCGTTGTATTTCGGTCTTCCCGCCTGATTTTCCAAAATCCATTCTCTGGCAAAAGTACCATCCTGAATTTCTTTTAATACTTTCCGCATTTCTTTTCTGGTTTCTGCAGTAATCAGACGGCGTCCAATCATCATATCGCCATATTCAGCCGTATCACTGATTGAATATCTCATGTTAGCAATACCGCCTTCATAAATCAGGTCAATAATCAACTTTAACTCATGACAAACCTCAAAATATGCTGACTCCGGTTGATAACCTGCCTCCACGAGAGTATCAAAGCCCGCTCTGATTAATTCGGTTAAACCACCACAAAGGACACATTGTTCACCAAAAAGATCAGTTTCCGTTTCTTCTTTAAAAGTAGTTAAAAGAACTCCTGCCCTAGTGCAGCCAATTCCTTTGGCATAAGCAAGGGCTATCTCCATCGCTTTACCACTGGCATCCTGATATACGGCTACCAAGCCCGGAATACCTGTTCCTTCAGTGTACAACCTTCTCACCATATGACCAGGCCCTTTAGGTGCAACCATAAATACATCCACATCTTGGGGTGGTACAATCTGACCAAAATGAATATTAAAACCATGAGAAAAGACCAAAGCATTACCTGATTTTAAGCCCGGAGCGATTTCCTTTTTATATACCTCAGCTTGTTTTTCGTCTGGAAGTAAAACCTGAATTACCTCTGCCTTTTCCACTGCTTCAGCAACCGTATAAACCTTAAATCCGTCAGCTTCTGCCTTACTCCAGGAAGGACTGCCCTTTCTTAAACCAACAATAACGTCTACTCCGCTTTCCTTTAAGTTTTGAGCCTGAGCATGACCTTGACTGCCATACCCTAAAACTGCTACCTTTTTCCCTGATAAATAACTTAAATCTGCATCGTAATCATAAAACATTTTTGCCATGATAAATTACCTCCTAAAATAATTATTTTTATATTAATCTCCTTCAAAATCTCTTTTGAAATTGATTACTACTTCGCACCTCTGACCATCGCAACCTTACCTGTTCTCACTAATTCTTTGATCCCAAAGGGTCTTAAAGATTGAATCACAGCTTCTATCTTTCCTTCCTCTCCGGTAGCTTCTATAATCAAAGAACGTCTGCCTATATCCACGACGCGACAACGAAAAATCTCCATCAATTGCAAAATTTCCTGACGCGCTGCCTGGTCAGCCGCCGAAACTTTAATTAAAAGCATTTGTCGATCTACTGTTTCTTCAGCGGTAATATCCTGAATTTTAATTACATCAACCTGCTTATTCAACTGTTTGCTCACCTGTTCAATAACCCGTTCATCGCCCTCAACTACCAAAGTAATCCGAGAAACAGTCCGATCCTCCGTCTCACCCACCACCAAGCTTTCAATGTTATACCCCCGGCGGGCAAAAAGACCGGCTACTTTGGACAAAACACCGGGTCTATTCTCAACTAATACGGCTAATGTGTGCTTCACCATGCCACCTCCCTAACATCTCACTAGGTTTACCTCCCGGTGGAATAATCGGTAAAACATTCTCTTGGGGATCAACAAGACACTCCACCACCACCGGTCCGGAATGCTGTAAAGCTTCACTGACAATAGTCTTTGTTTCTTCCGGTTTCCTAATTTGCAAAGCCTTAATCCCATAAGCTTCCACTAACTTGACAAAATCAGGTCCCTCGTTAAAGACAGATTGTGCATAATGTCCCTCGTAAAAAAGCTCCTGCCACTGTCTAACCATCCCTAAACAAGAATTATTCAACATAAAAACCTTAACCGGGAGTTGGTATTGTACCATTACCGCCAACTCTTGTACCGTCATTTGAAAACCTCCGTCTCCGACAAACAGCACTACCGTTTCTCCAGGTCTGCCTAAAGCTGCCCCAATAGCGGCCGGAAGTCCAAAACCCATTGTCCCCAAGCCACCTGAGGTAATAAAACCCCTCCTGCCAAGAATCGAATAATACTGTGCTACAAACATCTGATGCTGTCCTACATCTGTAACTACTATAGGTTGCTGAGCTTCAGCCTGCTTAGCCACCTCCATGATTACTTCTTGCGGTTTCAGTAAATCGGAAGATATAAAGTTTAACGGGTATTCTTTAGTCCAGTCGGTAATCTGCTGTAACCAAGATTCAATAGCAAAACTGCTCTTCTCCTCTTGCAAAGTCTCTAAAAGCATGTGCAAAAACTTTTTCGCATCACTTACAACGGGAATATCAATGTGCACATTTTTAAATAATTCCGCCGGATCAATATCTACATGAATAATACAAGTATCTGTAAGAAAATGCTGAGGATTACCGGTAACCCGGTCACTAAACCTAGTACCTATTGCGATCAAAACATCGCAATTGCTCAAAGCCAGATTAGCAACAGGTCGACCATGCATCCCGACCATGCCCAAAGAACCATCTGGTCTCTCAGGTAGTACACCTTTAGCCATCAAAGAAGTTACCACAGGAATTCTCGTGAATCGAGTAAATTGCTCCAGTTCCTCCCAAGCACCGGAAGAAACTACGCCCCCTCCTACAAGTACCAGCGGCTTTTGTGCTTTTTTTAATACTTCCTTTATTTTCCCCAACTGTTTAGCCAAGCCATTCTTCATAGGAACTTTATGTTTACGTGTAATCGTAAAGACTTCCGAGAAAGCAAATTCCTCCGAAAACAAATTCTTGGGAATATCAATAAGTACCGGACCCGGACGACCCTCCTTAGCTACTTGCCAAGCTTCTTCTAAAACTTCCGGAAGATGCTCTATCTTTTTAACCAAATAACTATGTTTAATAATAGGCATGGTTATGCCTACAATATCAGCTTCTTGAAAAGAATCTCTCCCTATACTGTCTACTCCTACCTGACCGGTAAGCGCCAATATTGGTACAGAATCCAAATATGCGTTAGCAAGTCCTGTCACCAAATTTGTCGCTCCGGGACCTGAAGTAGCAAAACAGACACCTGTTTTACCGGTTGCTCTCGCATAACCATCGGCGGCATGAATAGCGCCTTGTTCATGGCGAGTAAGAATATGTTTAATTTTTGAGGAACGATCTAAAACATCATATAAAAACAACACAGCTCCACCTGGATAACCGAAAACTAAATCTACACCTTTTTTCTCTAAAAAATTAACGATATACTCGGCACCATTCATAATTTCCACCCCCTCTTAGAAAAATTGATAATAAAAAACCTCTCATCTCTGACAGTCACCTAAACCGTCAGGGACGAGAGGTATTAAAATTCCCGCGGTACCACCCTGATTACCTCCTTAAGAGGTCACTTGCTTAATCAAATAACGGATTGCATCCGGCTTACCCTACTTTTTTCGAATAAGCAGCTCCGGGACGAGGCTGTTAATACAAGATATGTACCGGTTCTCAGCACCCCGGCTCTCTGGAACATATTTTAGTATAACAGTTTCCCTTCATGGCTTTTATTATATAATAATTAAAATTGAGTATAGTATACACAAGACTTCTTGTCCATGTCAACACCTATTTTTAAAAAAACTTTCTCTAAATCACAATACTTATTTGAAAAAGTAAATTCTACCCCCACAGATGCCTGATGTGGAAATTACTTTTGCAAAATCATAGATGGAAGTTAGTCTTACAAAACGTTATGAT
>JGI24709J26583_10000171_pt1 | contig 51444 bp, 45 predicted proteins | sample BioPla2DNA1_FD_26583 | JGI IMG/M metagenome (IMG submission 26583) | reverse complement strand
TTTTAAAGAAAATTGATAAAATTTATCCAAGAGATCCTTTAACTTATCAATATCTTCATAGCTTAGGTTTGCAAAATATAAAAATGACCGATGATTTAGCGTTATTGCCTCTTACTCGACAGGAAGAAAAAGAAAGAACAAAAGAATACATTAGCTTTTGTCCAAGTGAATTAATATATAGGTATACCAAAGATGGCAATAGGAAGGATTGGCTTAACTTTAATTTATTTATGATCGATAAAGTAATGGAAAAGTATAAAGATAAAAAAGTGGTCTTATTGGCTCATGTCTTAAGACCAGTAGATGTTGATGACAGAATTATGGTTAATGAGCTTTATAATTTAATTAAGGATAAGTATAAGGATAGAATTATTTGTGAAAATAAAGAGATGTATCCTTTTGAGGTGAGAAATTATATACAGCAATCGTTATTTACGATTGCTAGCAGGATGCATCCTGTGATTTCATCTATTCAGTGTGAAATACCGGCAATCGCCCTTTCTTATAGTACAAAATATTGGGGGATAATCGGAGAAAGGTATGATTTAGAAGATTATATTATCGATGTGAGATATTTAGATTATCAAGAGATGAAGGCCAAGTTTCTTTATTTAATAAATAAGATAGATTTAGAATATGAAGAAATACAAATTAAAATGAGAGAAAAAAATAAACTAGCAGAGGAAAATATTTTAAATACATTAAATGAAATAGCTCGTTTAGAGGTGGCCAATGAAGAAGTTAGCAATATATAAAATAGGAATTAAAAACTGTATAGCTTGTTATGCTTGTTTTAATGTATGTGAATATGAAGCTATTATCATGGAAATGACTGCTGATGGTTTTTATAAACCTAATATAATCGAAGAAAAATGTGTTGATTGTGGCATATGTGTTTTAAAATGCCCTGTGATCAATCCAGAATATTTAAACGAAACAGAAGCTCAATTTTTTATGGCTTGGAGTAAGAATAAAGAAATAAGAAGGGCCTCATCCTCCGGAGGAATGTTTTCTGAAATAGCGGAAAGTGTTCTTGCTCAAGGCGGAGAGGTTTATGGCGCTGCTTGGGACGAAAATCTTGAAGTAAAACACATTAAAGTTGCCTCAAGTGATAATTTAGCCCTATTAAGAGGGTCTAAATATTTGCAAAGTAAGGTAAATAAAAGTTATAAAACTATTAAGGATACTATTGAGAAGACAGCAAAGAAGATACTTTTTGTAGGTACGCCATGTCAAATAGCAGCTATTAAAAAAATTGTAAAGGACGATCGACTTTTAACCTGTGATTTACTATGTCATGGCATACCTTCATATATTCCCTTTAAATCCTATCTTGCCGGTATGGAGGATCAGATAAAAAAAGTTAACTTTAGGGATAAATGTACGGGTTGGACTAATTATAGCATATCTCTTATTGGGGAAAAGGGAACGTATAGTAAAGTACATACTCAAGATAGATTTTTTATGGGTTTTCTTAAAGATTATTATTTAAATGAAGCTTGTTATGATTGCCTGTTCAATCGATTACCCAGACAAGGGGATATTACATTAGGAGATTTTTGGGGCATCGATAATAAAGATGATAAGAATAATCAAGGGGTATCCGTTGTTATTGCTAATAATAAAAAAGGATATGAAGTATTAACTTCTTTAGAAAGAGACCAAAAGATTGAGTTAAAAAAGGTGGATCAGGTTTTAGCTTGCAAATCTAATCCTAGAATTTACTCAGGTGAATTAATGAGACCGGAAAAAAGAGATTATATCATAAACGATATTAAAAAATTCGGATTTACTAGTGTCGCCGAAAAAGAGATCCATATATCTAGTGATTTGGGAAGAAAATTGAAAAGAACTATAATTTATCTTATAAAGTTTTTTAAAGATAAGAAGAAAAAGAGGAATTAGTCAATAACCTTTTGTTTATGTTAGGGTAGGTAAAATCAAAGTAATCAGAAAAAATGCAGGGATTGTTAGAATTCGTGTGGAATAATTTAATATTACGGAAGATTCGCGGGAATTATGTCGAGGAGTGAGTGTATGAAAAAGCACCGTTTATATAGATTAAGCATTATTGGCTTTTTGTTGCTGATGGGCTTAGTTGGGTGTTCTGATGTTACAGAAGAAAAGGTTCATGAAGAAAAGACAATTAAACCTCGAACCGTTGAGAACGAGTTTTTTTTATTTAAAAGTACGGAAGATAATGAAAATGTGGATTTATTGCTACAAATTCCCGGGCAGGAAATTGAAAAGATAGCGACTAATGTGGACTATTTTCGTTATTTAAGAGAAAGTAATGCTTATTTACTCTGCGAAAAGAAAGAGGACTTAAAATATCAATTGGAATTGCAAACAAGTGATGGTAATAAGTATTTGATTTGCAAGGCAGCATGGCCGGAGAGTATTAAGGTTACTACCGATGAGACCAGGCTTTATTATTTACGGGAGATTGATCAAAAAGGGGTTGCTGATTTATATACATATGAACTGAGTAGAAATCATGAAAACGAAAAGGAGAAGCTAGTATCTGACATAATTAGTTACGACCTGATTCCCGGAGGGATAGTATATGTGACAGCAGAGAACAAGCTGTATATCCAAAAAGACGGACAGAAAAGCCAATTAATAGCTACCGGGGTTATTCCTACGATCAGTACAGTTCGGGAACGCGTTTTCTATCAAATCCAGGATGAATTTGCTGATTCTTCAGAGGCCGGTGGCAGGTTGTACTATTATGAGTATAATCAAGAACCTCAAGAAATAGATATTGATGTGGTTGATTATCAGGTTACAGATGACGGAGAGATGGTCTTTTATCTCAATAAGCAAGCACAACTCTTTAGCTATAGAATTAAGGATAATTCTCAAGAAATGATCGCTGATTGGTTAAACAGTTTTTTGATCGAAAAGCAGGGACGGATGCTCCTTTATAAAGATAGGGATGAGATTGTTTATTTAAAGGAGAGAGGTCAAGAAAGGCAAAGAGTTGGTTTCGGTTGCAGTGCTTGGGCGGCGTCTGAGGGTAAAATTATTTATTTATCTTATAATAAAGACTTATTAAGTTATACATATGGCAAGGGGCAAGAGGAACTAGCCATAGGAGTGAAAAATTTTGTTTTAAGCCCCTCTGGTAATAGTTTGGCCTATTATACATTGGCTAATGAATTGTTTTTTCAGGAGTTGGGGAAGAAGAAGATTAAAATAGCTGATAACATAACTGATTATTTTAAGATATATTTGGGCAATAGTTTGCTTTTCGAGCAAAACTTGCCGTATAGACCTAAAGGACAAATAAATACCGGAGAAGAAGTTGAGGGATGTATTCCTTGTCAACAACTGCAAAAAGAGGATGCTCTTAAAAAAAGTGCTGAACATGAAGAGCATGATGAGCATGATGAGTGTAAGAAACCTGTTAATTAAGGTGATTTTAGATGCGTGAGCTGTGGTGGGTGCTCTTTTCTTTTGGGTTATTTGTGTTGCTTATTGTAGGTATAACACATATTGTCAAGTATTTAATCTTTTTATACCAAAAAGCCAAAGTGTTGCAAGAAGAGGAGCCGATTTTTAGCAGGGTAAGTGATGTTAAGCTAGATAAGAAGATAGCTTATATTCAAGAAAAAACACGTGAAAAGAGGATTTATTTAGCGGGTGTTTATACGGTGCCGGAGGATATAAGGAAAGAGCTGCAGCGAGATAAATTTTCTCCGGATGCATTGCAAAGCTTGGCGGACAGTATTGTTCTGCACACCGGAGTGTTTAATTTGGTTGAGGTAAAGGTAGAAGATGCCGCACCGGGCGATGTTGCTGGGTTATACACGACTTACGGCAGAATGGTTCGGGAAGTGCATTTGTATCGTAATTATAAATATAGTGTGCAGCAGATTATTGCTATTTTAATCCATGAATGTACACATAATTTTTTATATTATCATAATCTTGAGCTTCCCTCGGAAGAAGAAAATGAAATATTGACGGATATAACCGCAGTTTATTTGGGTTTCGGTCAATTGCTTTTGGAAGGGTATAAGCCGGTAAAAGAAATTGCCGAGAAGCGTTATGTAGATTATGCTTATGGTATTAGGGTTCATAAATGGAGAATTGGGTATTTGAAAATGCCGGATCTTGTCTATGTGATTAAGGCAATTAAAAACCCTTGCTTTTAGGCAAGGGTTTTTGTTTAATCTATTTTTTCAGGTATATCTCGGCGATTTCAGCCATATTTGCTGATTGAAAACCGTACTTTTGATGTAAATAAAGATAGTAATCCAGTATTTCCTGGAGGTTTTCCATATTTTTTTCTGTATTTAAGCCAAAATTATGTGGGTGCCACCATAAATGAAAGAGTAAATGGTGTTTGGCTGCATGTTTCATTTGGGCTTTTATTCTTTGAATTTTGAGCTTTTCGCATAAACTAAATGTTTTTATATATGGTCGCAGGAATCTGCTGGAACGAAGGTTTAAGAGCTTTGGTCTGACGGCGGCTTCCTCGAGAGTATAGCAATGATAACCTGATAGATTAAAATAGGTATCTAATAACTTGAAAAGACGTCTGATGAAATTAGGATCATTACTTTTGGTTGCTTGATACAGCCAATTTTCTTCGGTGCCCCGATAGGCAAAGATCTTATTTTCAATCAACACATCCAGGTACTTTTTATTAATTTGATTTCTAGGTAAAACAAGACTTTTAATTTCAACGTTATACCGTTCGGCGGCTTTTTTGGCCGCAAGAATATCACTGGCAAAATCTTCTTTAGTTTGTCCTTTTTCTAAACAATAATAATGAGAAAAAGTATGTGAAGCAATTTCTTGATGTTTATACCGGCTAATTAATCTGATTAAGGAATCTCCATAATGATATTGATCAGTGTCTTCGTCATCGCCTAGTTGCTCAAGATAATTGTACGAAGATAGTTTTGGTTGATGATAAACCGGAATTCTTGCGGGCAACATTTCCATCGTATCGCTTTTCTTTGCACTAAAAAGTAAACCGACGATGGCCCAAGTAGCGTGAATTCCTTTTTCCGAAAAAATCTTGAGAATCTGTGGTATGGCTTTTCTGGCGCCCAGTACATTGTCCCCATATGTAGCTATAGTTTTTTTGTCTTTCATACCCCACATTAATTCCAGATCTAAAGATACAATAAAGTAGCCATGCTCCATAAATTATCTCTCCGTCCGTAAACTCTTTAAANAGGNAGTATGATTTATTCTCTATTATTCTATGGATCATATCTTGAAACCTTTTTACAACATTCTTAATAAGTCTAAAATTGTTTAAACAAAGGCTTTGCTTAGATTTGGAGATAAGTTAAAATGAATATAGATGGTTTGAGCCGTAGGAGGGGAAGAAGTGGGGGAAAAGAAGCTATTGCGCCTAGAACTTAATACACCCAACGGACGAAATAATGAGGTTGCGTTGAGTGCAATGGTTTTGTTCACCTTGCTTTGCATCCTGCTTATTCCGGCGTTTCAGGGAACTCATTATGAAGAAATTGAATTTTTCTTTATGCATTTAATCTCCGCCGCCGGTATCTATCTGCTTTTATTACTTGTGCGAGATAAAACCTTGGTTTTTTTACATACTAAATTGGATTATCTGTTATGTTCCCTTGTTGTTCTTTATTTTCTCAGTATTTTGGGGAGTGTTTATCCGAAATTAGCCTTAGAAGAAGCACTTAAATATCTTAATTATTTTTTGGTTTTTTGGTTAATGGCCCACTTGCTTAAAACCAGGGATATTAAATTAGTGATTAAAACTTTATTTTTTATCGGTGTGCTTATGGCAGCTGTGGCCTTTATGATGCTGGATGGGCAAGACTTTTTAGATGGTGAGCGGCTTGTCAGTACTTTAACGTATTCTAATGCCTTTTCTGCTTATGTAGCGGCCATGATTGTCTTAGGATATTATCTGATTCATCTTGAGGAAAAATTGCAGCCTGTTTATATTTGGGGCACTTATTTTTTAACTTTAGCTTTCATTGGCTCACAATCAAGAATTATGTGGTTAATCTTTTTCCCGGGGATTTTATTTTTTGCTTTGGGTTTTCCTGAGAAGAAGATAAAATGTTTATTTAATATTATTTTATTTACAGTTTTGGCGTTCGTCGTCTCTATGATTATTTATGATGATTATTATCTTCTTTTTTATGATTATCAGATTTATTTCAAAGTTGGGGTATTTTTGGTTGGAGCGATGATTAGTTGGGGCCTTTCTTCGTGTATGAACAACTTAACCTCTTATCATCGCTGGGTCAAAATCTTCTCTATTATACTTATTTCGTTAATACTTTTAGTCGCCATGTTCTTTATCTTTAATCTTGTTTTTTTTCAGGATGATTATCATAATATTGTTCATCGTCTTAACATTGTTCTTGATCTAAATAATACCAGTGTACAAGAAAGGGTCGATTGTTATCGAGATACCGTCAAAATTATGCAGCACAATAATTTTCTCGGTAGGGGTGGTGGCGCTTGGAAGATACAAAATCCTATGTTAAGGTCATATTATTATTGGTCGGTGGAGCCTCATTCCCATTTTTGTCAAACAGGGGTTGAAATCGGGATAATTGGTTTAGGTCTTTTTATAGGTGTTTTTGTTTTTGTGACTTTTTATCTGTTTAAAGAGAGAAAAGATGCGGAAACCTGGACTTTAGGGATAGCTTTTTTGTTCATTTATCTCCATAGTTTATTGGATTTTGATTTATCGTTTGGTTTTATGGCCTTAGTAGCGTGGATCTTGTTGGGTTTGTTCAATCATAAAGTAAAAAATGCGGGCGGAGTATGTAAAAAGCTAAAAATCTCGAAATCAGCGGGACAATGGTTTTTATTATTATATTTCTTGCTTCTGATTCCCCTAACGCTTTCTTTTTGCTTTAGCGGTACCGTCGGAGAAAAGGATGAATATGATAAAGTCAGATCTAGATTAGAGAAAGCCATTATTTTATATCCGCTTAATGCCGAAAACTATGTGTCTTTAGGTAAAGCACATTATAGGGCTTATTTTCAAACACAGGATCCGCAATACTTGGTTAAGGCTGTAGAAATGAGTAATCGGGCCCTTGAAAAAGGATATCATAATTATTTTTGGTTTGTCTCAAAAGTGAACTATTTAATGCTCCAAGGAGAATTAGAGAGTGTGCTCCGTGTTTTAGAAGAAAGTCCCTCTTATATACGGAGATTTGAGAATAATGAATATGCACAGATAGCACAAATTTATAGGCGGCTTGCGGAAAAAGCCGAGCAGCAGCAGGAAGCACATTTGGCCAGACGGGCGAATGAAGGAATTATTGTTTTATGGGAACAGGCACAAGCGGAAATGGCCACGGTTTCCCCGCAGTTTTTAAAGAGGTGGAAGGCGGAGGAAACTCTGATTCAGTTTGATCTTTTTTTAATTGAAGTTATTCGTGCTTATCTAGAATTAGGCGAACCCGAAAAAGCCAAGGGATTGCTGCCGGAGCTTTCGGCAGAAACCTTTAATGAAAACCCCTGGTTAATGGAGTTAGCCTGAAGGAATTAATCCACGGCAGGTAAACCCTATATATGGTATAATAAAAAAGTATTTAAGCGTAATTTAGAGGGGTGTGTCTGATGGAAGAGGAAACCAGTTTACGTGAATTGCTGGAGATAATTTTTGCCGGCAAATGGATAATTCTAGGGTTTACGCTAATTACGTTACTACTTACCGGTATTGTGACCTTCTTTCTGGTTGAACCTAAATATGAAGCTAAAACAGTTTTGCTTTATCATACAATTCAACAAGTTTCGGAGAATTATCGTGACACCGGTAGATTAGAGACTTTAATTGATAATTATTCCGGAGCATTGCAAATTCGCATGCAGGATTATATTTCTTTGGCTAAATCGGAGGAGGTATTAACTGGGGTTGTAAAGAGATTGGAGACGGAACTTGAGGGAATGCCTTTAGCTGTACTCGCTGATAAAATCAAAGTTTTTAATCTTCTTAATACGAATTTAATAGAAATCACGGTTAGGGATCCATCTCCACAGTTAGCTACTGCGATTGCCAATGCTTTTGCGCAAGAATTTGCAGACTTTGTTCGCGCAGAAAACAGCAAAAATTCACAGAAGATATTAACGCTTTTAGCAGAACAAAGAGAAATTGCCCGGACTGATTTTGTCAGCTGTGTTGAAGAAATGAATGAATTGCTAAAGCAACCTGATAATCCCGTTTTACGGGAACAGTTGCAGTTTAAGCTGGATATGGCCAAACAAAATTATGCTTTTTTTGAAAAGAAGTACGCAGAATTATTAGCTGCAGAAGAGATGGGACTTGCTAAGACCAGCGTAACGCCGGTCTCCCAGGCAGAACAACCTACAGTTCCTGTAGCTCCCAGGAAAGAGTTAAGTTTAGCTATAGGGGTTTGTCTGGGTATGCTCATCGGAGTATTCGTGGTAACTTTTAGAAGATATTGGGTAACCTCTGGACTGACTAATAAGCAGTTTTTGTAAATATCAAGGTTTGGTGGTTAGTCTATCATGAAGATTATGATTTTGGCCGGTGATGCTCGCACTTTGTTGTATTTTCGCGAAGAAATGATTCTGGCTATGCTGGACAAAGGCCATGAAGTAATTGCCGCCGCACCGCAGCCTATCGGGGAATGGGCAGGTAAGTTTAGTTTTCAGAGAAAAGGTTTTAAATGTCTTTCTCTACCCCAAATAGATAAGACGGGGACGAATCCCTTTAAGGATATTTTGGGTTTTTTCTCTATCATGAGGGTGCTCCAAAGAGAGAAGCCGGATAAGATCTTTACATATCAGGCCAAAACAATAATCTACGGAACTTTGGCAGCTTGGTTTTTAGGGATAGAAGAAGTTTATATATTGATGGGTGGTTTAGGTTCGATATTAAGAAACGAGAAAAAAAGTATGATCAAAAAAATTTTGCAATTACAGTATAAATTAGCTTTTAAAAAGTGTAAGAAAGTATTTTTCCAAAATGCAGATGATTATAACTTGATGTTGCAGGAAGGCTTAGTAGAAACTGAGCGAGTGCAAATGGTTAAGGGTTCCGGCGTAAATATGGATAAATTTACTTATACGCCTATTCAGGATTTCCCTGTTTTTTTGTTTGTGGGTAGGTTGATTAGAGATAAGGGTGTGTTAGAGTATATTGCCGCAGCTAAATTGGTGAAAAAAAGATACCCGGAAGCAAAGTTCCAGATTGTTGGCTATTTTGATACTAATCCCACGGCTCTTTCTCCGGAGGAATTTCACTCCTGTCTTGATGATGGGCTGATTGAGTATTTAGGAGAAGCCGCTGATGTTCGCCCCTTTTTAGCAAAATCATCAGTTTTTGTTTTACCGTCCTATCATGAAGGTATTCCCAAAAGTGTTTTAGAAGCTATGGCCATGGGCAGACCGATTATTACCACAGATGCTCCGGGATGTAAAGATACGGTCATTGATGGTGTAAACGGCTTCCTGGTACCCGTAAAGAACTCAGAAAAATTAGCGGAAAAAATGATTTGGATGATCGAAAATAAGGATAAAGCAATGAAAATGGGACAAGCAAGCGTGCGGATCTGTCAAGAAAATTTTGAAGTAAGTAAAGTAAATGAAGTGCTCTTAAAGACAATGAACTTGTGAATATTGAGCGGAGGATTTAAGATGAGAGGCGATTATCAGGAGTTAGACAGAGAGAAAGTGTATCTTATTACCGGTGTAGCCGGATTTATAGGCTTTCATTTGGCCCAAAGATTATTGGCAGAAGGTTGTAAGGTGATAGGGTTAGATAATTTAAATGCTTATTATGATCTTAATCTGAAAAAAGCCAGATTAGCCCTTATTGACAAATATGAACAATTCCAATTTATTTATGCTGATATCAAAGATAAAGAAGCTTTGTTTAAAGTGTTTCAGGAGAATAAAATTGATATTGTGATAAATTTAGCGGCTCAGGCAGGAGTAAGGGATAGTCTCACTAATCCGGAGATCTATGTGCAATCTAATATAGTCGGTTTTTTGAATATACTGGAAGGGTGCCGCTATGGTCAGGTAGAGCATTTAGTTTATGCATCCTCTAGTGCTGTCTATGGCTTAAATGAACAATTGCCTTTTTCGGTTCATGATCATGCGGATCGTCCTGTGAGTTTATATGCGGCAACGAAAAGAGCGAATGAATTAATGGCTCATACATATAGTCATTTATATGGCTTACCCACAACCGGGCTAAGATTTTTTACAGTTTACGGGCCTTGGGGCAGACCGGATATGGCCTTATTTTTATTTACCGAGGCGATTTTACACGATCAGCCGATTAAGGTTTTTAATCATGGCCAAATGAAAAGAGATTTTACCTATATAGATGATATTGTAGAAAGTACCGTAAGAGTACTGAATAATGCTCCGCAAAAAGAGAATAATCCACCCTTTAAAATATACAATATCGGCAATAACCAGCCGGTAGATTTAATGGAGTTCATCGCAATATTAGAAAACAAACTGGGGAAAAAGGCGAAAAAAGAATTTCTCCCTTTACAGCCCGGAGACGTGGTGGCCACTTATGCGGATGTAGATGATTTGCAAAGAGATTTTGGTTTTAGTCCGCAGACAGCTCTTGCTGAGGGAATCGAGAAATTTATTGCTTGGTATAAGGAATTTTATTGTATTTGACCACCAAGATGAGCAGCCGGCTGTTTTTCAGAGGTAGTACAGGAGGTACTATGAGGGATGTTAATTTCGAAAAATAGAGATGAGCTCGGGGATTTATTATTTGCCATAGGTTTGATTCTTACTACCATGACCGGGTTAAGGATGGCCAATTTACCTATAGGTATAGGTGAAATTCTGCTGGTTGTTTGGATCTTGCGGCAATGGTTTCAGATGTTGGTGACCGGTGAAGTTGCATTTGACAGAGTCAATACAAAAATATTATTATTTGGGTTGTTGCTTTGTATTTTCATGGGTTTTGGGCTGTTAGTGAGTGCAATTACGGGTAGAATTTCTTTGCAGGATTCTCTCTATGATTTTTTCGCTTATAGTTTTGCGTTTTTATTGGGTCTAACTGTATTGTTAAGAGCTCGACAAGACTCTATAGTGAATAAAATCAAATATATAGTTGTCGTAGGGACGGTCGTATTTACCTTTTTATTAATATGGTGGAAAATGATTTCTCCATATTTTCTTGGCTTAGGCTTAGTATTTGAAGATTTACGTTTTACCGGAGGGGCAGTAAATCCTAATCAGTTAGCTTTGTTTTTTGTCCCCATACCGGCACTTGCTTTATTTCTTTGGCAATATAAAAGAGATTTTTTGAAAAAAATAATTTTCTTAATTATTTTCGGGGCGAGTATATGGGTTGGTTTAAGTACCGGCAGTAAAGCATTATTGGTGGCTTTTATTTTCATGTTGTCAATTTTTCCGGTATTAATTGTTTATCAAAGAACACAATTCTCGACTAGGGTATTAGTTGTAGCTATTTTTCTAATTCTTTTATGCTTAGTTATCATATTAAATTTCACAGTAGTCGAAAACAGCTTTGCCGGTTTAATTGCTTGGTTTCATCACTTGGACGAGGATGGCAGNAGAGCTATTCTCTGGATACATGGGCTAAAAACAGCTTTAGAATCACCTCTGGTAGGTTATGGNCCGGGAACTGTAATTAACTTTCCCCCGGACTTTTGTGTAGATGGGCAAAATACTATAGATGCTCACAATTCTTTTATAGATTTATTGATGCAAGCCGGTTTTTTAGGCTTAATCTTATATCTGGTCTTTTTAAAGGAGAGTCTCGTTCTTAAAAATAATATTTATCTGACCATTGCTTTTTTAAGTTTGTTGGTGTTTAGTCTTTCCCACTTTGTTTTAAGACAACCCATTTTTTGGATGTATTTAATTATGATTTATTCCTTAAATAAGGCGAAGTAATAATTACTCTGCTTGAAAGTTGCTCATTAAGGAAGGTTATAAAATGAATTTATATGAAGAAATAGTAAAGAAAAAAGAAAAGATAGCTGTTATTGGCTTAGGATATGTAGGGCTGCCTTTAGCAGTTGCTTTTGCTAAAAAAGCAAAGGTTATTGGCTTTGATTTAAACAGCAAGAAAATCGAATTATACAAAGCAGGAATTGATCCTACGCATGAGGTGGGAGATGAAGCCATTAAAGATACTACTGTAGAGTTCACTGCCGATGAAGCTAGACTTAAAGAAGCCAAATTTCATATTGTGGCTGTGCCTACTCCGATAAATCTGGATAAAACTCCTGACTTGGCTTCTGTAGAAGAAGCCAGTAGAATAATCGGACGGAATCTTGCTTCAGGGTCGATTGTCGTTTATGAATCTACTGTTTATCCGGGTGTTACCGAGGATATTTGTACGCCTATCTTAGAGGAAGAATCAGGATTAAAGTGTGGTACTGCTTTTAAAATTGGCTATTCCCCGGAAAGAATCAATCCCGGTGATAAGGTACATACTCTTGAAAAAATTACGAAAATCGTTGCGGGTATGGATGAAGAAACTTTGGAGGAAATTGCTAAAGTTTATGAACTAATCATTGAGGCCGGAGTATATAAAGCAAGTTCAATTAAGGTTGCAGAGGCAGCTAAAGTTGCGGAGAATAGTCAAAGGGATCTTAATATTGCTTTTATGAATGAACTGGCTATGGTTTTTGACCAAATGGGGATTGATACAAAAGAGGTAATTATGGCCATGAATACTAAATGGAATGCCCTTAACTTTTATCCCGGGCTTGTGGGCGGACATTGCGTTGGTGTTGATCCTTATTATTTTATTAATGAAGCGGAAAAAATAGGTTATCATAGTCAGCTTATTTTAACCGGTAGAAAGATTAATGACGGAATGGGTAAATTTATTGCGGACAAAGTTATTAAAACATTGGTTCTGGCTAATAAGGTAGTAAAACAAGCTAAAGTGGTTATTTTAGGGCTTACCTTTAAGGAAAATTGTTCGGATATAAGAAATTCAAAAGTAATCGATATGATTAAGCGTTTAAGAGAGTATGGTCTTGACCCTATAGTTGTAGATCCGGTGGCTGATAGTGAAGAAGCTAAGGACGAGTATGGCCTTGACCTTGTTGATCTCAAAGCAATAAAAGATGTAGATTGTTTAGTCTTTGCAGTTGCTCATGATGTCTTTAAACAGATGAGTTTGGCAGAAATAGACAGTTTATTTAGGGAAGTTGATTATCAAGAAAGAATAATTATTGATGTAAAAAGCATCTTAGATAAGACGACATTTGAAAAAAAAGGTTATTGTTTTTGGCGATTATAATGTGGGGTGGTGTTTTGAAGAAAAAAGTTTTAGCGGTAATTTTATGTTTGGCCATAGTGTTTCAAGTGGTGCAGCCGGTATCGTTGTGGGCAGAGGCAATAGCTGATACATCGGTAGATAAGGTATTGCCGGGAGACAAGGTATATGATGTGATCGTTGTGGGCGGGGAGCCGGAAGGTATTGCGGCGGCAGTTTCGGCTGCACGCAACGGGCTGGAGACTCTTTTGCTGGAAGAAGGAGCGGCTCTGGGTGGACTAATGACTTTGGGCGGCTTGAACTTTTTAGATATGAATTATGGTCCGGAGAAGGAATTATTGACGCGAGGAATCTTTGCCGAGTTTTATGAGGAAATGGGCAATGCCTTTGACCTGAACGAAGCGAAGCAATATTTTTTGGCATTGGTTCAAAAGGAAGAGAAGATTGATTTAAAGCTGGAGACGGCTTTCCTCGCTCCTGTGATGCAGGGGCAGACCATCGTCGGAGTAAGGGTAAAGGAAAAAGGGAAAATCCAAGAATACTATGGGGCACGCCTTATTGATGCAACCGTAGATGCGGATGTAGCTGCAGCCGCCGGTGTACCCTATACGATAGGGGCAGAAGATTACGGACGAAAAGGGGAATTGATGGGGGTTACTTTGGTTTTTCGGGTGAAGAAGGTCAATTGGCCCTTAGTTTTCTTTTATAATAATTTGATGAGATTGCTCAGCAAGCTTAAAAGTGGCTGGGGTGATCCCTATGCCGGAGCATCGTGGAAGGTGGCTTGGGGATACGGAGAACAGGCCTTGGAATATCAGCCCCATGATCCGGAAATGCGTTTTCGCGGACCTAATTTGGCGCGGCAAAAGGACGGAACGGTTCTAGTTAATGCNTTACTTATTTTTGGGGTAAACAGNCTTGATCCCACTTCTAAGGAGGAGGCGATCGAACGGGGGAAGGCGGAGATTCCGCATATTTTGGAGTTTATGCGGGAGCGGTTTGTGGGCTTCGGTAAGGTGGAGTTGGTAGATACGGCGGAACGGCTTTATGTCAGGGAGACTCGCCATATTCAAGGGGAATATCGCTTAACCATTACGGATGTTTTGGAAAATCGCGACCACTGGGATAGAATTGCCCATGGCAGTTATCCGGTGGATATCCAGCCTACTGCACCTGACAATTTAGGTAATGTCATCGGCAAACCGGCGATTTACAGTATTCCCTTTCGCTGTCTTGTCCCTCTGCAGGTAGAGAATTTACTGGTAGTGGGACGGAGTGCGTCATATGATTCTTTGCCTCATGGCAGTGCCCGGGTTATCCCGGTAGGCATGGCGACCGGGGAGGCGGCCGGCGTTGCTGCAGCCTATTCTCTGGAAAAGAACATGGGTTTTCGGGAGTTGAGTAAGGATGAAACCGGTATTAAAGCGGTTCAGGAACGGTTGATTGCCCAGGGAGCATACCTTAAAGAGTACACCCCACCCAAACCTGCGGTGATGGACCATTGGGCTTATCCGGGACTGCGGGTAATGCGAGAATTAGGTTTAGCTGCCGGGGGTTATAGTAATGATTATAAACTGGACAAACCGATTAATTATTGGGATGCTAATTATCTCTTTAGTCAGGTAAGTCCGGAGAAAGAAGCCTTTAGCTTTCCGGAAAACATTACGCGTGGACATTTATTGACGGCAGTGGTAAAGTCTTTAAAGGGGCAAGAACTGTCTCCCGCAGAGGCTTATGCTTATCTGGTGGAAGAGGAGTTGCTTCCCAAGGAAGCGCAGCGGCATTTCGCGGCTTTTGAGGAGAAACCAACTTTCGGGGAGTTATATACCTTAGGAGCACTTCTTTACGGGCATAATTCTACGCAGTAAGCATAAAGGAGTAAGCTTCAAGAATTATGCATAAAATAGAGATAGAATTTTCTTTTAAAATTAAGGGCAGGGTAATTTGTGAGATATAGCGAATTATAATAGAAATCTACGAATAATCCCGAATGAAGGGAGGACTATACATTGATACGAGATAGAAAGAAAAAGCCTAAAGATCCGAAGCATGTGGAACAAATAAAGCAAATGANGCGTCCGGACAGATCCAAGGTAGAGCTGTGGCAAGTAATTCTGGGATTAGTAATTGGCTTATTGATTTTTGCTGCCTTGATCTTTTATTACTGGGGGGGTAATCGGATTACCCCGGGACCGATTATTAATGGGCAGGAAGGATATCATGTGATTGTGGTGGGTGGAGAGCCGGAGGGAATTGCCGCTGCTCTTTCCGCTGCCCGTAACGGTCTAAAAACTTTACTCATTGAAGATGATTATGCTCTTGGTGGCTTAATGACTTTAGGGCAGTTAAATTTTCTGGATATGAACCATGGTCCGCAAGGAGAGTTGTTGACCAGAGGGATTTTTGAAGAGTTTTATCGGGATTTAGGTAATGCTTTTGATATTGAAGAGGCTAAGGAGTATTTTTTTAATAAAGTGAAGAAAGAGAAGAATATTACTCTTCTTTTAAATACAGAGGTAATCGAACCGCTGATGGCAGGGAAGACAATTACCGGGGTCAGAGTTAAAGAAAAGGCTGTAGCAGATCAAGCTGGTAAAGCCGGTGCAGTAAAGGCCGCAGGTAATGCCGCAGGGAATAAAGCAGGGACGGAAACTGACGAAGGGGAGAAAATCGTTGATTACTGGGGGTTAAGGGTAATCGATGCGACAACTGATGCGGATCTTGCGGCTCAGGCAGGAGTCCCTTATACTATCGGTGGAGAGGATTATGGGGAAAAAGGTCTTTTGATGGGTGTAACTTTGGTCTTTGAGGTTTCCGGTGTCAATTGGGAGCGGGTGATTCAATATCTGAAGCATGAGGATAATGATCCCCATACCGGAGCTGATCAGGTGGCCGCTTGGGGTTATGGTAAGGAGGCGGAAGGTTATGTTCCGCAAGACCCGCAGATGCGGTTTCGCGGACCTAACTTAGCCAGACAGAAAAATGGGAATGTCTTAATTAATGCATTGCTTATTTTTGGCGTAGATAGTTTGGATCCCGCCTCAAAGGCAGAGGGTATTGCCCGAGGGAAAAAGGAAATACCGCACATTGTTGAATATATGCGAGAAAATTTCGTCGGTTTTGAGAAGGCCCAGTTTGTTTCTACGGCGGAGCAGTTGTATGTACGTGAGACTCGTCATATTCAAGGGGAATATCGCTTGACCATCACCGATGTTTTGGAAAACCGCGACCAGTGGGATAAAATAGGTTATGGTAGTTATCCGGTGGATGTACAGCCAACCAGCCCGTCTAATTCCGGGAATGTGATTGGCAAACCGGCAATTTATGCTATTCCTTTCCGTTGTCTGGTACCTTTGGAAGTAGAGAATTTGTTGGTAGTAGGTCGGAGCGCTTCTTATGACTCTTTACCTCATGGTAGTGCCCGCGTTTTACCGGTAGGGATGGTCACAGGAGAAGCGGCAGGTGTGGCCTGTGTTTACTCCATTAATGAAAATCTTTCTTTCCGGGAAATGACGACCTCTCTTACTGCGATCAAATGGGTACAGGAAAAACTGGTGGCCCAGGGTGCTTATTTGGAGGATTATATTCCTCCCCGTCCGTTAGTAATGGATCATTGGGCCTATCCGGGGGTAAAGGTTACCAGAGAATTAGGCTTAATCGAAGGTGGTTATGAAAATAATTATGGTTTGGAACGGAAGATTAATAAGTGGAATTTGGAAAATAAATTAAACAAAGTATTGCGCGTTGCTCATGAACGGAATCCCCAGGTCAAGCTGAGACGGGTGGAAGTTCCGCTGACGGTACGGGAAAAAGAAATGGTTATTGCTGTTGCTCAAGGGCTGACAGGAGAAAAATTACCTTTTGCAGAAGCGCGTAACCTCTTAGAAGAGAAGGGGATTTTGACGGAAGAGTTGACAGAACGGATTACGGATTGGGAAGCTACGCCTAATTTTGCGGAGATGTTGGTATTACTGGCAAATTTATATCAATATTTAATGACTTGCTAGCTTGAAAATTTCCATATAAAGATGGATAATTGATGAGTTATTGTTATTGATTCTAGTCTGGTCTGCGTGGAGGCGAGAGGTAAGATTATGTTGATTAAGCAAAAATATCTCAGGTGGATAGGAATAGCTTGTATTATTTTAGGTTTGGCAGTTTCTTTGTTTCTTGGTGTTTATAGATGGCAAGCGGAAAAAGATTATCAAGCGGTAGAAATATTAGTTGATTATGAGCAATTAAAGACTCTTTCTAAGGCTCAGCAGCTTTCCTTGCAAAGTGTGGCGGCACAATTTCGTGAAGCCGGGGCTACAGGTGTAGTGGTAAGGGAACGGACTTTTGGTGACTTAAAGACCGGGGGAGATTTGTTTGTTTTGATGGGGTCAGAGCTGGCTTTTCAGCAGAGCTTAAACCAACAGTTTTTCCCTGAACTGCTTCCGGAAAAGGAAAAAATCTATTTCTTTCTGCAGGGGAAAGAGTTATTTACAGAAATATATCAAAATCTACAGATGAAAATAGAGGAAGTAGAAGCTGTCCAATCCGGCTCTTGGCAGATCATTTCTATACCTTTACAGGTCGATGATTGGGAGAATTTAGGTGTGGGCTTTTCACGGCAGGAGCTGCAGGAAATAAACACCGGTGGTCTAACGATAGTACCCCGCATCAGGAGTTGGGAGAAAGCGACACAAGCTTCTTTGGATGCCATGTTGGCTGCTTTGCAGGATTTGCCCGGTGTCTCGATGATCACTTTTAATGATGAGGCTATCCCGGGTGATGCCGGTTATCTTGCTCAAAAGCTGCAGCCTTTGCAAGTGCCGGTAGGAACGTTTGAATTCTATAATCAGCGGGGGCTTACTAATCTGGCGTTTCTTTTGGAAAAAAACGTAGTACGCATCCATTGTATTAATGAAAACGAGATGAAAAGCAGTAATGAAACTGAAGCACTGGAAAGATACAAGTTGGCAGTGAAGGAACGTAACATCAGGGCACTTTATGTGCGTCTTTTTGGCATGGAGAATCCTCAAGCTGCATGGGAGCAGGGGCTGAGCTTTATCGGTAGGATTGCGGCAAATCTGCAAGCCCAAGGAATGACCATCGGTCCGGTAAAAAGTTTGGTCAGTTTACCCTATTCGCGTATTTTAATATTCTTTGTGGGAGTGGGGGTAATTGGCGGCGGGATCCTCTTTTTGAACTTCTTCCTAGCTCCTCACTGGACCGGGTTGTTAGGTTTAGCCGGTTTACTCGGTTGGGGTGGACTGCTGTATCTGGAGCCGATGTTGGCGCGTAAAGGTTTTGCTTTGTTGGCGGTGATTATTTTTCCGCTTTTGGCAGCTATGACCATGGTGCAAAAGCAGGAAAGAACAATTCCCCGGGCGGTGGGTGCTCTTTTAGTGATGTCGGGCATCAGTCTGGTGGGGGCGTTTTTAATGACCGGACTATTGGCTGATAAATCCTTTATGTTGAAACTGGATCAATTTAGCGGTGTAAAAATAGCTCATCTATTGCCTTTGTTGATTCTTCCTGTCTATTTCTTTTTTAAACATACGGAACAAAAGCCGCTGCTGGCAGTCGGTAATGTTTTAAAAGCCCCTGTTTTAGTGTGGCAAGTCATCGCCGGTGTGGTTTTGTTGGCGGTTGTGGCTGTTTATTTACTGCGCACCGGTAATGGTGCACCGGAATTGGTTAGCACTGTGGAGCTAAAATTTAGAGAGCTGTTAAATACTTTGCTAATGGTGAGACCGCGGACTAAGGAGTTTATGATTGGACATCCTTTAATGCTTTTAGTATTGTATTACGGTTATTGTCATCAAAAATTACCCGTGCTTTTATTAGGATTAATAGGGCAAATCTCCTTGGTTAATACCTATGCTCATCTGCATACGCCTTTGGCGATTTCCTTCCTCCGCTCTTTTCATGGGCTCTGGTTGGGAATTTTATTGGGGATAGCTTTATTGCTTGTGGTACGGTTTGCTGTTGGCAGGGTCAAGAGGAGGCTTGTTGATGGCTAAAATAGTCCTTTCGGGATATTTCGGGTTTAATAATGCCGGTGATGAGGCCATTCTTTACGCCATGTTAAAGACCCTCAAAAAAATCGAGCCTGAACTCGAAATTACTGTATTGACCCATGATCCGGAAAAGACTCTAAAGCAATATGCGGGAATGGGAATAAAAGTCGCTAACCGGTGGAAGATTTTTGAGGTGATTCCTGCTTTATTCCGCTGTGATCTTTTGCTGAGCGGAGGAGGCTCACTTTTTCAAGATGTTAGCAGTAGTAACAGTCCTTTGTATTATTTAGGTATAATCTTTTTGGCAAGGCTTTTTGATAAGCCGGTGATGCTTTATGCCCAAGGGATAGGTCCGCTGAAGAAAAAGAGAAACAGACGGCTGGCTTCTTGGATTTTAAATATGGTGAATAAAATCACCGTGAGGGATCAGGAGTCGAAAGAAGATTTAATTGAGTTGGGAATTCAGCAAGAGATTATCGTTACCGCTGATGCAGTATTGGCTTTGCAAAAGCAGGAAATTGAGGAAAAGCCCGGACAGGAGATTTTAAAAAGGTATGAGATTAAGCGGGAAGAGGGCGAAAAGCTGTTAGGGGTATATCTACGCCCCTGGGAGAAAAATGAATATTTACTGCCGTTGGTGGAAGCTTTAAATGCGATGATGGAAAAGAATTGGAAAATTGTTTTTGTGCCCATGCATTTCCCCGGGGATATTCCTGTGGCTAAAGAAGCTGTGCATCTCTTAAATAATCATCAGGGTGTTATTCTCCGAGAGACCTATTCTCCTGAGGAAATGATCTCGATTACAAAAAATTTTGATTTAGTGGTGGGCATGAGACTTCACTCTTTAATTATGGCGGTGGTTGCTGGTGTCCCCATGGTGGGACTTTCTTACGATCCTAAAGTTGACCGCTTTTTAAGACAGGCGGGACAGGTGGCCTTACTATCGGTTAATAATCTTAATGCCCAAAATTTAGTGGAAATGTTAACCTGGGCTGACAGCCAACGTGAGGAGATTATTAAGGAACTGGATTTAAGAATACCGTCCATGTATCAGAAAGCTTGGCAGACCGCAAGAATCGCTGTAAGTATGCTGGAAAATCCCGATAGTGGAGGAGAAAAAGGTGAGTCGTAGTATAACACAGGCCGCTCTGGTGATTATGATCATTAATATTATGAGCCGGCTGTTGGGATTTGGTCGTGAGGCGGTTATTGCCAATGAGTTTGGGGCTACTTATCTTACCGATGCGTATTTATTGGCCTATACTCTGCCCTATTTTTTACAAGCTGTTTTAGGGATGGCTTTAGTTTCTTCCATTGTGCCGGTAGTGACGAAACATCTGGTGCAGGGAGAGCAGGAGGAAGCTTGGCGCATTGCCAGTATTACGCTGAATTGGACAGCCCTGTTTATGCTTGTTTTTACAGCTTGCGGCATGCTGGGTGCCGAATTACTGGTAAAGGTGACAGCTCCCGGTTTTGATGAGGTGACGGCCGGGTTGGCTACTCAGCTAACCATGATTATGTTTCCTTCGGTTATTTTTATGGGAGTGGCTCAGCTCATTACCGGGATTTTAAATGCACGAAAGTCTTTTGCGGTCGCAGCTTTTGCTCCGGCCTTTTCTAGTATCATTATTATTTTGGCGGTAATATTTTTCGGCAGATACGGGATTCAATATTTAGCTTGGGGTACGCTGTTTAGTTTTGTGGGAGCACTGCTCATTCAGTTGCCGGTACTTAAAAAAGTAGGGTTTAGGTATTATTGGGCGTGGGATATACGCCATCCTGAAGTAAAAGTGCTGTTTTATAATCTCTTGCCCATCTTTATTGGAACTGCTGTTAACCAAATCTATTTAATGATTAATCGCTTTTTTGCTTCGGGTTTGGCCGAAGGCAGTATTTCGGCGCTTAATTATGCCAGTAAGCTGATGAATTTGCCGATGGGAATTTTTGCTTTAGCAATTTCTACGGTAATTTTTCCTACTTTATCGGAACAATCCTTTCAGGGAAATCGTCTAGAATTAGGAAAGACCTTAACGCGAGGAATAAAATTGGTCTTGTTGATTACGCTGCCGGCAGCCGCCGGGTTAATGGCTTTGAAAACCCCGATTGTCAAGCTGCTTTTTGAGCGAGGTGTATTTGATGCCGTAGCTACACAGATGACGGCAGATGCTCTTTTCTATTTTTGCGTAGGAATGTTCGCCATGGCCATGATTATGGTGATTACCCGTGCGTATTATGCCTTAGGTGATGTGCGTACACCTCTTTATTTAGGGTTATTATCGATTTTGGTCAATGTAGTAGTCAGTATGGCTTTAATGCCTGTTTTGGCCCATAGTGGGTTGGCTTTGGCCAACTCGCTGGCTGCTGTATTTAATGCTTTAGCGATGTATGTGCTTTTGAAAAGACATTTGCCTCGCCTATATATCTGGGATTTGGGTCGTTCGGTAGTGAAGTCTTTAAGCGGGTCACTTTTGACGGCGGTCACTGCTGGGTTTCTGTACAATTTACTCAGCACTACTCTTTTCCCTGGTGTAGGATTAGAAGTATTGCTGATTAAGGTAGTGTTAAGTGTGGCGGCCGGTGTGCTTGTTTATGCCCTTTCTTTACTGCTTTTACGTGAGGAAGAAACATTTATTTTTTTACACAAAGTGGGAGAAGGGATAAAACAAAGGATGTCGAAATAATATTTTTATTGTAGTTTAGTTTCTTGGTTTTATTGGATTAAAGGGGGAAAAAATGCTGGATATAGTTGCCATTAAAGAAATTTTACCGCATCGATATCCTTTTCTTTTGGTAGATAGGATTATTGAAATGGAAGAAGATCAAAGAATTGTGGGTTTGAAAAATGTGACGGGTAATGAGGAGTTTTTCCAAGGGCATTTCCCGGAAAAACCGGTGATGCCCGGAGTTTTACTGGTGGAAGCTTTGGCCCAAACCGGTGCAGTGTTGGTGCTTTCCAAACCGGAAAACAAAGGAAAGATTGCTTATTTTGCCCGTATTGATAATTGCAGATTCAGACGTCAGGTTGTGCCCGGAGATCAGCTCAGACTGGAAATTGACGTGGTGAAAATGCGGGGAACAATTGGGAAATGTCAGGCTCGGGCTTTGGTTGACGGTGAAGTGGCTTGTGAAGCGGAGTTAACGTTTGCTTTAGATGGTAAATAATAGACAAATATTGTCGAACATGATATAATAACAAAACTGTAGAAGATTGATAACTTTCATTTTTGCGTAGGCAAAGAGAGGAGCAGTTAAGGGGGAGGCTGAATCAGTGGACATAAGTTTAATTGGCTCATTGACAATGGCGTTTATTTTGGTTTTTTTAGGGACTCCTCTTGTAAAAAGGATAGCGTTTAAAATTAAGGCTCTGGACCAACCAACTGAACGGAAGGTTCATAGTGCGCCTATGCCTCGACTGGGTGGTTTGGCTATTTGTTTGGGCTTTTGGGTGACTGTTTTATTGACTACTGAGATGACCGGAGAGCTTTATGGTCTCCTGGCCGGAGGGCTATTGATCACCTTAGTGGGGATTATTGACGATGTAAGAGGGGTTACGGCGAAGCAGAAATTAGCAGTACAGATTATCGCAGCCTGTGTAGTTATGTTTGCCGGGGTTCATATAGAGTTTATTACCCACCCATTGGAAAATGTTGTTTCTTTGGGTATTTGGAGTTATCCTTTGACGTTGTTATGGATTATTGGTATTACTAATGCGGTTAATCTTATTGACGGCTTGGATGGGCTAGCTGCCGGTGTATCGGCGATAGCAGCGGTAACTCTGGGGATAATTGCCTATATAGAAACTTCTTCTCAAGCGGCGGCACTGGCTTTTATTCTGGCGGCCAGTATCTTTGGCTTTTTGAAGTACAATTTCCATCCGGCGCAAATTTTCATGGGAGATACAGGTTCACTGTTTTTAGGTTTTAATTTGTCAGTTTTGGCGATTATTGGCTTGACGAAAAGTGCGACGGTTATTTCCTTGTTTTTACCTGTAGTTATTTTGGGGATACCGATTGTTGATACTTTATTTGCTATTGTCCGGCGCTATTTTGGAGGCAAACCCATCTTTAGTGCAGATAAGGGGCATCTCCATCATCGTTTGCTGAGATTAGGCTTGTCTCATCGAGGAACCGTCTTGGCGATGTATGCAGTAAGTACGTTTTTAAGCCTTTCGGCAATAGTGATGTCGTTAGTTACTACTGCCCAGGGTATGCTGATTATGGTAGCTTTGATTTTGAGTTTTTATCTCGGAGCTGAGAAGTTGGGCGTACTGGGGCAAGGATACAAGCAGAGGAGGACAAGCGGACAGCAGAGTCAGCTTACAGACGAGAAGGCTTATCAACATATACCTAAATAAATTTGCCTACTTATCAAAATAAAACTTAAGAAATAGATTAGAAAGATTAAGAAGATAAGGTATAAGGAAAAAGTTTGAAAGAGGTGTAGCGATGAGACTGCGTGGAATTATTCTTATTGGGGCTGTTATTTCGATCATAGTGGGGTTTACCTTAGGGAGGGCAGTTATTGCCGATTCTCCTGAACCGGGGTCTGAACAGGATCCTTTAGTGACGCAAAGTTATGCGGATAAGAAGATTCAAGAGAGAGTTACTGATTTAGAAAAAGTAGTAGCTGAACTCACGGTACAAGCTGCGGCTTTGCAAGACACAGTTAACGATTTACAAAATAGAATCAAAAATACGCAGCCAACATCCACCACTACGACAAAACCAACGAATAATAACAATAACAATAATAATGAACAAGATAAAGAACCTACAAAAACGGAGGAACCAAAACAGCCGGCTGATAACAGCGTGGTAGGAAAGTCTATGGTGATTAATACGCAGAATTATGTAAATTTGCGTAGTGCTCCGACAGAAGAAGCTAATATTTTAAAGAGAGTAACCAAGGAAGAGACTATGGTTGTTCAGAAGGTTGAGAATCAATGGTATAATGTAAAATTAGATGATGGGACGATAGGTTGGGTAGCTAGTTGGGTCGTGAAGCCTAAATAAAATATGGCACGGGGACGTTTCTGTTGCCACATTTTGAAAAAATAGGGACATTCCGTTATAGATGGAATGTCCTTTTTCTTGACTATATTTCTCTTCTGTATAAAATGTGGCAACAGAAACGTCCCCCTGTCACCTTCATCTGCCACCTTTGCTGCGATATGTGGCAGATGAAACGTCCCCGTGCCACGTCCCCGTGCCATATCTCAGTGCCACATCGTCCTCCCCCCTGCCACATTTACAGCAATGGAGAGAAGAGACGGGTTACTGATTCGATAAAGTGGTGTCGGAGCGGTCGTTTCCGGAATTCTTCGAGGGTAAGTCTTTGGGAATGTTTAAGGTCATTGAAGAACTCTTCGTTTAGCCGAAGAGCTGTTTCTTTATCGTAGATGTAAGCATTGACTTCAAAGTTCAGGTTAAAACTGCGTTGGTCCATGTTGGCCGAGCCGATAGAAGAGACGATTTCGTCAACGGTGAGGACTTTCGCATGGATAAAGCCATTATGGTAAAAGTAGACCTCTGCTCCTGCTTCCAGTAATTCTTCCAAGTAGGACATGGCTGCCCAATAGACTATTCTATGGTCTGGTACTGCGGGAAGTAGCAGTTTGACATCTACACCGCTCAGAGCAGCGGTTTTTAAAGCGGTCAGGATGCTTTCATTCGGAATAAAGTATGGCGAAGTAATGTATACTGATTTTTCTGCAGTAGCAATTGTATAATAATATACTTGCATGATTGCTTCCCATTGGCTGTCAGGTCCACTTGCGGTAATTTGCACGATGTGGTTGCCTTGCACTTTCTCCATGGGGAAAAGTTCGGGAATATTCAGGTCTAAGGTTTGCTGTGTCACAAATTGCCAGTCTTGCAGAAAGATTTTTTGCAGGAAGCAAACGGCAGATCCTTTTAAGCGGACGTGTGTATCCCGCCAGTAGCCGATAGAGGGGTTTTTCCCTAAATATTCATCACCGATGTTTGCTCCACCCACAAAACCTATTTTTCCGTCAACAACTAAAATTTTACGGTGGTTACGGTAGTTGATTTTCCGATGTAGTAAAGGCAGTTTAATCGGTAAAAAAGCCGCAACATTAACTCCGGCGGAACGGAGCTTATTCAAATATGCCCGTCCTAACGAACGTGAACCAATACCGTCATAAATCAGGCGCACAGTGACTCCGGCCCTGGCTTTAGCACATAAAAGGTCCGCAATTGTTTGTCCGATATGGTCATTTCTCAGGATGTATGTCTCTAAATGAATATGATGTTTTGCTTCTTTGATCGCTTGAATAAAGTTGGGGAAAATCTCTTTTCCGTCGGTAAGGATTTTTATTTCATTATTAATAGTAGGCGGGAAATCGGCATTATTATAGATAAGACTAATTAAGCGCGATTTTTCTTGAGCTTCCTTATTGCGAGCGATAAAATCATGTGTTTCTTGCCAGAAGGAAGGGTCAAAAGGGAGAATTCGATTTTTGAGTAGTCTTTTTTTATTGGAGATTCTCCGTTTGCGCGGATGTCTGCCGAAGATAAGGTAAAGAACAAAACCGACCACAGGTAAAAATACCAGAACAAGTAACCAGGCTAATGTTTTGGCAGGGTCACGTCTTTCTAAGAGAATAAGTAATCCGGCGAAAAAAACCATGGAGCTAAAAATAAAATAAATAATATTACCTGTATTTAAAAATGATTTTACCGGAAAAAGTCCAAGGTTAAACAAATCAAGATAAATAATGCTTACGAAAAAATAAACTATTGAGAATAAAAGCATCATTATTAGGAATAAAATAAAATCTCTTTTTTTCATAATTTACCTCGCCTTAGACATATTACTTAGATAATTATTCGTAGTATAGATCATATATTTTGGAGTGTTTATCATTATAATAATTATAGTTTATATAATATTGCAATAGCTAATTTATTATGCTCAAACAGTTTGAGTGGTTCTTATTGACAAGAATAATAAGTATTCATAGAATTAAAGTTAGTAAATATAGGTTAGAAAGTAATTAAATTAAGAATTTAAGGGACAGATTAGGGGAGGAAAGAGGATGACAAAAAAGAGGAGAGTACTGGTCAGCATTTTCGCCGTTTTACTGTGTTTGGCTTTGGCAGGTTGTGGTAATGAGGGAACGGAGCAAACTAAGGTTGGCTCCGAGCTTACAAAGATTCCGGTTACAGTACAGGCTGTACATAAAGATACATTAGAAAAAACAATTCCTCTGGGCGGGTTATTACAAGCGCAAGAGGAAGTTTTTATTGTCGCGAAGAATCCTGCTTTTAAGATTACGGATATCCTCGTAGAAGTAGGGGATTATGTAGCTATAGGCACACCGTTGGTGGCATTTGATTCCCGGGAACTTGATTTACAGTTGGAACAGGCTCAGTTGGCTTATCAACGTAATTTGGAACTTTTTGAGATCGGAGCGGTTTCGAAGTATCAATTAGAGCAAACAGAGAATGCGGTAAAGAATTTAGAATTGCAAAAAGAAAACTGTTTATTGTTGAGCACTATTAATGGTGTAGTCGCTTCTGTTAACGCCGTGAAAGGACAATTAGCCGGCAGTACTCCTCTGGTATCGATAGTAGATATAGATCATTTGGAATTGCCGATTCAGGTCGGTGAGACTTATATTAGTAAGCTGAAAAAAGGCACACGGATGGAGGTTTATGTGCCGGCGGTAGAAGAAGAAACGTTTTCCGGTGTAATTACTTTGATTCCTCCGCAGATCAACCCTCAAACTAAAGCATATCCAGTAACTATAACTCTTTCTAATGAAAAAGGGTTACTTAAAGACGGTATGTATGGTGAGGTGCGTCTGGTTATTGAGCGGAAAGAGGATATTTTGGTCATTCCTCGTTATGCAGTGGTAGATTTGGAGGAAAAGCAGGTTGTTTATGTAGTGGAAAATGAACAAGCCAAAATGCGTGTAGTAGAATTAGGACTGACTTTGGGCGACCAGGTGGAAGTAGTGAAGGGTCTCCATGAAGGGGAAATGCTGGTTGTGGAAGGACAGTATGCCCTTAAAGACGGCAGCCCGGTCATTTCTATGACGAGGGGTGAAAATAAATGAAGCTTACGGATCTGTCTGTTAGACGTCCGGTAACGATAGCCATGATTTTTCTCATGGTTATTTTACTGGGTGTAGTTTCGCTGAATAAATTAAATCCTGATTTGTTTCCGGAGCTGGATTTGCCCATGGCGTTAGTTATGACTTCGTATCAGAATGTGGGTCCGGAGGAAATTGAGAATTTGATTACTCGACCTTTGGAAGGCACCATTGGGACAGTAAACGGTCTTAAGAATATACAATCGCTTTCCCAACAGGGCAGCTCCTTGATTTTTGTGGAGTTTGCCTGGGGTACAGATATGAATTTTGCTGTTACTCAGATGAGGGATAAAATAGAGCTAATTTCCACCTACTTCCCTTCAGAAGCGGATAAGCCCATGATTATTAAAATGGACCCCAATATGATGCCTTTAATGGTGATGGGCATTAGCGGTGATAGTGATCTGGCCACTTTGGATAAAATAGCCACTGATGTTATTCAGCCCGGTTTGGAAAAAGTTGAGGGGGTAGCTTCGGTCTCCATTTCCGGAGGGGTAAAACGGGAAATTCGCATTTCTGCTATTCCTCAGCGTCTGCAGGCCTATGGAGTTTCTTTAGAGCAGATTATCAACCAGTTACGCTTGGAAAACAGAAATGCGTCGGTGGGGTCCATTGAAGAAGGACTGAAGGAGCAAATGCTGCGTGTTGTCGGAGAATTCAGCAGTGTGCAGGATATTGAGGACATGCAGATTCCTTTAACTACCGGAGGCTATGTGCGTTTAGCTGAACTTGCCCGTGTTGAAGACACTGTGAAAGATAATAACCAATTTGTTTATATGAATGGCGAACCTTGTATTCAGGTAGCTATTCAGAAGCAAACGGATGCCAATACGGTTAGGGTTTCAGAGGGAGTTAAAGAAGCATTAGCCAAGTTACAACAAGATTTACCCCAAAACTTAAAGGTAAATGTGGCTATGGATCAGGCAGATTATATTCGTCTTTCCTTAGATCAGGTTAAAAGTAATGCGCTAAGCGGTGCAGCCTTAGCTATCTTAATTCTTTTTCTGTTCTTAAGGAATATTAGAAGTACTTTAATTATCGGAACGGCTATTCCTATTTCCATTTTAGCCACGTTTACGTTGCTTTATTTGGGCGGTTTAACGCTAAACATCATCACTTTGGGCGGTTTAGCTTTGGGCGTAGGGATGATGGTAGATAACGCTATTGTTGTTTTGGAAAACATTTATCGTTATCGTCAGGAAGGCCATTCTAGGAGCGAAGCGGCGAAAAAAGCTACAGATGAAATTGGTTTAGCGGTAACGGCTTCTACGCTGACGACGATTGTGGTTTTTGTGCCGATTGTTTATGTGGAAGGGTTGGCTTCCCAGGTTTTCCGCCCGATGGCTTTAACGGTAGCTTTTGCTTTGTTGGCTTCTCTCTTTGTGGCTATAACTTTAGTGCCGATGCTATCTTCGAAAATTCTTAAAGTAGAATCTAGAGAAGCTAAGAGAGGCTTCTTCTCGAAGATTTTTCAAGGATGGAGTCGATTATTGGTTGGCTTAGATCAACTTTATCGTCGCGTTTTGGCTTGGGCGATTAGACATCGTAAGACGGTTGTAGTTTCTACCTTGCTTCTTTTTATTGTCAGTATTGCGGTAATTCCTTTTGTGGGGATGGAGTTTATGCCCAAGCAGGATACCGGTCAATATTCAGTTAATATTACCCTACCTAACGGCACAGCGGTACAGGAAACTGAACGTGTTACCAAATTAGTGCAGAAGTATATCGAAGAACTACCTGAGCATGAATGGGCTATTTATGCTATCGGAGTAAGTGGGGACATGATCTCTACGGGTGGTACTACGGAAAAAGCTACGATTAGTGGTAAGCTAAAGGATAAAAGTGAGCGAGTGCGTCATATCGATCAGGTTATGGATGAGTTAAGGGTAAAATGTGCCGGCATTCCAGGTGCGGAGATTGAAATAGCGTCAATGGATGTGATGACCACGGGACAGCAGTCCATTAGTATAGGTTTATCTGGTGATAATTTAGAGGTATTAAAAATATTCGCGGAGACTGTAGCGGAAAGAGTCAGAAGTATTGAAGGTACACGTGAAGTAACCACGAGTTTTGAAGAAGGTCGTCCCGAAATTCACTTAAAATTACAGCGGGAAAAAGCCGAACAATACGGGATTTCTACTACACAGTTATCCTCTCTTTTAGCTACGGCGATTAGTGGTACCACAGCAACACAATATCATGAGGGGGGAGAGGAAATTGATGTTCGTGTAGTAATAGATCAAGAGTATAGTAAGAATATCAATAATTTGGAGTCTTTGATGGTTGCTTCTCCTACCGGGGCGTTAGTTCCTTTGCGGGATGTAGCGGTAATAGAAACAGTGAAGGGACCGACACAGATTATTAGAGATAATCAGAGCAGGTGGGTTTCGGTCACCGGGGAGATCTCCGGACGGCCACTAAATGTGGTCATGCAGGATATTCAAACAGTACTAAGTGATTTACCCATTCCTGCCGGAGTACAGTTAGAATTTGGCGGAGCAAATAAAGAAATGATTGAAGCTTTTCAGGATTTAAGCCTAGCTTTAATTTTAGCGATTATTCTCGTTTATATGGTTTTGGCTTCACAGTTTGAAGGCTTGCTTTATCCTTTTATCATTATGTTTTCTATTCCTCCCACCTTGATAGGTGTAGTCTTTTCTCTGTTATTCACCGGCAGGACGTTAAATATTACATCTTTTATCGGAATTATTATGTTAGCGGGTATTGTGGTGAATAACGCCATTGTTTTGGTTGATTATATTAATACTTTGCGCAGGCGTGACGGGATGCTCAGAGAGGAAGCTATTCTTAAGGCCGGCCCCACTCGGTTAAGACCTATCCTGATGACCTCTCTTACTACTATTTTAGCGTTAATTCCGCTCTGCTTGGGCATTGGGGAAGGAGCAGAGCTATCGGCACCGATGGCCACTGTTGTTGCCGGAGGGTTGGCTTTTTCCACTTTGATTACTTTGGTCTTGGTCCCTTGCATGTATATCATTATGGATAATTTTAGTCTGAAAGTGAAAAGACTCTTTTTTGGTAAACCAAAATCTTCAATGAGTGAAAGTATCAAGTAAAGAGTAATAAAAGTTGTATGGTGAAAATATTTGATAAGATTATGTTTCACCTGTTGAACTTAACAAATTGTTAGTATATAATTTTTTACGTATATAAGTTAGAGAAAGAATTTTCTCTCACAGGAGAAAGTTTTCTCACTCATTGAAATCTGCATGGAGGGGACTTTAAGTGGAAAATGTGAAAAGAGTGAAAATTACGGATACAACTTGGCGGGATGGCCATCAATCTTTGCTTGCCACAAGAATGAAAACAGAAGATATGTTGCCTATCGCGGAGAAAATGGATGAGATTGGGTTTTACTCTATGGAGGTGTGGGGGGGAGCTACTTTTGACACCTGCATGAGATTTTTAAATGAAGACCCATGGGAGAGGCTGGATAAGATTAAGCAAGTTTTAAAGAAGACGAAAACACAGATGCTTTTACGTGGTCAGAATTTGGTTGGGTACAAGCATTATGCTGATGATGTTGTAGAGGAATTTGTAAAAAAAGCTGTCGCACATGGGATGGATATTTTCCGGATCTTTGATGCACTTAATGACCCGCGCAATCTTAGGAAGGCGATGGAGGTTGCGAAAAAGGAAGGGGCTCATGTCCAGGCGGCGATTTCTTATACGATAAGTCCGGTTCATGATTTGAATTATTTCATGAATTTGGTGGGGCAATTAGTGGATATGGGAGCTGATTCAATTTGTATTAAAGATATGGCGGGTATTTTAAAGCCTTATCCTGCTTTTGAACTGGTTAGTGAATTAAAGAAGAAATATTCTTTACCTATACATATGCATACTCACTATACCAGCGGAATGGCCTCCATGATGTATTTGAAAGCTATTGAGGCGGGAGCGGAAATGATCGATACGGCGATTTCCTCATTAGCGATGGGGACATCACAACCGGCAACGGAGGCAATGATTGCAGCTCTTGCGGACACACCGTATGATACAGGTCTAAACTTGGAAGCACTTACGGAAGTTGCGGAATATTTTAAAGAGGTTCGTAAGAAATATCAGAGCTTTGATGTTTATAAGGCGGGTGTTGACACCAATGTCTTGTTGTATCAGGTGCCGGGAGGAATGCTTTCTAATTTTATTTCTCAACTTCAGCAACAGAATGCCTTGGATAAGATTCCGGATGTTTTAGAAGAAATACCTAAAGTTCGGGAAGATTTAGGTTTCCCGCCCCTGGTTACTCCGACCAGTCAGATTGTAGGTACTCAGGCTGTTTTAAATGTTTTGATGGGGCGTTATAAAATGGTGACTAATGAGGTCAAGAATTATTTACGCGGTCTTTATGGAGCAACACCTGCTCCGATTAATGAAGAAGTGCGTAAACAGATTATCGGGGAAGAAAAACCGATTACCGGACGCCCGGCTGATACTATTGAGCCACAGATGGAACAGGCTCGCAAAGAGATTGGGATTTATTTGCAGAAAGAAGAGGATGCCCTTTCATATGCTATTTTCCCGCAGGTAGCGAAGAAGTTTTTAGAGGAACGCTATGCAGCTAAATGTAATGTTGATTTTGCTTTAGTGCAGGGGAATGAAGCAGAAATGGGGGCGAAGGTGTATCCATTATAAGGACGAAAAAGTACTGTGCCGCTTTACGTTTCGTGCTAACATTTTAAACAGACTAAACACTTGACGCAAAAGAAAGCAGACCACCCTCGATATACATCCTTGTATTGCGAGGGTTGAAGTTAACATCGTGTTAACTTCTCTGCTTTCTTTATTGCGTCTGCGTGAAGTCTGTTTTGCAAAATAGCGCAAAGAAACGTAAAGCGACACAGTACTTTTTCTTCACAGTGCTTTTTTCAGCTTGACTTGAGAATGAAAATCACCCTCGATATACATCCTTGTATTGCGAGGGTTAGGGCTGACATCCGTGTCAGCCCTTTTTCATTCTCACCTCATCATCGTAAGTCTGTTTAACTAAACTACGCAAAGAAACGAAAAACGGCACAGTACTTTTTCTTAATAGTTAATTTTCTACCAGGTACTTAATCTACCAGGTACTTAATGTAAAAGAAAGCAGACCACCCTCGATATTTAGTTGGGGACATTCCGCGGCAAGGATGGCGAAATAACCAGCGGTGTGTCCCCTGACCTTTTATATTGCGAGGGTTGAAGTTAACATAAAGGAAGTTTTTGGTTTTTGCAGGAAAATTTTTATTTGTACCGAATATTTAATATTAAACGAAATTTATAGGACAAAAGGGCGAAAAATGATGTCGCATTATTTTGGTTTAGAAAAGGTAACATCTGAGACTGTAGCAATTATGGAAATGAGTAAAAAGAGGATGCAGTATCTTGAGGAAAGTGCTAAGCTGGGAAAAGAGCGTTTGCAAAGGGAGCTAAAAGAAATTGAAAAGGAGTTGTTGACTACAAAAGAACTGATAAAGCACTTTGAACAATTAGAAAATGAGGTCCGATTTCGGTTGTTAGAGGTGAGCAAGGAATCTGCTAATTATTCACAGCAGGCAATAAATCAAGCTTATGAGCGAGCTAAGGAAATACTTTTGGAATTAGGTTCGCTAAGGGAAAGGGAGAGGCAATTAAACTTAAGGTATGATGAATTAGAGTGCAGTTTAAAGGATACCAATGAACATTTAATGGCGGTATTACAAAGACGTTATTTAGCTTCGGAGATTATTCATGCTCAGGAAGAAGAGAGAAGGAGAGTAGCCAGAGAAATCCATGACGGACCTGCTCAATCAATGGCTAATTTGATTTTAAGGGCAGAGGTATGTGAAAAGCTTTTAGATTTGGACCTAGATGCGGTACGGAAAGAACTGAGTGAGTTTAAGGTCTTAGTGCATAAAAGTTTACAAGAGGTACGTCGGATTATTTTTGATCTTCGTCCCATGGCGCTGGACGATTTAGGATTGATTCCGGCACTCAATCGTTATTTAGAAACTTTAAGGAAGAAATATAATATTACGATAAGTATGGAGATTTTATCTTCCGGAGAACAGCAGCGTTTGTCTCCGTCCATTGAGGTAGCAATATATCGCGTAATTCAGGAAGCCTTGCAGAATACCATAAAACACGCAGAGGCGAACTGTGTCAAAGTTTATGTTGACTATGCTCCGCAGTGCCTGGTGGTTAGAATTATTGATGACGGGAAAGGGTTCCCTGCTGAGGAATACTTGCAAAATCCGCACATAGACAGTTATGGACTGTTAGGGATGAAAGAACGTGTGGAAATTTTAGATGGTCAGTTGTCAATTAATTCTCAACCGGGGGAGGGCACAGAAATTATGGTCATCTTGCCTTTAGCGTATTAATGGAGTGATGAAAATGGAAAAAACCGATATTAGTGTGGTAATTATTGATGATCATCCTTTAGTTAGAGAAGGCTTAAGAAAAATTCTGGAATTAGAACCGGGAATAAAGGTAATAGATGAAGCCGGTGATGGGCAGGGAGCTATCAATATCGCTCGCAAATTTAAACCGGATGTTATTTTGATGGATATAAATATGCCGGGCACCAATGGGGTGGAGGCTACCCGCATCATTAAGCGAGAGTTTCCTAATATGGGGATTATTGCTTTGACTATTCACGAAGATGAAGAATACGTTTTGGAACTGGTAAGAGCCGGAGTTTCCGGTTATGTTTTGAAAGATATTGCCCCGGCAAAACTTGTGGAAACGATCAGAACTGTAGCTGCCGGTAATTCTGTAATTGATCCTACTATTACTCGCACGCTGTTTTCAGAGTTGAACCGTTTGACCAGACGTCGTCATGCTCAAGAGGAATGGGAAAGTCTAACGGAGCGAGAAATGGATATCCTTAAATTAATCACACAGGGTAAAAGCAATAAAGAGATTGCCGTGGATTTGTGTATTAGCGAAAAAACAGTGAAGAATCACATTACTAATGTTTTCCGCAAGTTAAAAGTTGATGACCGTACACAAGCGGTATTGTTTGCTATTAAAAATCGTCTTATCGAAATATAGCCCCTAGGACTAAAGTAATACCTTTCTAGGACCAACTCAAAAAATAATTTAGGACTAATTGATTAAAAAAACGGGTATTAGGATGGATGTTTTTTTGCTCTAAGACTTGTATAATAAAATCAGAAAGATATATTAAAGTCATAAATTTAATGAAAATTAAACGAGGAGGGATTTACAATGTTAACAGCTTTAAAACGTTTGGTAAAAGAAGAACAAGGACAAGGGATGGCAGAATACGGACTTATTTTAGCTTTAGTAGCTGTAGTAGTTATCGGTGCTTTAGTGTTCTTGGGCCCGGCTATTGCCGAAAAGTTTAAAGGTGTAACCGAAACACTAGAAAAATCACCGGAAGATTTAATGAATGAAGCCGGAGGTGGAGAGTAAGCTAGCTTCTTACTCTAGCCACTGCAGGGAGGCTGAGCCCTACTTATCTTTAAGTAGGGCTTATTTTCCCTTCAGCGGTGTTACCGATGCGGGCGAGCATTAAACGGAGATCGAGCTGAAAATTAAGGTAATTCAGCTTTTATATATTTTTATATATAGATAATTTTTAAATGGTGTTAAAGGGGGGATTCTGATGAGAGCATTGGAGATGATTAATTCCACATGGTTTATGGAGCTGCTCTTATTAGGTATCCTCATTATTTGTTGTTATACAGATCTTAAAGAACGTAAGATTTTAAATACTGTTGTCTTACCGGCTATGGTAGTTGCTTTGTTTCTGCAATTCATCCAAAAAGGAGGCACAGGAATACTTAGTTGGGCGTTAGGAACTTTAGCAGGAATAGCCTTGTTGTTTATCCCTTTTGCCTTGGGAGGAATAGGTGCCGGTGATGTTAAGCTTTTGGGTGTAATCGGGTCTTTTAAAGGTGCCGCTTTTGCCTTTAAAGTGTTTCTGATAGCGGCGATCATAGGTGGGATTATTTCCTTTATTTTATTATTGAAGGAAAAACGGTTACGTCAATCATTAGTGAATATTGGTATGGCCTTGAAGGTTTTTCTGCTTTCGTGTTTTCGAATTTTTAATCTAAATAAGCTTGATCAAGAAAATGTTGTAGCTATTCCATACGGGATCGCGATTGCGTTAGGCGCAATCGTTTGTCTGGCAGGTGGTTGGTTATGTTGAGGAAGATAATTAAACGGAAAAAAGGACAAGGATTAGTGGAAATGGCGATAGTTCTTCCGCTACTGTTATTAATCCTTTTTGGGATTATAGAGTTTGGACGGGTGATGGGTGCCGGAATTATGGTGACCCATGTAGCCAGAGATGGTGCCCGTTATGGTGTGGTAGGTGCTACGGATAGTGAAATAATCAACAGAATTCAGACGAAATCCGGAGCTGTTCTTTATGACCCTAACGATCCCTCAAAACTAACCATAGACATTATCAGAACAGGGCCGGCGAGAGGCGGAGATATTGAGGTTAAGGTTTCTTATGCAGTGGATTTATATATTCCCTTAATTTCCAGTATTACGGGAAACCCAATTATAGTGCACGGTAGCTCTGTAATGAGGGTGGAATAAAGAAAAAGGGGGTTGACCGCCATGTTTCTCTGTGTAATTAGACAAAAACTTAGCGAGAAAAGCGGAGCGGTTGTTGTTCTGGTTGTATTTGCCCTTACGGCCTTGTTAGGGGCAACCGCCTTAGTAATAGATGCAGGTATGGTTTATCATCGAAATGTACAGCTATCTAATGCGGTGGATGCAGCTGCCCTTGCCGCGATTCAAGCACTTCCCGGTGCTCCTGCTTTGGCGCAGTCCTTGGCTGAGTGTTATGCCCTCAAAAATGGTGTTTCTGCTGATAATTTAAATATTGAAATATCCGAAGATAACCATGAGATTAAGGTTGAAGCGAAAAGTACAGTAAACCATTTATTTGCTCAAATTTTAGGTATAAACTCCACAGATGTGGTGAAAAGTGCAGGTGCTAAAATAGGAAATTTATCGGCTGTATCGGGTGCTGTCCCCTTTAGTATTGAAGCACAGGAACTTATTTATAACGAGGAATATGTTTTGAAATCTGGTTCGGGAGGAGGTAAAGGTGGGGGAGGACAGCATACCGGTTGGTTTGGCGCCTTACGGCTGGGAGGCAACGGTGCTAGTAATTATGAAAAGAATATTAAGAACGGTTATCAAAAGGAGATTGCTATTGGGGACCTTTTGGAAGTAGAAAATGGAAATATGTCCGGTCCGACTACGCGTGGGGTAAACTATCGCATTGCTCAATGCCAACATACTCCGGCTTGTACTAGTGCCAGCTATGTGGAGACGTGTCCACGTTTGGTGACGATTCCTGTTGTTGAACCCTGTGGTAAAAAAACGGTTAAAGTAAAAGGCTTTGCCAAATTCTTTTTAGAACGGGTAGACGGACAGGGCAATCAAAATAACGTTTGGGGGACCTTCGTACAGTTACATACGATTGGCGAAATGACCGAAGACGAAGAAGCGGATTATGGCATCTATGTTTCACGTTTAAGTTATTAATCTGGAGGTGAAATTTTTGAAGAATAAATGGATCTATATTTTGGCTATATTTTTTGGTTTGCTCACAACCTATTTTATTTATGAGTTTTTAATCACGGTAGAAAAAAAGGTGACACATGATTTGACGGAGGAAGTTGTTGTTTTGGCCCATGATATAACACCGAAGACACTACTGACCAGAGACATGCTCACCAAAAAGCATTTACCCGCTGAATATATTCATCCGGATGCGATCAGAACTTTAGATGATGCTTTAGGTTGTATCAGTTTGACTCCTTTTGTTGAAGGTGAACAGCTTTTGAAGAGTAAGATTGCCGCTAAAGGAGATGTAAAAAACGGACTTGCATATCTTATCCCGGTGGGGGAAAGAGCGATGACGATTGCGGTGGATGATGTAAGCGGTGTGGCCGGATTGCTAAAGCCCGGGGACCGAGTTGATGTAGCTTCGGTGATGGGACTACCGGATTCATCAGATGTAGAAACGATGTCTTCATTAATTGTGCTGCAGGATATTGTGGTTTTGGCTGTAGGGAAAAACATTAGTGAAAACAGTAGTAAAAATACAGAGAACAGTAGTAAAACAGTTACTTTGGCAGTAACTGTAGAAGAAGCACAACGCTTGCTTTTGGCAAATCAAAAGGGAATTATTCGGCTCTTGTTACGTTCGCCTGTGGACAATAGTATTGTTAAGACTAATCCGTTTGAAGCACAAGACTTTGTTCAATAGGAGGATGAACGATGGAATTAATTCGTGTTTTAATTGTAGATGATAACGATGACACCAGAAGAAATATCTGTCAGATGCTTTCATTTGATGAACAGATTGTTGTTGTTGGCGAAGCAAATGACGGGGTAGAAGCTGTGCAAAAGGCTCAGGATCTACAGCCGAATGTAGTGTTAATGGATATCAATTTGCCCGGCTTAGATGGTTTTAGTGCCACCGAAAAAATTACTACGGATGTACCAGGAACGGCGGTAGTTGTCACTAGTGCGCAAGGTGAAAAAGAATATTTACGCAAGGCCATGATGGTAGGTGCGCGCGATTTTTTAGTAAAACCATTGCGTAAAGAAGATTTAATTAATACGATTAAGAATGTTTTTAAGATAGAAAATAAGAGAACCGGACAAAATGATATCAAAAAGATGCCGCGAAAAAGTGAGGTAATTACAGTTTTCGGTACAAAAGGCGGGGTAGGAAAGACTACTATTGCTGTTAATCTGGCTGTTTATTTAGCGAAATGCAAGCAGAAGGTGGTTCTTTTAGATTTTGATTTACAATTTGGCGACATCTCCATTTTTTTAAATCTTTATCCTCGGCGTACTATTTCTGAATTGACGCAAGAAGGAGACGCTTGGGATATGGAGCTTTTAGAAAGTTATTTGCTCCCTCATATATCAGGAGTAAAAGCTCTTCCTGCTCCATCTCGACCTGAGTATGCGGAATTGGTTANGTCAGGTCATATCGAGGAGATTATTAACCTACTTAAAGACCATTATGATTATATTGTGATTGATACTTCTCCTTTCTTTAATGATACTAACCTGACTGCTTTGGATTTGTCGACCCAGATTTTATTGGTGTTGGCCATGGATTTAGCTACCATCAAGAATGTTAAATTAAGTCTGGAATTATTAGAATCATTACAGCATTTAAATAAAACAAAATTGATTCTTAACCGGGCTTCGGATGATATGGGGATTACCATTGCTGATGCTGAAGAGACCTTGAATTTTCTGGTAGCCGGACATATTCCCAGTGAAGGGAAAATTGTGGTACCGGCACTTAATGAAGGGATTCCTTTTGTTTTATCGCATCCTACGGCTAAAGTTAGTAAAGCGATACAAGAGGTTGGCAATTTAGTGCTTAAAGATAACGGTTATCAGGAAGATTTACGGATTAAACAAAATAAAAACTTCTTCACTCGTTTGTTTAACAGAGGTGATTAAAGGTGTCTTTATTAAAGCGCTTAGAAAAGGAAAGAGAAGGGCAGTTAAAAGTTGAGGCAGAAAATCTGCCGCCGTCAGCAAAACAACAGAACGTCCAAGATCCGTATCGTGCTTTAAAAATAAAGGTACATCAAGAAGTAATTGAATTATTAGACCTTGAATTGAAGAATAAAAAAGACAAGTTTGCTGTTTTAAAGGGCGAAGATTATGTGCAAAGGGTAGAAGAATTAGTTGATGTGATTGTAGAAAGGGAGGCAGGCAGTCTTCTTCGTGCGGAACGGCAAAAAATCACGATGGAAATTATGGATGAAGTAGTGGGTTTTGGACCGATTGAGCCTTTAATCAGGAATCCGGAAATTTCGGAAATTATGGTTAATGGTCCAAACCAGGTTTTTGTGGAACGTCGGGGTAAATTAGAAAAAACCGATGTAGTTTTCCGTGATGAGAAGCATGTTTTGCATATTATTGATAAAATTGTTTCTCCCTTAGGACGGCGTATTGATGAATCGATGCCGATGGTGGATGCACGGCTTCCTGATGGTTCCAGAGTAAATGCGATTATTCCCCCTTTATCCTTGGTGGGGCCGGTGATTACCATTAGAAAATTTTCCAAGGATCCGTTAACTATTCATGATTTAATAAGATTTGGTACTTTAACCCCGCAAATGGCTACTTTTTTAGAAGCTTGTGTCAAAGGTCGTTTGAATATTATTATTTCCGGGGGTACGGGTAGTGGTAAAACCAGTACTCTTAATGTGCTTTCTTCTTTTATTCCGGAAACGGAAAGGATTGTAACTATTGAAGACGCTGCGGAATTACAATTGCGTCAGGAACATGTGATTACTTTGGAGAGTAGACCGCCTAATATTGAAGGGAAGGGTGCTATTACGATTAGAGATTTGGTGCGCAATGCTTTGCGGATGCGTCCGGAAAGAATAATTGTGGGAGAGGTTCGTTCCGGAGAGGCATTGGATATGCTGCAAGCTATGAATACCGGTCATGATGGTTCTCTTACTACCGGACATGCCAACTCACCTCGCGATATTCTTTCACGTTTGGAAACTATGGTGATGATGGCGGGGATGGAATTACCTGTGCGAGCTATTCGGGAACAAATGGCTTCGGCTTTTGACCTGATTGTCCAGCAAAACCGTTTTAAAGATGGTAGTCGTAAAATAACTCATCTTACGGAAGTTGTAGGGATGGAAGGTGACGTAATTACCTTGCAGGATATTTTTGTGTATAAGACAGAAGGTTTGGATAAGTATAACAGGGTAAGAGGTACTTTTAAAGCAACAGGGATTAAACCGCGGTTCATGGAAAAATTGGCTGCAGCGGGTATTGGTGTTCCGGATGATATTTTTATTTAGGAGGGGGTGGCATGAATATTTTTCTGATTTGTGCGTGCTGTTTTCTTACGGCTTTTTGCCTTTTTCTGGCTTTTACAGGTTCTTTTGTGCAGGACCAAAAGAAAGTTCAGTCAAGGATGCAGAGTTTAAAAAATGTTTCCAAACAGAAAGATAACCAGGCCAGAGAAAGTGGCCAAATTTTTCGCGGTGCAGAAAAAATTATCAATTTGTTCGGAAAAATTTTAGAAAGTCGTGGGATTATTAAACCTCTTGAAGAAAAGATGCTGAAAGCCAGTCTCCCCTTACGCGGGGAAGAATATTTAACTTTGTGGCTATTAAGTACAGTTGTCCCCGGTTTTTTACTTTTTCTAGTGACTAGAAATTTTATTTTAGGCTTAGTTCTATGTATTGTTGGATTTTTTGTTCCTCCTTTTTTAGTGAAGAGGGCCGAACAACAGAAAGTGAAGAAGTTTAATCAACAGTTGGTTGATGCTCTGTCTATTATTTCTAATTCTCTGCGTGCGGGATACAGTTTTATGCAGGCCATAGAATTGGTTAGTAAGGAGATGCCTGACCCGATCCGTAAAGAGTTTAGACGGACTTTTCGGGAAATAAGCTTAGGTACACCTCTGGAGGAGGCGTTAAATAAATTAGGGCAACGGGTAGAAAGTGATGATTTGGAGTTAATTATTACTGCAGTTTTAATTCAGCGACAGATTGGTGGCAATTTAGCTGAAATTATGGATAATATTTCGGATACGATTAGAGATAGAATTCGGATTAAAGGAGAAATCAAGGCATTAACGGCACAAGGAAGGCTTTCCGGGATTGTAATCGGTTTTATTCCACTTTTTTTAATTGGGATAATGTTATTGTTAAATCCGGAGTATTTATTGCCTTTGTTTAAGTCTTCTTTGGGTTTATTAATGCTTAGTATTGGAATTATTGGGGAAATCATCGGAGTAATCATTATTAAGAAGATTGTTTCTATTGATTATTGATTATTAGTGAGGGAAATTTATTAGTGAGGAGAATAAAATGATGGCGAAAGTGCTTTTTTCCACATTTATTTTTTCTATACTGTTGGCGATTGCTTTTATCAACAGTCAGTTTCGTGCCAAAAATATTCTCTTAAAACGGCTACAAAAGGTAGTTATGAGTCAGGCTGCACAAAAAAAGCTGGAAGAGGACGAGCTTAGTAAACCGTTTTCCGAAAGAGTGATTAGGCCTCTGCTGATTAGGATTTCCCAAATTATAGTAAAACTTATCCCGATGAAAAGTCGTGAAAAATTACAGCGTGAATTACAGTATGCCGGTAATCCTTGGAATTTGAAACCTCAGGAATTTCAAGCACTGCAGTATGGGGTAATTATCCTCTTGTTTTTAGGTGGGTGGTTTTTAGCTTTGTTGGCGGGGAAACCGGCTTTTGTGCAGCTTTTTCTGGCACTAACCGGTGGAATTTTGGGCGCTTTAACCGGAAAATTTTATTTAAGTTCTTTGATCAGCCGCAGACAGGCAGCCATTCAAAAGGAACTTCCCGAGGTTTTGGATTTGCTTACGGTGAGTGTTGATGCCGGTTTAGGTTTTGATTCGGCGTTAATGCGTGTGGTGGAAAAGTCTTCAGGTGAGTTAAGTAATGAACTGCGTAAAACCTTACAAGAAATACAAATGGGTAAAACGAGACGGGAAGCTTTGAGGGATTTAGGTCAACGCACAGGAGTAGAAGACTTATTGACTTTTGTTGGCTCGATGATCCAGGCAGATCAATTGGGTGTTTCTATTAGTAAGGTCATCCGGACTCAGGCTGACCAGATGCGTTTAAAAAGACGGCAACGTATTGAAGAAAAAGCTATGAAGGCTCCGGTTAAAATGCTGATTCCCTTAGTTCTGTTTATTTTCCCCAGTATTTTTATTGTTTTATTAGGTCCGGCTATTCTGCAGATGATTAAGGCTTTTACAGGGGGAGGGATGTAAACTGTTGGTAACTGTGAAGAAAGATGAAGAAATAATTGGCAACCGTATTAAGGTTGCTAATACTTTTTTTACCCGTTTAGTTGGTTTGTTAGGGAAAAAAACGTTACAGGAAGGGGAAGGGTTATTATTAATTCCTTGTCGGCAAATTCATACTTATTTGATGTCTATGCCATTGGACGTGCTATTTCTCAATAAAAAAGGAGAGATTCTAGACCTTTATCCGGAAATGGCTCCGGGGCGTTTGTCGTCTTTGGTGAAAGAAGGTTATCAAGTTCTGGAATTGCCGTCAGGTACAATTAGATTAAAAAAATTAAAAAAAGGCGATTGTTTGGAAATAATTTGGGAATACTACTAACAACAACCTAAATTTTACCAAATAGGAGGAATTTAAATGGAAATGCAGTTGTTGTTAGAAAAGACCAGAGTATTACACCAATTATTGCAGAAGTCGGCGGGACAAATGCTGGACTATAACACCATAGCGCTGGAGATATCCCGTTTGTTGGATGCCAGTGTGTATATCGCCGACAAAAGAGGAAATTTACTAGGGAAAGGAGAGTTAATCAGTATTCGTGGTGGATTATTTCCGGAAGAAGAGTTGATGAAAGGTCAGTTTTCGGAAAACAGTCGTCAATGGTTCTTTGGCTTTGCCCATACGGAAGTGAATGTTGTTCCTAAAGGTACGAATTATTATTGCATTTTGACACCCGTGATGGGCGGTGGCGAAAGAATGGGAACAATTATTTATGCCCGGGAAGAGAAACCTTTCAGCCCTGCGGAAACAATCTTAGCAGAATATGGAGCTAATGTAACCGGAACACAGATTTTAAGAAAGGTCAACCAGCGGATGGAAAATGAAGTCCGTAAGAAAACTGTTGTGCAGTTAGCTTTAGAGGTACTCTCTTATTCGGAATTAGAAGCGGTAAAGTATATTTTTAATGAAATCGAAGGTTCAGAGGGTTTCCTTGTGGCCAGTAAATTAGCGGAAGAATACAAGCTGACACGTTCAGTAATTGTCAATGCTTTGCGAAAGCTGGAAAGTGCGGGTGTAATTGATGCACGTTCTTTAGGGATGAAAGGAACATATATCAAGGTCTTAAATGATTATCTGTATGAACAGTTAGCGCAGATTTAATTTCGTTCATCTCTTTTGAATAAGAGGGCTTTAACAAAGTTTTGTAGTATATAAATTTGCTTTATTCGAAAAACAGTATTTGATAAAAGCAACTAGAGTTCAGATGGAGTTTTACTCCAGCTGAACTCTAGTTGCTTTTATTCAGGAGCTTATACCGCATATCTATCTGGGAGTGTTAGTAAAGTTGTTGAGATAAATTAGTGTAGCATTTTGGGATTGTGTCGATATTGGTCGATATCGATAGTTAAAAAGATTAGAAAAAAGGGAAAAGGCATAATAAGTCGAATATTAATAACTAGTAGTTGGTAGAGACTGGAGATGTTAAGCGCAAGATGAAAGGGCAAGCTTGGTGGAATGCTATTTTAAATATATTTTTTCCGGAAAACGGAATTTGTCTTTTTTGTTTACAAAAAGAGAAGAGTGCTGAATACATGGGGATATGCACTGAGTGTGCTGATAAGATTTTGGAGATTAGTGAAAATGAAAAAGTGTGTCCGACTTGTGGCTATTTTACAGGTGGACAGGAATGCCCAAATTGTCGGAACTTGCAATTTGGAACTTTCGCAGTGGGTTCTGTAGTTCCGTATGAAGGAATGTTTAGAGAATTAATTCATGATTTGAAATATAACGGTAGGGAAGAATTAGCTCGTCCTCTGGGATATTTAATGGCACGACGCGTGAAGAGACTAGGGATGGCCAGAAATATACGGGCAGTAGTTCCTGTACCTTTATATTACAGTAGGGAAGAAGAACGTGGTTTTAACCAGAGTTTACTGCTTGCTAAAGCTATAGCTGAGGATTTAGGGAAGCNTTTATGGTCTGAGGCGTTGTCGAGAGAACATTTCCATCAGCCCCAAATGCTCTTAACCAGGGAAGAACGCTTGAAGAATATTATGGGTGCATTTAAGTATTCATCTGATCAGCAATTATCCGGAAAGGCCATTTTGTTAGTAGATGATATTATTACCACAGGTGCTACATTACGTGCCTGTGCAGATGTTTTACGACAGGCTGGTGCAGAACAAGTATATGGGATTACTTGGGCTGGGGGATATAATGTTAAGCTGTTAGAGCGGATTGCCGGCAGTTGGTTTTATCGGGAAAGGATTAAAGAGAAAAAATAAAGCGATGAAATATTATTCTTGATGAGGTGAGAATTTTATGAGTATAAAAAACTGTCCGGAATGCGGTAAAATCTTTAATTTTGTCAGGACAAACCTTTGCCCGGAATGTCAGGAAAAAGAAGAACAAATTTTTCGTGTTATTCGCAATTATATTTCTCAACATTCAGGTGTTTCGGTTATTGATGTAAGTAGGGAAACGGGTATAAGTGAAGATAAGGTGTTGCGCTTTCTAAGACAAGGCCGTCTTTCGATTAGCGGAGAAAAACATATAAAACTTGAATGTGAGCTTTGTGGAAGGTTTGTTTCCGGAGGACGCTATTGTCCGGCTTGTCAGAAAAAGTTGACCGCCGGTCTGAAAAAAATTGTTGAGGAAGAAAATAGAAAGGCTTTAGAAAAGAGACGAGCTGACAATAGTGAAGGATCGTCTAAGGGTATCCAGATGCATACTGCAAACCTTTGGAAAAATAAGAGGAAGAATAAGTAGAAATGGATAAAAATACGGAGAAAACAGAAGCAAATGGGAGCTAAAGCTTAAATTTGGCAAAATATTGCTATTAACAAAAGAAGATATTTGCTCGAAATAGAAAGTAGAGCGATTGTTATGTTTTTTTAGATTGAGGTGATCAAGGATGCGGATTATCAATCAACCTATGCCGGGAGTTACCAAAGCTTATAACCAACATAATAAGGAAAATGGTATCGCTAAAACGGAAAGAAATAACCAACAGGATAAAATAAATATTTCTCATGAAGCACAGTTTTTTAATATTGCTAAAGCCGCTTTAAAACAGCTTCCTGAGGTTGATGAGCGTAAATTGGAAGAATTAAAGCAGTCGATTAATAATGGAACTTATGAAATAAAGAACCAAGAACTGATAGAGAAAATTTTGGAGGAAAGTTTTTTTAAACATCGTTTTTAAAGAGGTGTGATTATGAAATCCACATGTCAGGAATTAATCGAGATTCTTAGCGCACAAATGGAGATTTATCATCAGTTATTGGAATTAGCGGCTCAAAAGCGCGAACATCTGATTAAGGGGAGAATTGACGAACTTAATGAGGTGACTAAGCAGGAGGAGTTGCATATTTTGCAGCTTGGCAAGTTAGAGGAAAAGCGGGAAAATTGTTTTTTGCAACTAGCGGATTTAGGAGGATTTGACCAGAACTGCTCTTTACAAGAGGTGCTACCCCAATTGCCTGAAGAGGAGCAGAATAAACTGGGACAAATTCAGGAAAGCTTTGCCGGGATTATTAAAAAGTTGGCAGATTTGAATCAAGAAAATACCAGTTTAATTCAACAATCATTACGCTTTATTAATTTTACGGTTGATGTTCTGAACCAGCAGTCAAAGCCGCTTTATAATGCGGAAAAAGAGGTAAAAATAAAGCAGTTGAATAATCTTCTCGATAAGAAAGTTTGATTGCTGGCTTTATATAAACTTGATATATAAATGTTTGATTAATTTAGGGGTGATTTTATGCGCTCTACTTTTTCTGGTTTATATACGGGTTATAGAGGTCTAGCCGCACAACAAAGAGCCTTAGATGTTACGGGGCATAATGTGGCGAATGCTAATACACAGGGTTATACGAGACAAGATGTGATCATGCAGGCTGCTCAAGCTATGAAAACCGTAGACGGTTATGTGGGAACCGGTGTTAATATTGCTGAGCTTAGGCGGGTAAAGGATCAGTTTATTGATATCCAGATGCGTACGGAAAATAAGGCTTTGGGCGAATGGGAAGTAAAAGCGGATATCTTAAGTAAATTAGAAGTGATTTTTAATGAACCTTCAGAAACGAGTTTACGTTCCGTTTTGGATCAATTCTGGGAATCATGGCAGACCCTTTCTAAAAATCCTGAAGGTGTAGCAGCGCGCACAACAGTGATGCAAAGGGGTGTTAGTTTAACTAATACTTTTAATCATTTAGCAGCGCAATTTTTTGATTTACAGGTAGATATCAATAAGAGTATAGAAACTAAAGTAAGTGAAATCAATTCTATTGCTTATCAACTCCGTGATATTAATGCCCAGATTATTAAAGCGGAAGCCGCGGGTCATAAAGCTAATGATTTGCGCGACAGGAGAGAACTCCTTTTAGAAGGACTTGCCAAGTTAGTAAATATAGATGTAGTGGAGGATGAATTAGGGGCAGTTAATGTGACCATTGGGGGCAGATTTTTAGTTGCCCGGACTAATGTTTCTCTAATGCGTTTTGTCGATAATACTGCGGATCCTATGAAAGCAAAGATAGAATGGTATGATGCCTATTCCCATGTTTCCCAGGGTGATGTAAATATAAACGGTGGGGAAATAAAGGGATATTTGGATATGCGCGATCAGGTTATCACCAATTATCATGGCAAGTTATCTGAATTAGCCCAAAGGATTGCAGAGGAAGTAAATGCCTTGCATCAAGTGGGTTATGGGTTAGATGGGACTACAGGTCTTGATTTTTTTGTCATGGATGATGCGGGCCCGGATTTTACCGCAAAAAACATTCGGGTGAACCAAGCTATTATTGATAATCTGAATCTTATTGCGGCGGCTGGGGAGAAAAACCCGGATCCATTAGCCGATCCTCCGGTGTTTCAAGGTGACGGGAGTAATGCTTTGCTTCTGGCTCAACTAAAAAACAAGCTGACGATGTCTGTAGGTACAGCAAGTTTTGATGATTTTTACCGTTCTACTTTGAGTCAACTAGGTATCGAAGGACAAGAGGCTTCGCAGATGGTAGATAATAGGAATTCTTTGATTGAGCAATTGGTTAACCGGCGAGCGGCAGTTTCCGGTGTTTCTTTAGATGAAGAAATGACAAATATGATTAGATTTCAGCACGCTTATTCTGCTTCAGCCCGGGTAATCAATATTATGGATGAAATGTTAGATCTTATTGTCAATAGGCTCGGTTTAATTGGACGTTAGGAGGTGTCTGAACAGTGCGAATCACCAATAGTGTCTTAACAAACAATTTAAAAAACAATTTATCCAGAAATATTCGGATATTGGAAAGGATTCAGACGCAGTTAAGCACGGGTAGGCGGATCAACAAACCATCGGAAAATCCTACCGGGATTGTTGAAAGCTTACGGCTGTCCACACGACTCAGGGAAAACGCTATGTTTCAACAGAACGTTGAAGATGCTAAAAGTTGGCTGACTACTACTGATGAGGCCTTGGCTAGTTTAACAACGGNCTTGCAAAGAGTTTATGAGTTGACAGTAGAAGGAGCCAATGGCACGTTTGATACCGAAGAACGTGAAGCCATTTGTGCTGAGGTAAAAGAAATTATCAACGAGATTGGAGTAATTGCCAATACTACCCATGGTGACCGTTATATCTTCGGTGGGACGAATACGATGCAAAAACCTTATGATGCAGGGGTCTGGCAGCACAATACGAAATTTATTAATTATGAAATCGGAGTCGGGGTAGAGATTCCCATTAATTTAACGGCACAAGAGGTGTTTGTTGATTCCGGGGTCTTTACCGCTTTACAAAATATCGTTACATATTTAGAAAATAATGATACTCAGGCTTTAAGTGAAAATGCGATAGGTCCATTACAGGATTCCATCGATCAAGTTCTCGCCTGTAGATCTAAAGTTGGAGCTAGTGTGAATCGTTTGGAGATGACCAAAGCCCGTTTGGAAGAGCAGGAAATAAACTTTAGCAATTTGCAGGCTGAAGTAGACGGGGTTGATCCGGCCTGGGTCATAATGCAGTTGAAGGAACAGGAAAATGTTTATCGTGCCTCTTTGTCTGTGGGTGCACGGGTAATAATGCCGACGCTGGTTGATTTTCTACGTTAAAGAATGTGGCAGGATGTGGTAAGGTGGCAGGGGGCGTTCAGGTGGCATGGGGACGTTTCATCTGCCACATTTTCAAATTTTAAGTTGTTTTAAAAAATGTGGCAGATGAAACGTCCCCATGCCACCTGAACGCCGGAGAAACGTCGCTCCCTGCCAGCTTGAACCCCCCATCTTTTATAAGTGGGGGAGGTTCACAAGGAGGTGAGGGCGGATGTCACTGCAAATCCGTACAACTCCATTTATCTTGGGAATGCGTAGTGTTCCGGGGGCCCTAGAGATAAGGCAACCCCGGGGAGAATTTAAAATGAAGCAGCAAAAGATTAAAATGGTGGTGGAACAGGAGCTACCTAAAGTTTTAATTGATCAATCCCGTTGCTTTGCCGAATGTGGTATTAAAAATCCTGAGGAAATGACAAGGGATAGTGCTAATTTAGCACGTCAACGAGCCTTGGAATATACCGGTCGGATGGCTGAGGAGGGGGACCGTTTAGCTCGCATTGAGCAAAGTGGACCGAAGGGTTCAATTATTGGCGAACTTGCTTTGGAAAGAATAGAATTGGCCAATAGCGCTGAAAGGAATATTGCTTTCATTCCGCAAAGTCGGCCGGAGTTTGAGGTAACGAGCAGTTTGAGTATTGATTGGCAAATTGAGAAAGGTTTTATTGAATACATACCACGTTATCCGCAAATCAGCTATCGGCCAAGTCAATTAGAGATATATGTACAGCAATATGGGAAAATAGAATTTCATTATCTTGATGAAAAAGCTTGAGAAATAATAAAAAAAGAAAAGTTAATCAGCAAGAAAGGGATGTTGGGTAATGCAAATTGAAACTAAAAATTTTGGGGCAATAGAAGTTCAGGAGGATCAAGTGCTTACCTTTGCTCAGGGACTGTATGCTTTTGAAGAAAAAAAGCGTTATGTTCTGTTAGAAAATGAAGATCCGGAGAACCCTTTGTGGTGGTTGCAATCACTTGATGACCCGAATTTAGTTTTTGTTTTAATTAATCCTTTTCTCTTTAAACCGGACTATGAGTTTGATTTGTCTGATGAAGATGTAGAAGAGCTTGGTATACAAAAACTCGAAGAAGTAGTTGTTTTTAGTCTTGTCGTCATCCCTGATGATATAAAAAAAATGACGGCGAATCTGCTCGCTCCGTTAATTATCAATGCCACTACTAAAAAAGGTAAACAAATTGTTTTATTGAATAAGAATTATTCTACGAAGCATTTGATTTTGGAGGAGTTGCAGAAAATCAAAAAAGGCGAAAAGCAGAAGTCAATAAAGGAGGGGAGCAGTTATGTTAGTTCTGACCAGAAAAAAGAATGAAAGTATTATGGTGGGTGATGATATCGAAATCGTACTTTTGGAGATAAATGCTAACCAAGTGCGTATAGGTGTGAGAGCTCCCAAAGAATACGCTGTTTTTCGTAAAGAAATCTTTCTGGAAATTCAGGAGGAGAATATTAAAGCTGCTCAACAAGCCCAGTTGATAAATAATCTAGCTGCTGAAGTGAAAGAGCTTTTCCAGGCACAGGATTAAAGTAGAGATAGGGTATGAAGGATTATAGTTATTTAAATTATTTATGAAAAAGGCTAAACTTTTTGTAATTGCTTTCCGATATAGTTAGTGGAAGAAATAAATTATATAAGAGCTCTATATAATTAACATTTTTTCTTCAAGGATGAAGAAAAACAAAAAATCAAGGAGGAGAAAAAAATGAGAATTAACCACAATATTGCGGCGTTAAACACCTATCGCCAGTTATCAATTAATAACACCAACAGTTCAAAGGCTATTGAGAAATTGTCGTCCGGACTCAGAATTAACAGAGCCGGTGACGATGCGGCCGGTCTGGCCATCAGTGAGAAAATGAGAGGCCAGATCCGTGGCTTAGAAATGGCTTCGCGCAATGCTCAAGATGGAATTTCTTTGATTCAGACCGCTGAAGGTGCTCTCAATGAAATACACAGTATTCTGCAGAGAATGAGAGAACTGGCTGTGCAGGCAGCTAACGACACCAATGACGATACAGACCGGGGAAAATTACAGGAAGAAGTTGATGCTTTAATCGACGAATTAAATAGAATTGCGGAAAGAACAGAATTTAACGGCATGACATTACTGGATGGCTCTTTAGGCGTAGGTTTTTCTGGGGATATTACAAACGCTACATATGTGGAGTCGATAAAGCTTATCACTGCGGGTAACTTAGAAGTCGGAAATGAGTTGACAATAACTCAAACAGTTACCCATGCTGCCGCAGGAGACGGCGGGGCATTTCAGAAGATAGAATTTACTCTTCAGATTGAGGAAGGAGATACGAAAACGGTTTCATTTACCAAGGCAGAGCTGGAAGCAGGAACGATTTCCAAGGAAGAAGATTTGGATAATGGAGTTAAAGTAGAAGTAAATGTGAAGGATATCGCTGCTTTATTGGTCTCTGAAGGTGATGGCGAGGGTGAGACAACTGCTGCTGATTCATTGACCTTTGCTGATAACTCTTTAATTTTCCATATCGGTGCCAATGCAGGTCAGAATTTATCGCTTGGTATTGGCAATATGAAAGCTAGCGCATTAGGAACGACAGATGCTAACGGAATTGTCACAGCTAGTATTGCAGATATTGATATTACCTCACAATCCAGTGCTAATGATGCTATTACTACAATTCAAAATGCTGTAGATATGGTTTCTACGCAACGTTCCCAACTAGGTGCGGCGCAAAACCGTCTAGAGCATACCATCGCTAACCTGGGTACAGCAGCTGAGAACCTGACGGCGGCAGAATCCCGGATTCGTGATGTAGATATGGCTAAAGAAATTATGGAATTTACCAAGACTGCTATTCTTACCCAGGCTGCTCAGGCTATGTTGGCTCAGGCCAATCAACAGCCTCAGGGAGTATTACAGTTACTGCAATAGGTAATTCTGATAATAATATATACAAATTAATAACAGATAAAAAATAGGTCAAAAGCCCATACTTTTGACCTATTTTTTTAATTTTTGTCATATTTGTCAAATTTAGTTGAAAAAAACCTAAATTAATTTGAGTGTTTTATCGATATAGTTAATAAGGAGTAAATTATATGTCGGGTCCCATATAATTTTCACCTATTCTTCAAGGATGAAGAAAAAAATAAAAATTCAAGGAGGAGAGAAAAATGAGAATTAACCACAATATTGCGGCGTTAAACACCTATCGTCAGTTGACGATCAACAACGCCAGC
>JGI24709J26583_10000170_pt1 | contig 51479 bp, 47 predicted proteins | sample BioPla2DNA1_FD_26583 | JGI IMG/M metagenome (IMG submission 26583) | reverse complement strand
TTAGATAGTGCTCTCCGCAGATTCAAAAGAAACTGCGCGAAAGCCGGTATCCAACAGGAAATCCGTAAGAGGGAGCATTATGAAAAGCCCAGCGTAAGACGTAAGAAAAAGTCTGAGGCTGCTAGAAAGCGNAAATATTAAGATAATTAAAGGACTTCCAATGTTTTTCATTGGAAGTTTTTTTATATTAGTCTACATTAAATAAAAAAAACATATATTAATAACAGTATCCGAATGTTACAAATTTTATCATATATTGATTTTAGGGGGTCTGGATGGGTAAACGCCTTAAATCATCACATAAAAAGTTTAAGAAGGAAGCAAGAGACACATTATACAAAGGAATAGATACAAGAAAGAAAAAAATAGAGCCAAGATTATCGTGCCTTGAGGAATTATCCTGTCATCTGAATTTACCTGCGGACGTAATTGCAGGAGCACCTATAATTACGGCAACAGGAAGGAATGAAATATGTCTTGAGAATTATAAAGGCATTATCGAATATAACAGCAGTTTAATAAAGGTTCAAACCAAGGCATGTAAAATCTGTATCGAAGGAAAGGAACTCAACATACTTTATCTTACTGAGGATGAGATGAAGATAATCGGAATTATTAAAGCAATACATTACCAGTGACACCAAAGGTTCATCAAAGGAGTGAACAGGTTGGTTCGTGGTAAGGGAGGTTAATATATGCTAAAAAGACTGAAACATTGGCTTTTTGGATATCTGACTGTGCATATAAGTGGCACATCGCCGGAACGATTTATAAATCTATGCAGTAACAGAAGAATATATATATGGAATATAGTCAGAGATAATGAGCTTTATAAATTCAACCTGTCGGTAAGCAGCTATAAAAAAATCAAACCGATTTTCAGAAAAACCAGATTAGTTCCTAAAATAAATAAAAAACATGGACTGCCCTTTTTTCTTAACAGAAACAGAAGAAGAAAGGGATTTTTTATTGGTATTTTATTGTGCTGTGTATTGGTATATATAATGTCTTTATATATCTGGGATATTAATATCTATGGAGGATCAAAATATACGCCGGAGGCAATCATAAAATTTCTGAATGAAAGTAATATTAAAGCCGGAATCAGAAAAAAGAAAATTGACTGTAAAAAAATCGAGGAGGATATAAGGCTGGCCTATGATGATATCGGATGGGTATCAGCAGAAATAAACGGTACNAGACTAATTATTAGGATTACGGAAACCAATATGCCTGCACCTATCGTCGAAGCAACGGCTCCAAGTCATATGGTAGCCACGAAAGATGCGGTAGTCAAGGAAATTGTCACAAGAACCGGTACACCCATGGTAAAGCCCGGTGATGTGATTAGGAAGGGAGATATCTTGGTTTCAGGAATAGTCGAGGTTATGGATGACTTTGGGGGCGTACTTCATAAGAAACCTGTAATTGCCAGCGCAGATATTGTATGTAGTTCCTTCTACGATTATCGGGATGTAATTCCTCTGACACATACCAAAAGAATATATACAGACCATAAGAAAACNGGNTTTTATATAACGCTGTTCGAAAGAAAATTATTTTTATATAATCCTAGATATTCCTATAGCATGTATGATATAATTGTTAACGAAAATACAATACATATAACAGACTCGTTCTATCTTCCCATTCAGTATGGTACCGTAACAGTAAGAGAATATTTCGAGCAGAGGGATAAATATGGCGAGGAAGAAGTAATCAATATTGCAAAAAGCAGATTGAAGAGATATTTTGACAGATTACATGAAAACGAGGTTTATATTACAAGAAATAATGTTACAATAGATATTAAAAATAATACTTGTATTGCAGACGGAAGAATCTTAGTTGAGGAACCAGCCTGGGAATACAGAATAATAGATGAGAGTGAGTGGAGGCTTAATCAGACGGATGAGTATAACGGAGACAATAATTAATATACCCATTGAACATGAAAAGAATGTGTTTGGAAATTATGATTCTTATGTAAAGATTATTGAAAAGACTCTGAATGTTACCATAATAGAACGTAACGGAGAAATAAAGGTTGTCGGAAATCCTTCAGATGTGACCAGGGCAAAAAGTGTATTTCTACAGCTGTTAGAGCTTTCGAAAAGAGGTAATTCCATTTCTGAGCAGCAGGTTAATTATGCATTATCTCTTTCATTTGAAGAAAAAGAAAAAGAGATCCTCGAGATCGATAAGGAATTGATTTGCCATACTATTAACGGAAAGCCGATAAAACCTAAGACCATTGGTCAGAAAAAATATGTCGACCAGATAAAAAACAAGATGATAGTATTCGGAATAGGTCCTGCCGGAACAGGTAAGACCTATCTTGCCATGGCTATGGCTATTACCGCCTTTAAGAATGATAAGGTCAATAAGATTATTCTGACCAGACCTGCAATAGAGGCCGGTGAAAAGCTTGGCTTTCTTCCTGGAGACCTTCAAAGTAAGGTGGATCCTTATTTGCGGCCTCTTTATGATGCCCTACATCAGATAATGGGACCTGAGACATTTATAAAGAATTCGGAAAAGGGTCTTATTGAGGTGGCTCCACTGGCATATATGAGAGGACGTACATTGGATAACGCGTTTATTATATTAGATGAGGCACAAAATACAACCCCGGCACAGATGAAAATGTTTTTGACAAGAATCGGATTTGGGTCCAAGGTTGTAGTAACGGGCGATTTGACACAAAAGGATCTGCAAAAGGGTGTTAAATCAGGATTAGAGGTGGCCATTAAGGTTCTTGGTAAAATCGATGATATCGGGTTTTCTTATCTGACCAGTCAGGATGTTGTAAGACATCCTTTGGTTCAGAAAATCGTTAAGGCATATGATGCTTATGAAGAAAAATTAAAAGATCAAAAGAAAATTCCGAAGATAAAAAAGGGTATCAGAGCAGAAAGAATCAGGAGTAATCGTAATGAAACCAGATAATGAATTAGCAAATACTATCGTGCAAAAGAAGCAAAATGGCTCTCTAATATTAATTAACCTCTTGCCGCTTCTTTCAGTAGCTATAATCGTTTTATTAGGCATGATAAACGACAATGATATCATAGGTATTATGAAGGTTAGTATTATGGCCTTTTTGTTATCCACTGCAATGGTATTCTTTGTCAGAATGCAGGAAGCCATTCTAAATGCCAAGTACTCAAAGATTATTGTATTAATGATTTATTTGTTGTCGATATTACTTGTTATACTTCCAAAGGATTCTGTCACATACAGCTTTTGGATGATAGGTGGATTACTTACGGCTATGGTTGTTGAACGTAAGCTGGGTCTTATAGTGTATTTTAATTTGACTTTTATATTGAGTATCGCAAATTCTCTCAGACCGGAAGCCACTATACATTTCTTAATCATGGGTGTTTTATTTGCTTTATTGTCTGAAGCTCTTAAGAGTAAATCCACAGTAATATATGCGGCAATTATTTTATTGTCCACAAATATAACATTGGCATTTGTAATGAATAATTTCATTTTTGAAACAGATTCAAACGTGAATTATATGGCTTCGTTATTAAGTTTATTAATTGTAATTATAGCTTCATTTATATTATCAATGTTATATGACAGATTAATTGGCAAACATTTGGTTGATTCTGAAGTCATGAATATAACAATAGAAGAAGAGCCATCTATTCCCGACAGAAGCCTAAGGACAAGTTACGATTTGCTGCTTTCGGAAAATAATGAGCTGATAACAAAGATGAAAGAGCACTCAGAAGGTCTTTATAAGCACAGTATGTTAATCGGAGATTTATCCGGTCGGGCCGCTGGAATAATAGGTGCTGACGAGGAGTTAGCCAGAGCCGGCGGATATTATCATGAGGTAGGAAAAATAAGAGGTAAGGACTATATTCATGAAGGACTAAAATTAGCCGATGAATATGATTTTCCTGATGACCTGAAGAAAATTCTGAAGCAGCATAATATCAAGTATGATAAACCGACATTTATTGAATCAGCCATTGTAATGCTGTCGGATAATGTGGCGTCTACCATTGATTATATAGTAAAGTCCGGACATCAGAAATTTACGACTGAAAAGATTATAGATAATATTTTTAATATGAGAATGGATAAAGGTACCTTTGATGAATCTGGATTATCGGTTAAGGAATTTAAGCTATTAAAGGATTTTTACCAAAAAGAATTCAAATCTAAAGACGACGGCAAGGGTATGGAGGAGGAGAATAATTGACGATTCATCTGGAGAATGAAGCAGACATACAGCTTGACTTTGATTATAATGAATTAATTGACAGAGTCGTCCATGAATGCCTCGATTATGAGAATTGTCCCTTTGAGGCGGAGATTAGTATTTTGTTAACCAATGATAATGAAATCGGAGAGATTAACAGGCAGTTCAGAAATCAGGACAAACCGACCGATGTGCTGTCGTTTCCTGCCATAGAATTCGGTATGGCCGGAGATTTTTCGCATATTAATGATTCGGACAGTGAATATTTTAATCCTGAAACCGGAGAATTAATACTTGGTGATATTGTTATATCTGTTGATAGGGCTATAAATCAGGCAGAGGAGTATGGGCATACCGTTATCAGAGAAATAGCATTTCTGGTTGCGCACAGTATGTTTCATCTAATGGGTTTTGACCATATTTCCGATGAGGATAGATTATTGATGGAAAGCAAACAGGAAGATGTACTGAAACGGTTGAAAATTTTTAGATAACACTTGAAAGGTTTTATGGCATGAGAAAGACAACAAGATTATTCATCATATTTCTGGCTGTTATTGCCATGTCAGGCTGTAAAAAGGACAAGAAATATAATAATGATGATATTATCAGGGAAATAGATATTACCAAGAAGCCTACCCCGACACAGATTATTACACCGGAGCCTACGAAAGAGCCTGAGATTATAGAGGAAACTCATGAAGGAGAAATGAGAAGTACGCTTTCCGGATTATGGGTACCTGTCGAGGTGGGAAACAGGCGTCCTTATGCGATTCAATTTAGTAATTTTAAAACGGTTAGAAATCAATGGGGTATCGGACAAGCCGATATTGTATATGAAGCATTGGTAGAGGGAGGCATAACAAGATTTCTTGCCATTGGTGAGAATTTCACCGGAGACAGAATCGGTTCAATACGAAGTTCAAGGCATTATTTCGCCAGCTTTGCAGATGAATATGATGCAATTTATATACATTATGGCAAGACAAAATATGCCGTAACAAAGCTGAAAAATCTTGGACTCGATAATCTTGACGGGGAGACAGGAATAGGAACAACTGTTTTTTATCGCGACAAGAGTATGAGTGCTCCTCATAATGCATTTACAAGTTTGGATAGGATTCTGGCAGGTATTGATAAGAAGGGATATGAGACAGAGCATAGTCAGGATTTCGAAGCTCATTACTCCTTCTTTGAGGAGGACACAGACCTTCCTTACGGGATTGTCTGCAATAAAATATCTATTAAGTACCCGTATAACAAACCATATTTTATCTACGACAAAGAGGACAAGCAATACCTACGGTATCAGTTCGGTGAGATTCATAAGGATTCAAACACAAATGAGCAGCTTGCCTTTAAAAATATTATCGTTCAGTTTGTTAAGGAATGGGACATAGATAAAAATGACTATCAAACCATGGATATAGAGGATGCCGAAGGAAAGGGCTATTATATTACCAATGGTAAGATGGTTAATATAACATGGAAGAAAAATGAGAAGAAGAAATGGATGAGATACTATGACTCCTCCGGTGAGGAGTTAATCATAAATCCAGGAAAAACATACATTGCGATTTTCCCAAATAATCAAACAAAGGATGTCATAATAGAGTAGTATTTGGGTAATTATTTTCCATAGGATAAAAGGAGAGGAACATGGTAACAGATAGAAAAGATAATCAGTTTTTAATACAGGGTAGTATATTGGCCGGTGCTTCCCTGATAGTTAGGATAATCGGCTTAATTTATCGCATACCTATGACCCGTATTATTGGAGACGAGGGTATGGGATTATATACAGTTGCTTATGAGTTATACAGTATAGCATTAATTCTCTCCTCATACAGCCTTCCTTTGGCCGTATCCAAGCTTGTGGCGGCAAAGAGTATAACAAGAGAACATAAGAATTCCTATAGGATATTTGTATGTGCCATGGGCTTTGCCTTTGTGGTAGGTATGGCTGCCTTTTTGATATTATTCTTTGGCGCGGAATTCTTTGCGACCGTTATGAATAATGACCCAAATGTTGTATTACCAATTAGAGTTCTGGCACCTACATTATTTATATTTGCCATAATGGGTGTTTTTCGTGGATTTTATCAAGGTAAAAACACTATGATTCCAACCGCGGTATCACAGGTGATCGAGCAAGTTATAAATGCTGTGGTAAGTATTGTTGCGGCTTATTATTTTATGAAAAACTATAGTGCATCTGTTAATATTGCAGCTTATGGAGCCATGGGCGGAACCCTTGGTACTTTGGTAGGTGCAATTGCAGGACTGTTATTTTTGATGTTTGTTTATGCCGCTTACCGTCCGGTTTTGAAAAGACAGGTAAGGGGAGACAGAAATACATATCTGGATTCCTATAAGGATATACTAAAGATGCTTATTGTTACCATATCTCCGATTATTCTTAGTCAGACGGTATATCATATAAGCGGCGTAATAGATAATGCCTTGTTCAGTAATATCATGGCTACCAAGGAAGTAACCTATTTTGATAATACGGTATTTAACAATACCGATCCAAACAGCCTGTATTCCGTTGAAAACATCCGGGTGCTGCTTGGTATCTACGGAAATAAATATCGTAATCTGACAAATGTACCTGTTGCAATCGCGTCTGCTATTGGTGCAGCCATTGTAACCAGCATTACCGCGGCTAAGGTAAGAGGCATGGACGGTGTTATCCGTAACAAATCCCATGTAGCAATTAAATTCAATATGATAATAGCAATACCGTCGGCTGTAGGAATGGCAGTCTTGGCGTATCCTATTCTCGAGATGCTTTTTCCGGGGTCAAATCAGCTGGATGCTAATTATATTAGACTGGGATCAATAGCTATTGTGTTTTATTCTCTGTCCACCGTTACGACAGCAATTCTTCAGGGTATCAACAGGCTTAGGGTTCCGGTAATAAATTCTGCCATATCCTTAGGATTCCATGTGGCTTTGGTATTCTTTTTATTGAAGTTCACATCCTTAAGCGGTTATTCACTGGTAATAGGAAACGTTACATTTTCTCTGGTGGTATGTATACTAAATTGGATATCTATTGAGAGATACCTGGATTACAGACAGGAAATTTTAAAGACCTTTGTTATTCCTACTGTTTGCGCAGGACTCATGGGAACCGCGGTATACTTTATTCATTATGGTCTGATTAGATGGACAGGAAGTAATACGTTTTCCACTATTATATCTCTGATAATAGCAGTTATAATCTACTTCGCTCTTCTTATATTCATGAAGGGAGTGGATGAGGAGGAGCTTGAAAACCTGCCTAAGAGTGAGGTAATAATACGATTCTTACATTGGGCTCATATACTTAAGAGATAATGTAGCATTTGGGGATTAAATGTCATAATGTAACATGACTGTAACCGTATAATATAATGTAATGTATAAAATATGTAAATTTGGAGAAAATATATGCCAAAGGAGTGGTTTCATGAAGCTCAGAAAGGCATATATTTATTTGTTAAGCTTTTTAACGATGTCTCTTTTTTTTAGTGCGTGCTATTATTTAAGCTATCGTCATGCCTTAAGAGAATTTAATAGAAGAGCTACAGAGTGGTCAAATGAATTGGCACAAATATATGAGAATACTCAGTCTCCGATGGTTACAGCAGATAATAATGAGAACGCCAATGTTGAAAACAACGAGCCTGAAGACAGTGTATCCGCAGGAGTTTTACCGAGCCAGGTTATTCAACCCTCGACAAAATATATTCTTGAGATATATGACCGTAAGGAGGGAGTTCTAAAGCAGACGGAACAAAATCCACCGGGGGACATAGTCGGTCTTACCAGAGAAGAGGTAGAAAAATATCTGGATGAATATATGAGGGATTTGCCGTTGTCAGAGTATAACAAAGGCTTGCTGTCTTATGAATTGTTATCCTTTTCAGATAAAGAGATAAAACTCAGAAAAAGTTATGATGCCGACATGGTTCCCTACAGATTCTATGTAGTGGTTAAGAATGGCTATGTGGTTGTCTATAACAGTGATCTAAAATCTGTTTACGAATATACTCATATTGAAGCCAAGAATCTTCCGGAGGAAGACAGGATTGCTCTCAGCCGAGGTATTTATATAGACAATATCGATGATTTATATGCTCTTTTAGAAAGCTATACAAGTTAGAATGTATATACAGATATATGAAATTTTAAGCAGGGCCGTAAACTCTGCTTTTTTTATTTATTAAAAAAGTCAGTCCTCTTCAATAAGAAATAATAATTAGGATTCAATTAAAATTTAACAAACATTATATTAAATATATAATAAAGCCTTGAATAAATAGTACCTTTAAAATATAATAAAACAAATGTTAAGATTGAATTATACTGTGAGGCCGTACAAATGGATTATGATGTGATTATAGTTGGCGCCGGAGCATCCGGTCTTGTTGCCGCAATTACCGCCGCAAGGAAAGGTAGCCATGTTCTCATAATTGAACAAAAGGAGAAGGCAGGTAAAAAAATACTGGCAACCGGTAATGGTAAATGTAATTATACAAATCTGTACCAATCACCGGATTGCTACCGCTCGGATGACAGTACATTTACTATGGGAGTGCTGTCTAATTTTGATTATAAATCCACACTTGAATTTTTTAACAACTTAGGTATTATCCCACGGGACAGAGACGGTTATATATATCCAAACTCCGAACAGGCAACCAGTATAGTATCCGTTCTATTAATGGAATGTGAAAGATTAAAGGTAGATATTAAATATAATGAAAGGGTAACTAATATTACAGAACCGGATTTTACGGTGCATACAATACAATCAGATAAAACCGAGTCAAGGTATCTAGGAAAAAAACTGATGCTTTCAACCGGGGGATGTGCATCACCGAAGCTTGGCTCTGACGGTAGCGGCTATATCCTGGCAAAGACCTTTGGACATAAAATCGCAAAGCCCTTACCGGCTCTTGTTTCTTTAAAATCTCCGGATAAGTTCTGTAAGACTGTATCGGGAGTACGGACACAGTCGGAGGCCTCATTATATATCGATTCTCAACATATTTCTACTGAAAGAGGGGAAATAATATTCACGGATTACGGTATATCAGGCATTCCTGTTATGCAACTAAGTCGATTTGCATCGAAGGCTCTGGATAGGGGGCAGGAGGTAAATCTTAATTTGGATTTCTTTATTCAGAATACATCGGATGAGCTTACCGAGATACTGATAGAACGCTGTAACAGACATCCTGACAATACTATTGAGCAGATGATGGTTGGGATGCTTAATCAGAAGTTAAACTATGTTATAATAAGAGAAGCAAAGCTTGATCCCAATGCCCTTTGCAAGAAAATCAGGAAAGCGGATATTATCAGGCTTGCCAATAAAGTAAAACACTTCACAGTAAGAATTAATGACACAAATACTTTTGATTTTGCACAGGTAACCACAGGAGGAGTATCGACCGCTGAGATCGATTCCCATACGATGGAATCAAAACTAAAGAAAGGCCTTTACCTTACCGGAGAGCTGATTGATGTGGATGGTACATGCGGAGGTTATAATTTGCAGTGGGCATGGAGTACTGGATATATTGCAGGCAGTCATGCGGGCAGTAATTAATTACAATTGGAGGATTATAAGTGAAAAAGAACTTAAATATAGACAGAATTAACGAGTTATATCATAAATCACAGTCAGTCGGCTTGACAGCCGAAGAAAAAGCGGAGCAGGAGAAACTTCGTAGAGAATATATTAATGCCATCAGACAGAACCTGAGAGGAACACTTGATAAAGTCTCCTTTGTTAATCCTGATGGTTCGATCACCAAAGCCGGAGAGAAAAAGAATAAGGAATGAAAATATGACCAAGAGTGAAATCCGCAGCTATCTTAAAAGAAGAAGAAATGATATGCCTATTAGTCTCAGACGAGATTGTAGCAAAAAGATTCAGGATAGGCTGTATTCTTTAAATGAATTTAGAGAATGCAAGGAATTATTTACCTATATTTCCTTTGGTTCTGAAGTAGATACTTATGATATTATTAAGAAGTCCCTGGAAATGAATAAAAAAGTCTTTGTTCCTAAGGTTGAGGGAAATGATTTGTGCTTCTATGAGATTGAGGGATTAGATATGGGTTTAATAAGAAGTAAATTCGGGATATTAGAGCCCGAAAGTAAAAGACATAATAAATTCGATATCTTAAATGAGGCAGAATCTGACGGCAGTAAAAGAATTATGCTTTTGCCCGGCTTAGCCTTTGATAAGCAGGGAAACAGGATTGGTTATGGAGCGGGCTATTATGACCGTTATCTAAATAAAATTAAACACAGAGGATGGATTAAGCTTGCCTTGGCATATGATTTTCAAGTAATGGAACGGTTAACAGTTAGTGAACACGATATACCTGCGGATTATATAATAACCGAGAAGGATTTTATAATCTGTAAGGAATATCTTGAATAAGAAAGGAGGACTCACATGGACTATATTCAGAAGATAGGCGTAAGAGCTAAGAAAGCGTCCGGGAAATTAGCTTTAATGCTGCAGGAGGATAAGAATAATGCTTTACGCGCCTGTGCGAAAGCATTAATGAATAATCAGGATGAAATATTAGCTGCCAATAAGGAGGATGTAATCCGCTCAAGAGAAAACGGTGTTAAGGAATCCTTAATAGACAGGCTTATGCTTAATCACGAAAGGATTAAAGCAATGGCTGATGGTCTGTTGGAGATATTAAACCTTCCCGATCCGATTGGTGAGGTTCTGTCTATGCAGCTGCGTCCTAACGGCTTAGTTGTAGGTGAAAAAAGAGTACCCTTAGGTGTTATTGGAATAATATATGAATCCCGTCCAAATGTAACAGTGGATGCCTTTGGATTATGCTTTAAAACCGGTAATGCAGTAATTCTTCGTGGCGGTAGCGACGCAATTAAATCAAATATAGCCATCGTAAATACATTACACCAAGGCTTAAGAGAGGCCAATGTGTCTGAGGATGTCGTAATATTGATTGAAGATACATCCAGGGAAACAGTCAATAAGTTGATGAGGCTTGATGACTACATAGATATTTTAATCCCCAGAGGCGGTGCCGGACTTATTCGTTCGGTTAAAGAAAACAGCACCGTGCCTGTAATTGAAACCGGTACTGGAAACTGCCATATATATGTAGATGAATTTGCCGATTTTAAGATGGCTCTCGATATAATCGATAATGCCAAGACTCAGAGGCTGGGTGTCTGTAATACCTGTGAATCCCTGGTGATACATGAAAAGATTAGCGAAGAATTTATCCCATTGTTATACGAAAAACTTAGCAATAAGGGGATAGAAATCAGGGCCGACGAGAGGGGATGCTCTATTAGTCCCGGCTGCGTTCCCGCAACCGAAGAGGATTACTATGCAGAGTATTTGGATAAGATTATTTCGTTAAAGGTTGTTGATAGTATCGATGAAGCGATTTCACATATTAATCGATATAACACTAAGCATTCGGATGCTATTATAACCAATGATTATGCTTCGGCTATGAGATTTCATAATGAGATCGATGCGGCGGCCGTATATATCAATGCTTCCACAAGATTTACAGACGGTAATGAATTTGGATTTGGTGCGGAAATAGGAATAAGCACTCAGAAGCTGCATGCCAGAGGTCCTATGGGGTTAAAAGCACTGACAACAACTAAATTCATAATATTCGGTAACGGACAGATAAGAAAATAACAAACTATAGAAAGAAGGTTGTAATATGGCAGGAAAGGTTGTATATGATTTTCCTTCGGGAGACGACTTAAGAACCTTTTTTAAGAAGTTTAAGAAGGTAGTATTGTTTGTAGTAATTGTAATCGTATTGGCAATATTAGGCTTTGGATCCTTTTATACTATAAAGGAGCAGGAGCAGGCAGTCGTAACCACCTTTGGTAAAGCCAAGGCAGTAACAGAGGCAGGGCTTCATCTTAAAATACCTATTATTCAGAAGGTTCATAGGGTGGACACAACGATTAAGGGATTTCCTATCGGATATGAAGAGGCTACCAACAGAACCATCGAATCAGAAGCGGTTATGATAACAAGGGACTTTAATTTCGTAAATGTTGATTTCTTTGTTGAATATAAAGTCTCTGATCCGATTAAATATCTATATGCATCATCGGACCCTGTATCAATATTAAAAAATATAGCTCAAAGCAATATCCGCAGTATTGTCGGAAGTTATAACGTAGACAGTGTTATAACATCCGGTAAGTATGAAATTCAGTCAAAGATAAAGGATGAAATATTGGAGAGCTTAATTGAGCACGATATCGGACTGATGCTGGTAAATATAACAATACAGGATTCCGAGCCTCCTACAGAAGAGGTCATGGAAGCCTTTAAATCGGTTGAAACGGCAAAACAGGGTAAGGATACGGCAATAAACAACGCAAATAAATACAGAAATGAGAAGCTCCCCCAGGCATTAGCAGAAGTGGATAAGATTCTTCAGCAGGCAGAGTCCACCAAAACAAAGAGAATAAACGAAGCTCAGGCCGAGGTTGCCAGATTTAATGAGATGTACGAGGAATATATTAAGTATCCTTTGATAACGAAGGAAAGAATGTTCTATGAGGCAATGGAGGATATTCTTCCGTCCCTAAAGGTTATAATCGACAGCGGAGAATCATCGGTGAATAAGTTCCTACCACTGGAGCCTTTAATGGAAGGAGGTAGTAACTAATGAGTAAGAGAACGAAAAATATCGCGGGAATAATATTTCTTGTTATTTTTATAGCAGCTTTAATAATATTATCTTCATCATTGGTTGTTACTAAAGAAAATGAATATTCAATAATTAAACGCTTTGATAAAATTGACAGAGTTATTGACAGTGCGGGATTATCATTGAAGACACCGTTTATAGAAACGGTTGATAAGTTACCTAAATCAATACAGTTTTATGATATGACAGCGTCCGATGTTATTACCGTAGATAAGAAGACGATGGTCGCTGACAGCTATGTATTATGGCGTATTACAAATCCGATTAAATTTGCCCAGACATTAAATTCATCAATAACTCTGGCTGAGAGCAGAATTAACACTACCGTATACAATGCCATGAAGAATGTAATAAGCAGTAATACACAGAATGAGGTTATCAGCGGTAGAGACGGTAAGTTGAATGCGGCATTCATGGAAGATATCGGCGACACTATGGAGCAATATGGTATTGATCTCATCACCATTGANAATAAGCATCTTGACTTACCAAGCGATAATAAGAATGCGGTGTTTGAGCGTATGATTTCGGAGCGTGCTCAAATGGCTGCTACTTATACGGCAGAAGGTGAATCCGAAGCTCAGATGATTAGAAATACCACAGATAAGGAAATAGAAATAAGTATATCTAACGCACAGACTGAGGCGGCAAGAATTATTGCCGAGGGAGAGGCTGAGTATATGAGAATTCTGTCCAATGCATACTCTGATGCCTCCAAAAGCGAATTCTACACATTTATAAGAGCATTGGATGCTGCCAGAGAATCACTGGCCGGTGCAGACAAGACTCTGATTCTCTCTGAAGATTCGCCTATTGCTCAGATATTCTATAATTTAGATTAACAGCATACTCCTTTAAAGGCTTTTAGCATAACTTTTGCTACATACACATAGGTTGTAATGGAAGTTCCTTTTGGAGTGGAAGTATGACTATCGATTTTAGCCGAGAAGAATATTCATATGACGATTTAATCTCGGACGCCTATGGTTTATCAATAAAGTATAACAAAATAATACAATATGTCACGATTGGCAAATCCCATGACAATCGTGACATTGTTATGCTTAGGCTTGGAACAGGTAAAAAATATATCCTCTTTAGTGGCGGTGTACACGGCAGAGAGACTATAAATCCTATAGTTTTGCTTAAGATAACAGAATTCTATGCCAAGCAATACATAGAGTATGAGAAGAACGGATATAAGCATAATTATTTACTCAGAGAAACTAATAGTAATGTGGAACGGCTATATGAGGATATGATATTTGCCAAATGTGTATATGAGTTGCTACAAACTTATACCATCCTAATGATTCCACTTTTAAATCCTGATGGATATATGATATCATTATATGGTCATAAATCAGTAAGAAATCCTGCATTACAGAGCAAGCTTAAGAGGATAAAATATAATTATTCTGAATGGAAGTTCAACGGTCGAGGTATTGATATCAATCGTAACTTTCCATGTCGTTCATGGAAGCCAAAGGGAATAAATGATTATGCGGCAAGTGAGAATGAATCGAAGGCTTTGATACAGGTGTTTCATCAATACCGTATTAAATGTTATCTGGATTTTCACTCCCGTGGGAAATGCATATATTACTATCGCAACAGTATGTCTGAGAAATACAATGAAAGGCAGTTATATATCGCAAAACGCCTAAAGAATATTACAAAATATGAGTTGGTCGATCCCGAAAATGAAATTGAATATGGTGACTCAGGAGGTAATACGGTTCAGTATTTTTCAGAGCATTTTAACAAACCCGCCTTAACAATTGAAACGGTTGACGAGAATGCACCATTTCCCTTAGACTATAGACTAAGAATATCCACTTATGAGGAAATCAAGTTGATTTTATTTGAACTGGCTGGATTACTATAAACAGAATCGGAGGTAAAATGAATAAGACATATAATACAAATGAATTCGAAGCCAATAGACAGTTGGAGATTATAAATGAACTAAAATCCAGATATGATGAAGAATATCAAAGAACTAAAGTTAAAAAAACCTTTCATATAGTGACTTTCGGATGTCAGATGAACAGCAGAGATTCCGAAAAAATATCGGGAATATTAAAGCAGATAGGTTATATTGAAACCGATACCGAGGATGCTGATTTTGTCCTTTATAATACCTGTACGGTTAGAGAGAATGCCAATAACCGCGTATTTGGAAGATTGGGACATGTAGGTAAACTAAAAAAGAATCGTCCCGGTATGCTGGTCGCCGTATGCGGTTGTATGATGCAGGAGACTACAGCAGTAGAAAGAGTTAAAAAAAGCTATCCCTTTGTTGATATCATATTCGGTACCCATAATATTTTCAAGCTGGCAGAATTAATAAAAACCCGTATTGATAATGAATCGGTAAGTGACAAACACTCTGACCGAATGGTAATAGATCTTTGGAAGGATACCGACATGATTGTTGAAAATCTCCCCAATGACAGAAAATATCCGTTTAAGGCCGGTGTAAATATAATATATGGCTGTAATAATTTCTGTAGCTATTGTATAGTTCCTTATGTCAGGGGAAGAGAACGAAGCCGTAATCCTGAGGATATTTTGGAAGAAATCAGAGCATTGGCTAATGATGGTGTGAAAGAGGTCATGCTTCTGGGGCAGAATGTGAATTCATATGGCAAAAATCTGAATCCTCAGATAAGCTTTGCACAGCTGCTAAAGGAAGTCGAAAAAATTGATAAAATTAAAAGAATTCGTTTCATGACATCACATCCAAAGGATTTGTCTCAGGAACTGATAGATGTGATGGGAGCCTCCAAAAAGATATGCAGACACCTACATCTGCCATTACAGTCAGGTAGCACCAGGCTCCTAAAAATTATGAATAGAAAATATACTAAAGAAGATTATCTGGACTTGGTGGATAGAATAAGAAAAGCTGTCCCTGACATCTCATTGACTACCGATATAATTGTGGGCTTTCCCGGTGAGACCGAGGAAGACTTTATGGAAACAATAGATGTCGTAAAAAAGGTTGGCTTCGATAATGCTTTTACGTTTTTATATTCCAAGAGAGCAGGAACTCCTGCGGCTAATATGGAGTGTCAGGTAGATGAAAATGTGGCTAAGGAGCGGTTCGACAGACTCCTTGACGAAATTCACGCGTCAGCCGCTAAGGCTGCAGGAAGGGATGTGAATAGTGTTAAGGACGTTCTGGTAGAGGAGGTTAACTCACAGAATGAGGACTTACTCACCGGAAGATTAAGCAATAATATGCTTGTTCATTTCCCGGGGGACAAAAGCCTGATAGGTGAAATTATTCCGGTATATTTAGAAGAAAGTAAGGGCTTCTACTATATAGGGAAACAGGCTTAAAATAATTAGATCAGTCAACAGATGCATAAAATGACAATGAAATTTAAATTTATGCATCTGTTTTTGTCATATATTTAAAATATTCTAACCGCATACTTGACATATTCCCATTTACAGTTTAAAATTTAAATATTGTATTAATAATAACAAATGTACTTCTGATATATATTATATAACTAATCAAAGCAAGTGGGACATCTTGCTGATTCTACTTGCATAAATAAAAGGATATATATAGAGCATTTGTAATTGTACAATGAAAACCAAATAAGGAGGTGCTCCTGTGCCAATAGAAGTAGTAATTGCTATTGTTGCTACCTTCGTGATAGTTGCTCCTCTTGCGTGGAAAATTGCAATATCATATCGAATTAAGGTATATGAAGCAAAGATTGGTACTGCAGAAGAGAAAGCAAGAGAAATCATAGATGAAGCTTTAAAAACAGCTGAAACTAAGAAGAGAGAGGCATTGCTCGAAGCAAAGGAAGAATCTTTGAGAGCAAAGAACGAATTCGAGCGTGAAACTAAGGAACGAAGAGCAGAATTACAACGCTACGAGAAGCGGGTTCTGACTAAGGAAGAGACCCTGGATCGGAAAACCGAAGCACTGGAAAAAAAGGAAGCAAGACTTTCTGTTAAGGAAGCGGAACTTGATAAAATCAAGCAAGAAGTTGAAGAGTTCCATGCAAAACAACTACAGGAGCTTGAAAAGATCTCTGGACTTACCTCCGAACAAGCTAAGGAATATCTGATAAAGACTGTTGAAGAAGATGTAAAGCATGAAGTTGCTGTTCTCATCAAGGAATTGGAGAATAAAGCAAAAGAGGAAGCTGACAAAAAGGCTAAGGAATATGTGGTGAATGCGATTCAACGCTGTTCTGCAGATCATGTGGCTGAGACAACGATTTCAGTTGTACAGCTTCCTAACGATGAAATGAAGGGAAGAATTATTGGTAGAGAGGGACGTAATATACGAACTCTTGAAACCATGACAGGTGTTGATTTAATTATTGATGATACACCTGAAGCTGTTATTTTATCAGCCTTTGATCCGATCAGAAGAGAAGTTGCAAGGATTGCATTGGAGAAGCTGATTGTTGATGGAAGAATTCATCCTGCAAGAATCGAAGAAATGGTTGAGAAGGCTCAAAAAGAAGTAGATGTGATGATTCGTGAGGCCGGTGAGGCCGCAACACTCGAAGTGGGTGTTCATGGAATTCATCCTGAACTTGTCAAGCTTCTAGGTAAAATGAAATTTAGGACAAGCTATGGTCAGAATGCTCTGAAGCATTCAGTTGAAGTATCAATTATTGCAGGCTTATTAGCCAGCGAAATAGGAGTTGATGTTAGACTTGCTAAACGTGCCGGTTTATTACATGATATCGGCAAATCTGTAGATCATGAGATTGAAGGAACCCATGTCCAAATAGGTATTGATTTATGTAGAAAATACAAAGAATCACCTACCGTTATTAACGCGGTAGGCGCACATCATGGAGATGAGGAATTTCAATCTTTAATTGCTTGTATAGTTCAGGCGGCTGATACGATATCGGCAGCCAGACCGGGAGCAAGACGTGAGACCTTGGAAACATATACCAACAGACTTAAGCAATTAGAAGATATTACCAATGGCTTTAAGGGAGTAGATAAGTCTTTTGCTATTCAGGCAGGTAGGGAAGTTAGAGTAATGGTAGTACCTGAACAGATAAGTGATGCGGACATGGTATTACTGGCTCGCGACTTATCAAAGAAGATTGAAGCTGAACTAGAGTATCCGGGGCAGATTAAAGTTAATGTAATAAGAGAATCCAGAGTAACAGATTATGCAAAATAATTGTTGAAAAAGTGTCGGTTTACCGACACTTTTTTATTGATTTGGAAAGTATTTTGTATTTTATAGGCTAAGCTCTTTCTTATTGACATAAAACCATTGTAAATATAAAAAAATATGATATTATAAAATTATCAGATAAGAAAATTCAATATTTTTACAAAGGCGGAATACTTATGTATTGCATTAAGGCTAATCAAGAGTATGAAGAAAACTGGCTTTTTAACGTATTGAATCATTTCCCCATACCTATCGAAGTATTCAATTCTGAAGGTCTATGTATTTTTATTAACAAAGAATTTATAGAATTTTTCTGTGTTTCAGACCCATCTATGATTGTCGGAAAGACAAAGATTATTCATGATGTGATAATTAATGAAAAAATGAGCACTTCAGAATATCTGAACCGTGTATTTTCAGGAGAACCCCTTTCTTTTGATGATGTACGGGTCCCTTTTGATGCCATTGCAGACTGTTGTTGCCGTATTGAAAAGCACCCGGATAATGATATATATCAGAAGATTATAAGCTTTCCCATATTAAATCAATACAGTTCGCCAAACTATGCTGTTGCTTTATTTATAACGAAGAATATATACCAATCCAGACTGGATACTAGGAAAGCCAAGGAATATATAGATAAACATTGGATGGAAGACTATAATACGGAGAAAATTGCAGAGTATACCGGGTTATGCAGTCAGTATCTGGCGAGGTTGTTTAAGAAGTTCATGGGGATAACACCATATAGCTATTATCAGAATGTAAAGATTGAAAAAATAAAAGAAGCGTTAAGAAATCCTAAGCTTAGCATCAGGGAAGCCTTCATTTCATGTGGAGTCGACTATAGCGGAGGCATAGCCGATGTCTTTAAAAGAAGGACTGGGATGACTCCCTCAATGTATAGAAGGACATTTTTGGACAGAGATATCGACGAGGTAAAGCAGGTTGAACAGCATAATAATATAAGAGTAAATTATTCTGTCGACACTGATGATTTTAAGCAAAAATTATTTCAATATTCAGAGTGTTTTCCTGTTCCGATTCAAATATATAAGACAAACGGTGATATAGCATATATAAATAATGCCGTACTTAGAATGTGGAACCTTTTGGACAGATCACAAATTCTTGAAAACTATAACCTATTTCGTGATCCTCAGGTTTTAGAGCATTCTGAGCTTAATGAAGGATTAAAAAGAGCTTTTCAGGGAGAGACAGTACTTATTCAGGATGTTCGTATCCCATTGGAGAGCTATTGGGAATGGTTAATGACAAGAACAGAACCTTATGATATTGAAGCCGTATATACGGATATTTTAAACTTTCCTATTAAGAATGAGATTGGAAAAATGATATATTTGGTTAGCATATTTTTTACAAGCAGGATATATCAAGGTAAGTCTGAGATAGCCAAAGCAAAGGAATTTATTGAAAATAACTGGCGAGAGGAGTTTGATATTGAAAAAATATCGAAGGCGGTTTGCTTAAGTCCTTCGCATCTGGTCAGGCTGTTTAAGATAAATACGGGCATGACACCGCATAAATATTATAAGAGTATTAAGGTAGTAAAGCTAAAGGCAGCACTCCGTGATACCAACTTAAGCGTAGCAGAAGTTTTTTCGTCCTGTGGATTCGAATACTCAGGAAATAATGCGCGCTTTTTTAAAACACAGGTGGGAATGACTCCGTCAGAATACCGTAAAAGTATAAAGTGATATACTTGTTTTTCATTGACTTTTAAGCAAATTGCACAACAAATCCTTGTGACACGGACACATGAAGTCTGCAGAAAATACTTTCTTTAATTTTTTCTGAAATATTTGTTGCTTTTTATTAAAATCTATATTACAATGATACTCAAATTCTCGACAGGAAAAATATGAAAGTATAGGGATGGTGCAAAATGGCATTAACATTATCAAAGAAGGCAATGGCGGTTAAGCCCTCATCTACATTAGCCATAACGGCTAAAGCAAAGGAAATGAAATCGAAAGGAATCGATGTTGTAGGATTCGGAGCAGGAGAGCCGGATTTTAACACTCCGGATAATATATGTGAGGCAGCCATCAAAGCCATTGAGAGTGGATTCACAAAATATACTCCCGTACCCGGTACGCTTGAGCTTCGAAAAGCTATCTGTGATAAGTTTAGAAAATTTAATAATTTAAGCTATGAGCCTGAGCAGATTGTTGTCAGTAACGGTGGAAAGCATGCACTGACTAATATATTTTCAGCTATTTTAAATCCCGGAGATGAGGTCATAATCCCATCCCCATATTGGTTAAGCTATCCTGAAATAGTCAGATTGGCTGATGGGATTCCTGTATATATTAGAGCGGAAAAATCTCAGAACTATAAAATTACAGCAAAGCAGCTAGAGGATGCCTGTACCGATAAGACAAAGGCTCTTGTATTAAACACTCCTAATAATCCGTCAGGTATGATCTACACCAGAGAGGAACTTGAGGCTATAGCACAAGTTGCTGTAGAAAAGGATTTTTATGTGGTTGCCGATGAAATGTATGAGCATCTGATTTATGATGGAGAGACTCATGTCAGTATAGCATCCTTAAACGAGGAAATTTATAGACGTACAATAACCTGCAGCGGATTGTCGAAAAGCTATTCTATGACAGGATGGAGAATAGGTTATACCGGATCCACTAAGGAAGTTGCAAAGCTTATGAGCAGTGTACAAAGTCACCAGGCCTCAAATCCGAATTCCATAGCACAAAAAGCGGCTTACGAAGCGTTGATCGGACCTCAGGATTCTATAAGTTCAATGAAAAATGAATTTGAAAAGCGACTGAACTATATGGTAGAGCGTATAGAGGCCATGAATCATATATCTCTACTGAAGCCACAGGGAGCATTTTATCTATTTGTGGATGTCGGAAATACCTTCAGTAAGACCTACAAAGGACAGCCTGTAGACAATGTGGATAATCTGGCAAGGATTCTTATTGAGGATTATAAGGTTGCTGTTATATCCTGTGGAGATTTTGGATTCGATGACCATATTCGACTTTCTTATGCAATATCCTTAGTGGAAATTAAAAAGGGACTCGATAGAATAGAAGCATTCCTGAAAGATATATCTTAATAATACATTATAATAGGAAAATAATATTTTGGCCGGGGTACTTCCCCGGCTTATATTATAAAATTAAATATCCATTTCTTTTAAAATACTACCTATTTTAAATGTTTTATGATACAATTTATTAGTAGAAGAATTATCCAAAATGAATATTTTGTTAAAATGCAACAGAAAGAGGTAGGCTATGGCGTTGTTTGGATTTATTGGTGTGGGTAATATGGGTTCGGCTCTTCTTAAGGCTTCTAATAAGACCTTTGGAGCAGATGAAATAGTATATTACGATGCATCATCTGAAATATGTAATTTAATCTATAAAGAGCTTGATATATTGCCTGAGAAGAATAATGCTTCGGTGGTTGAAAAATGCAAATACCTGGTACTTGCCGTAAAGCCGCAATACCTTGACAAGGTATTAAGAGAAATCAAGGGCTCAATCAATAGCAATCATATAGTTGTTTCCATAGTAGCAGGGGCGCCTATACAATCGATTAAGGATGTATTGGGGACTAAGGTAAAGGTCGTTAGATCGATGCCTAATTCTTCTGCGTTGATTTCTAAAGGTTTCACGGGTGTCAGCTTTTCGTCTGATACATTCACTGATGAGGAGAAAGCCGATATAGATATGTTTTTCAGTTCCTTCGGTGAGTATGAGGTCTTTGATGAAAGCCTAATGAATGCCGTAACCTGCGCAAGTGGAAGTTCTCCTGCATATGTGTATACATTTATTGAAGCCTTGGCTGACAGCGTTGTAAGCCTTGGAATACCCAGGGATAAGGCATATCCGCTCGTTGCTCAGACAGTAATGGGTGCCGCATCCATGGTACTGGAAACGGGAGAGCATCCAGGCATACTGAAAGATAAGGTCTGTTCACCCGGAGGAACAACTATTTCAGCTATTAAGGCATTGGAGGAATTCGGGTTTAGGAATGCCATTATGAAAGCGACCGACGCATGCTATAGAAGGGCTGTCGAGCTTAGCGATGAAGCAAAATAAGATAAACGGAGGCAATAATGGCTCACATCAAGAGAATTAACAGAGAACTGTCATATAAGGGCAGATTAATAGATTTTTATAGTGATACTGTCTTAATTGACAATGAAAAGCAAACTGTTTTCGATTTCATAGATCATAAGGGTGCTTCGGCATTGATACCCGTTGATAAGGATAATAATATAATTATGGTACGTCAGTACAGAAACTCAATAGACAGCTACACTCTGGAGATACCAGCCGGAGGGTTGAATCCCGGAGAAGATAACCTTACATGTGCCATAAGAGAGTGCAGGGAAGAGACAGGATATACAGCCAATAATGTGAAGCATTTAATTGATGTTCATACGACCGTGGCATTCAGCAATGAGCTGATAAGAGTATATTATTCCAATGACCTGACGCAGTCTGTACAGAATCTGGATGAAGACGAATTCGTAGATATAGAGAAACATTCTTTATCCGATCTAATCTTAATGATATATTCGGGCAAGATAACCGATGCAAAGACTATTGCCGGACTATTGGCATATAAAACAAAGATGGAAATGTAAATGGCTTGTTCTAATTTATAAATCCCATCATATTTATCTAATGACAATAATATCGGGTTGTAACGGTATATATTTGTCAAATAACAGATAAGGCGTGATGAGATTTTGAAGCTATTAAAAATAAAGCTACAAAAGCTGAGTATAATTCAAATTTCGATCCTAATCATGATTATTGGATTGATTCTTGGTGTACTGTCGGCTAATTTGTTTCAATCCTTCTATTATGAACGTATGATGAACTACCATAATCATGTTTTTTCTGAAATTGCAAGAGAAAGCATTGATTATTCAGGCTTATTCTATTATATACTTAGAGAGAATTTCAAAGATTTTGTTGTGTTTTGGCTGCTTTCCATTACCATATTAGGAATTCCGTATATGTTGCTGAAGATAATCGTCTTTGGGTTTTCAACCGGATTCTTCATATCTGCAATAGCGATGCAATACGGTTTTAAAGGGATTTTACTGATTCTAAGTTATCAGTTTCCCCATGGCCTTATATATCTTCCGATAATATTGCTGTGCTTACATAAGGGATATGGTCTTTGCAGATCGATGTATTTTGAAAACAGAAACTATCTGTCATTCATATTGAGACAGTTTAAATCCTATTTGTTTTTATTAATATTTTTATCTGTTCTTTTATTCTTAGGAAGCTTTTTAGAAGCGTATGTCGGATCGTTTTTTCTTAAGAAGGCACTGGAGTTAATCACATAATATTATCGGTAATAGAGATACATATAAACGAAGCAAATGAGGAGGTTGTAAATGAAGCAACAAATTGACGAATTTTCAAGATATCTTCAGAATGTAAAGCAGGCTTCAGTGAACACAATCAGAGCTTATGAGAATGACTTAAGTAGATTAGAATCATTTTTAAGTCTACAGGGTATCGAGAGTGCATCCAGAATAACCGAAACAACTCTTAATTCCTATGTATTGTCATTGGAAAAGGACGGATTATCACCGGCCAGTGTATCGAGGCATATTGCTTCTATGAAGGCGTTCTTGCTATATCTTCTAAAAAACGGAAGTATTGCCGGAGATCCATCTGAACGTATCAAAGCGCCAAAAGTCATAAAAAAACCCCCTCAGGTACTGGATGAGAATAAGATACTGGCATTACTGAATCAACCTGATATAAGCACAAGCAAAGGAATCAGGGATAAAGCAATGCTGGAACTTCTGTATGCTACAGGTATTAAGGTATCAGAGATTATAAATTTAAGGCTTTCAGATATTAATTTATCAGGGAAATATATAACCTGTGGAGATAGACATGAGAGAAGTATACCCTTCGGCAGTTTGGCACAAAGTTCACTCAAGGCGTATTTGGAAATAAGAGATAATGCCTTCGATAAAAGAGGCAGTAGTTATCTTTTTCTTAATAATCAAGGTGAGCAGCTGAGCAGACAGGGATTTTGGAAAATTCTCAAGGGATATGCTAAAGCAGTGGGTATCGATGAAATCAATCCTAATATGATTAGACATTCCTTTGCTTCACATATGATAGATAATGGTGCCGATATCGGTATTGTACAGAAATTTCTCGGTCATACGGATATAAGCACCACTCAATTATATCTATCTCATAATTATCAAAACAGCCGCGAGGTTTATGCTAATACACATCCTAGAGCATAATAATGTTTACACCAAATGATCCGCAATCGTATATATAAGCTTCTCAGATTCCTCCCATCCGAGGCAAGGATCGGTTATGGATTTACCATATACATGACCTGATACTTTCTGGCTGCCGCTTTCAATATAGCTTTCAATCATAACCCCCTTGACCAACTTAGCAATATCAGGAGAAATTCTCCGACTATGCAGAACCTCTTTTATAATACGTGGTTGCTCGGAGTATACTTTATTAGAATTTGCGTGGTTGGCATCAATTATTGTTGCAGGATAGCTTAAGTCTCTTTCCTCATACATGTTCAGAAGGCGCATAAGATCCTCATAATGATAGTTGGGTATGGCCTGGCCGTGTTTATTCACTGCACCTCTGAGAATAGTATGGGCCAAAGGATTACCGGAGGTCTTAACCTCCCATGTTCGATAGAGGAAGGTATGACTTCGTTGAGCTGCCACCACAGAATTAAGCATAACGGAGAAATCACCGCTTGTGGGGTTTTTCATACCCGCAGGGATATCCATACCGCTAATAGTAAGCCTGTGCTGCTGATTCTCAACCGAACGGGCTCCTACGGCAACATAGGACAGAACATCTTCTACATAGGGCCAGTTTTCGGGGTAGAGCATTTCATCCGCTACGGTTAACCCGGATTCGGCAATAGCACGAAGATGCATCTTTCTCATAGCTATTAAGCCCTCCTGTAAATCCGGTTCCTTTTCGGGATTAGGCTGATGCACAATACCCTTATAGCCCTCACCGGTCGTTCTGGGCTTATTGGTATACACTCTTGGTATCAGTACCAATTTATCTGCAACCTTCTCCTGTACCTTCGCCAACCTGGAAATATAATCACATACAGCATCCTCATGGTCGGCGGAGCATGGACCGATTATAACCAGAAATTTATCTGAATACCCCATAATAATATCTTTAATTTCCTTATCCCTTTGCTTTTTTCTTATAACATCCTTTTCGGGTAAGGGATAAGCCTTTAATAATTCTCTTGGTGATATTACCTCTTTAATGAATTCGAAGCTCATATCTTTACTCCCTTCTAAATTTGATTTATTGTATAATTTTTTGTAGCATTCGTCAATCATATTTATATATATACCATATATTTTATTAAAATTTAATGTACGAAAATCAATAAAAAATGTTATACTGTCTTTATGATAATATAAATGGAGTGACGCTTTATGAGAATGTACGATTTAATCAATAAAAAGAAGAACAAAGGTGAGCTTAGCAAAGAGGAAATTGAGTTTATAGTCGAAGGCTTTACCAAGGGTGATATACCTGATTATCAAATGTCAGCATTTTTAATGGCTGTCTGTCTAAATAAATTGTCCCATGAGGAAACGGCATATTTAACCATAGCAATGGCCAATAGCGGTGAGCAGTTGGATCTGTCAAAAATCCATGGCGTTAAGGTGGATAAACACAGCACAGGAGGCGTAGGGGATAAGACATCGCTTATATTAAGCCCCATGGTTGCTTCATTAGGTATTCCGGTTGCCAAGATGTCAGGAAGAGGGCTTGGACATACAGGAGGAACAATAGATAAACTGGAGAGTATCCCCAGTTTTTCCACTGAGCTGAATTCAGAGCAGTTTGTTGATAATATTAACCGTATCAAGATGGCGATCGTTGGCCAAAGTGCGAATTTGGCTCCCGCTGATAAGAAAATCTATGCTCTACGGGATGTAACCGCAACGGTGGATAATATGTCACTAATCGCATCAAGTATTATGAGTAAGAAACTGGCATCCGGAGCAGATGTTATTGTTCTTGATGTAAAGACCGGAAGCGGAGCGTTTATGAAGAAATATGAGGATTCACTCGCATTAGCTAAGGAGATGGTTCAAATCGGAACCCTGGCAGGAAAGCCTACCTATGCCATTATCACAGATATGAATCAACCGCTTGGAAGAGCCGTCGGTAATGCGCTGGAGGTTAAGGAAGCCATAGAAACCCTATACGGTCATGGACCGGAGGACTTGCTAGAGGTATCCGTCATCCTGGCTTCATATATGCTTCTCGGAGCGGGAAAAGTAAAATCCGCTGATGAAGGAAGAGAATTGCTTCTTGAGACGATTAAAAACAAGAGTGCATTGGATAAAATGGCGGAATTTGTCCGAGCTCAGGGAGGGGACAGTGAATTTGTATATAATCCCGAGCTTCTTAAGCTGGCATCGATTCGCTATGATGTTAAATCCCCGTTTGACGGCTATGTAAGTGAGATACTTACCGATGAAATCGGAATGGCTTCTCTGGTTCTGGGCGGCGGAAGAGCCACTAAGGACAGTAAGATCGATCTTAGTGTCGGTATCATTATAAATAAGAAACTAGGTGATAAGGTTTCAAAGAACGAGACTCTGGCCACATTATATGCAAGTGATGATGAAAAAAGAAAAGAGGCCAAGAAAAGGCTCATCAATGCTTATGTTATCAGTAAAGATAAGCCAAAGAGACCTCCCTATATCTACAGTGTGGTTACTAAGGATGGCGTAAAGGAAATATAAATGGTCAATTTAGGTCCGTTGTCACATAGTATATATTGAGATTAACACAACGGGTGTGCCTATTGTATAGAAGAAGGTATAGACTAATTATAATCATAATTATTATTATATTACTGTTTGTTTCTTTGTATCGAAACTCCGGTTTATATTACCGAAGGAAGATTATACTACCGTTTAGCCTGCATCTTAACAGGCAGGAAGTATATCTTACCAAGGGTGAGGAGTTTCGATTATTTGTATATAGGATAAATAAGCGAGTAACATTCCGCTCCACGAACATTCGGGTGGCAGGAGTGAATTTTAACGGAAGAGTATTCGCTTATCAAACAGGAAAGGCTATTATAATTGCTAAGGTTGGTAATAGGAAGCTAAAATGCAGGGTTAAGGTCATTGATTTAAATAAAGATCATCTGAATCTTAGGGTGGGTGATAAATACAGATTATGGATAAAGGGGCCTGCTTTCTTTGGCAAATATAAAAGCAGCAACCCCGAGGTGGCTGATGTGACTATATTTGGTAAGGTAAAGGCTAAACGTGCAGGAAAAGCCATAATTACGGTGAAGGTAAAGAACAAGACTCTTAAATGCAGTATAACTGTCAGATAAGTGCATATTTTTATAGACAAATTTATGCAGGGATTGGTCTAAAATTGTAAAGCCTGGATTAAAATATTAATAATAGTATTTTAGCGGAGTTTAAAATGAAAAATATAGCTGTCATACTTCTTTTATCGTTGTTTTTATCTTATACACTTTCCGATGCATTTATCAATGCCAAAATCAATAAAACAAAGCCTGAGATAGAAGATGTCATACCGGTTACCGCAACCGTAGAATCAACTATGGAGCTAGCCACACCTTCGGCTGTTTTAATGGAAGCTTCTACGGGTACCGTTTTATTCGAAAAGAATAAGGATGAAAAATTAAAGCCTGCCAGTGTCACCAAGGTTATGACTTTGCTTCTTATATTCGAGGCCTTGGAATCGGGTCAAATTAACCTAATGGATGATGTCAGTGTTACCGAGCATGCCGCATCCATGGGAGGTTCACAGGTTTATCTAGAGCCTTACGAGGTTCAAAATGTAGATACAATGATAAAATGCATCAGTATATCCAGTGCCAACGATGCTTCTGTTGCTATGGCTGAACATATCGCAGGCTCCCATGAGGAATTTGTTGCAAGAATGAATAAAAGAGCGAAAGAGCTTGGCATGAATAACACTAATTTTGTCAACTGCACAGGCCTGGACGCAGATAATCATTATACCACAGCATATGACATAGCATTAATGTCGGCAGAGCTAATAACCAAATTTCCTGAGATCAGTAATTATGCCACTATCTGGATGGATACCTTCGTTCATACTACCAAAAAGGGAAGAACAGAATTCGGACTTACCAATACCAATAAGCTTATTAAGTCATACAAGGGAATAACAGGGTTAAAAACCGGTTCGACCAGCATCGCAAAATACTGTCTATCGGCCACCGCCAGACGTAATAACATGGATTTGATTGCCGTAATCATGGCGGCTCCTGATACTAAAACCAGATTCCGTGAAGCAACTAAGCTGTTAAACTATGGATTTGCTAATTATTCATTATTTGTTGACGATAATCATGACGTTATAATGGAGCCCGTAAGAGTTACAAAGGGTGTTACCGATTATGTAACAGGTAAAGCAAAGAATAATTTCTCGTATCTATGTTCAAAAGGAATGTCGCCTGATAATATCAGAAAGGAAATCGTATTCTTCGATAAGGTTACGGCACCGATTACCACTGAGGATAAGATAGGAGATATCATTTATTACTATGACAATGAAAAAATTGGAAGCATCGATATCGTTTCAATTGAAGCCGTTAAAGAGGCCGGATATAATGATTGTTTCATTAAATCTTTAAGGAAATATTTTCTTGCATACTGATAATATCCTTTTATCCTTGTTGACACATTTTATGCTTACAGTTATATTATAAAGGACAGGATGTTGCACGGACTACATATGCCTGAAAGGGGATATTATGATATACTTTTTAATTATAATAGCTGTTATTTTCATATTTTCACTGTGGTCTTTCCTAGAACATAAATTCATAGTAACATCAGAATATATAATTAACTCAGAAGAAATTACATTTGTTGTACTTTCAGACATTCATAATAAAGGATTTAGAAAAAGCAATCAGATTCTTCTCAAAAAAATATTGGAACAGAGGCCGGATTTTGTTATAATAGCCGGGGATATGATTAATAAGAAAAAACCCTGCTATCATGGGGAAGCATTTAATATTATTAAAGAAATCTCAGAGCATTATCCGGTTTATTATGCCTATGGTAATCACGAGCAGTACTTTGAGGAGCTAACCTGTAGTAACAGCAATGTTGAAAAGCAAGTTACTCTGTGTGAATCCTGGAATCTGTATAAGGAGAAGCTTGAAAGGCTGGGTGTTATATTTCTTAATAATAAGAGCATCGAGATTCGTCGTAATGACAGTAAGATAATTATTACAGGCCTATCCTTATCTTCTGATTATTACCGTAACAGGAATAGAATTAAGCTTGAGCAGGAGGCTATTATCGACTATATAGGTGGAAGAAGCAGTGACGGTTATCAGATTCTGATTGCACACAATCCCATATATTTTCATGATTATATAGAGTGGGGTGCGGATTTAATACTTGCAGGTCATGCCCATGGAGGACTTATTCGTATCCCTATTATTGGAGGCATTATATCTCCTCAATTCAGACTGTTTCCCAAATATGATGCCGGACGTTATTCTGAGAATAACAGGCACATGATTGTATCCAGAGGACTGGGAAATCATTCGTGTATGCCAAGAATATTCAATATACCAGAGTTGGTTGTTGTAAAGATGAAAGGAGTATTATGAGTATTCCGGTTAAGCTGAAAGCATTTGAGGGTCCCTTAGACCTTCTGCTTCATTTGATTGATAAAAATAAAATAAACATATACGATATTCCGATTGTAGAAATAACGGAGCAATATTTGGAATACATACAGCTTATGGAGTCAAAGAATCTTGAAATAATGAGTGAATTTCTTGTTATGGCTGCTATGCTTATAAATATTAAATCCCGTATGCTGTTACCGATTCTTACCGAAGAGGATGAGGAGGAAATCGACCCGAGACAGGAACTTGTGGACAGGCTTTTGGAGTATAAGATGTATAAGTATGTTTCCGAGCAGCTTAGGGACAAGCAGGAGGATGCTTCGAGAGTAATGTTTAAGCCTCCTTCAATCCCAAAGGAGATTGCAGATTATAAAGAGGAAATCAATGTAGACGAATTGGTCGGTGATTTGACTTTATCAAAGCTTCATGAGATATTCACCTCAATTGTTAAAAAACAGTCGGACAAGATTGATCCGATTAGAAGTAAATTTGGGAAAATCGAGAAAGAAGAAATTAATCTTGGTGAGGTATTTATTCAAATACAGAAATTCGGCATAGAGCATAAGGTGTTTTATTTTAGAAATCTTTTGGAACAACAGACTACTAAGATGGAGATAATAGTAACATTTCTTGGAATTTTGGAACTTATCAAACTGGGAAGGATAAAGATAGAGCAGGAGCATATGTTTGATGACATTAGGATTACTTATTTGGCTTCAAACATTATTAGCATGGAGGAGGCAGGATTCTAGTGGAATTAAAATTAGTTGAAGCTCAGATAGAAGCGATTCTCTTTACTATGGGAGAGGCTGTGGAGATTGACAGACTGGCATTGGCCATAGAACATGATGAGGACACAACCAGAAAAATCATACATAACATGATGGATAAATATGAGGATGAAAGCAGGGGAATACAGATTATTGAACTTGACGGTGCATATCAGCTTTGTACTAAGGCATCAATGTATGAAACCATCATTAAAATAACCCATATTCCCAAAAAACATGTACTAACCGAGGTACTACTTGAAACCTTGTCGATTATAGCTTACAAGCAACCCATAACAAGACTTCAGATTGAAGCAATACGTGGAGTGAAGTCGGATCATCCTATAAATAAATTATTAGAATATAATCTTATATGTGAGCTTGGAAGGCTGGATGCACCCGGCAGACCGATTTTATTTGGTACCACCGAAGAGTTCTTACGAAGCTTTGGGCTGCAGTCTCTGGATTCGTTACCGGCCATAAATCCTGAAAAGCTTGATGATTTTAAGCTTGAGGCCGAGGAGGAAGCCGAGCAGCTGACCTTAGATATATAATTATGGCTGTTTAATTCATACAGGATGTTAACTATCTTCCTATAGGACTATACCAAGGTATCAGGCCATCGGCCAAAGCCGCATCAAAGCTGGGAATTTCCGGTGCTTTTCCGCCTTTGCGCTTATAATAGCTGGGTGGATAAAGCACATCTTTTTTATCCTTTTTGTATATTTTATCCGTATCAACTGTTGGATCCTCACCGGGTCTGACCTTTCTTGCTACCACTATGGTTCTATAATTAGAAAGCTCGTATGAACATGTGGATAGCGTTAAAATCTGATCTTCTTCATTGATATCAACCACATCAATATTAAAGAGTGAACGTGCTCTTATCTGATATACATATTCTAAAAAATCTCTGTCGTTTGAAAAGCTTGATTTAACAAAGGGGAAAAAGTCATTTCTTTCGTTATTACCGGGTGTAATATATATGGAAAACACTTTCCATTGAGCTTCTTCATATATGGTATCAAAGCTTATAATCGGATGCTCCTTAAGAAATCTCAGATTATTATATTCCAATAAATAGTGGAACATATCGTCTGATGAAGTCATATTATGACCATGAATAATAAGGTTTTGTGTGTTTTCTTCTACCGATGAGCTGACATCAAGAAACAGGCTGCCTGCCTTTAAATACTCATGAGTATCCCAGGCCTTATCAAGATAATATTCGGGGTCGCTTTTATCAGATTGTACCACTACATAATCAATCTTGGTATCGTTTGTATCATCTACAATATTATCAATCCGAATCCAGCCCTTTACGTCCTCGTTTATTTCAAGAAGTTTGCCGAATTTCTTTAGGCGTCCCTGATCATCCCTATTGGGATCCGGCGTAGGGGTCGGAGTTATATGTATATCGGGATTGTCATCAATGCTGTCCGTATTATCCTCATTATCGTCAATTTCATCGATTAAAACCGGCTCAGGGGAGTCAGTAGGTACTTCCTCAACACTATGATATAAATCTCTGGCATATTCTATAGACTTTTTTAATTTATAGGGTTGTATGAACACTTCATTTATAAAGAGCGCAAGGAATACAAAGAACCCAACAGTGAAAAGGATCCTAAGCGAACGTATTATAAGCTTCTTCTTGTCCTTCTTTGGCATAATAAAATCCTTCCTAATATATAAGTAAAATTCAGTTAACTTGTTGTATCACCTGGAGATGATATCATAATTATACATCTTAGGAATAAGTGAGTAAAGTCACAAATAAATTAAAATAAGGAATATCGATAGGATGATACAATGTTTAGTATTAACAAAAAAACAAATAAAGGCTTTTTAATATGTATGGGGTCAATTCTTTTTTTTGCTTTCATAAGCTTTATTAGTTTCAAAAATATATATGATGAGCTATTCAACAGCCATGTAACCGTAACTGATGATTTTGAAAAAAAGCTAAAAGAAGAGAATAAAAACCCGATTAGAGAAGGACAGTTCGAATCCTCGGAAGTCGAATCTGAGGATAACAATGAGCCTAAGAAATTAAAGTTAAATTCTCTTTCGGCTTTACTTATGGATGGTGAAAATAACAGGGTTCTCTATGAGGTAAATGGTTATAAGGAGATGCCAATGGCCAGTACAACCAAGATAATGACGTGTATTGTCACTCTTGAGAACGGAAATCTTAATGATGTGGTTACAATATCACCTTATGCTGCAAGAATGCCTGATGTCCAGCTGAATGTAAGGGCCGGTGAACAATATTATTTGAGGGATTTGCTTTATTCGCTTATGCTTGAAAGTCATAATGATGTGGCAGTCGCTATTGCGGAGCATGTGGGAGGCACGGTGGAGGGCTTTACCACAATGATGAACGATAAAGCGAGGGAGCTTGAGTGCTATAACACAAATTTTGTCACGCCTAACGGCCTCGATGCGGAGGGGCATTATACCACGGCTAGAGATTTAGCCGTCATTTCCTCTTATGCCATAAAAAACAAGGACTTTCTAGCCATTACAAATACTCCGTCTTATCAATTCAAAGAGCTTAAGAATGGAAGCAGGAGCTTTTCCGTATCAAATAAGAACAAGTTTCTATATATGATGGATGGAGCTATCGGCGTTAAAACAGGTTTTACGGGTAAAGCGGGGTATTGTTTTGTAGGAGCCGTTAAAAAACCGGATAGAATCTTAATTTCAGTGGTTCTGGGTTGCGGATGGCCTCCCAGTAAAAATTTAAAATGGACCGATACCAAGCGGCTTATGACCTATGGAATTGAAAATTACGAAAAGAGGCAGATTTTTGAAGAGATAGACATGGAGCCTATATATGTTGAGAAGGGTCAAAGTGATTTTATTGAAGCCGATATAAAGGGGGACCTGCAGCTGTTGTTACGGAAGGATGAAAAAATAAAGATCGAATATGATATACCGGATATATTAGTAGCTCCGATAGAAAAGGGTCAGAGGATTGGAGAAGTAAAATATTATATTAATGACAGTCTTTATGCTAGTATACCTGTGTATGCAAATAATGAAAGTAAAAGGATAGATTACAGATTTTGCTTTATGAGAGTTCTTAAACTGTGGAGTCTTCAATATTAAAAATTCATATAAATGACTTTTCTGTGATTTGAATCAATTAAAATTACATATAATCTTCCTATACTTGAAATATGAGTGTATAATTGGTATTAGTAGCTAAAAGAAAAAACCAAAGGAGGAAGAGTGTAATATGAGTAAAAAAATTACGGATAAGGTAACATGGGTTGGTAAGGTCGATTGGGAACTGACGACATTTCATGGGCATGAATATTCTACATTTAAGGGTTCCTCTTATAATTCATATCTGATAAGAGATGAAAAGACAGTGCTAATCGATACAGTATGGGTTCCATATGATAAGGAATTTGTTTCAAACTTAAAGAAAGAGATTGATTTAAAGCAAATTGATTATATTATAGCAAATCATAACGAAGTCGATCATAGCGGTGCTTTGGCAGAGCTTATGAGGGAAATCCCGGATACACCCATATATTGTACTGCTAACGGTGCAAAAATCCTTAAGGGGCATTATCATCAGGATTGGAATTTTGTTACTGTAAAGACCGGCGATACACTGGATATCGGAAGCTCTACCCTTACCTTTGTTGAAGCACCCATGCTTCATTGGCCGGACAGCATGATGACTTATATGTCCGGAGATAATATCTTATTTAGCAATGATGCCTTCGGTCAGCATTATGCTACAGAATCATTATACAATGATAAAGTAGATAACTGTGAGCTCTTTCAAGAGGCAATTAAATATTATGCCAATATTCTGACTCCTTTCAGTAGGTTCGTAACAAAGAAGATTGAGGAGGTATTGAGCTTTAACCTACCGGTCGATTTGATTTGCACGAGCCACGGCGTTATATGGAAGGATAATCCCACCCAAATAATTGAAAAATATTTGGAATGGGCTAATAATTATCAGGAAAATCAGATTACAATCATTTATGATACGATGTGGAATTCTACGAGAAAGATGGCAGAGGCAATTGCCTCAGGCATAACCAAAACTGATCCGAGCGTTACTGTAAAGCTATATAATGCGTCTTTAGATGATAAGAATGATATAATAACAGAGATATTCAAATCAAAGGCAATACTTATGGGCTGTCCTACAATAAATAATGGGCTGTTACATTCCATAGGCGGACTCTTAGAGATGATAAAGGGACTGAAGTTTAAAAATAAGAAAGCCGCCGCCTTTGGAAGTTATGGCTGGAGTGGGGAATCAGTCAAACAGGTAACAGAAAAGCTGAAGGAGGCCGGATTCGAAGTTATAAATGATGGTATAAGGACCCTATGGGTACCTGATGCCGATGAGACAACCAAGCTTATTGATTACGGAGTATCATTAGTTCGGCAATTAGGCTAATTCAGATTAGGTTGCATAAGCTACTATATTATTTGATTTTAAATAAAACTTCAATAAAATTAAAAAATATGAAACCTTTTTGGTATTTTGAATCGTTATATATATAGATGAGTAATACTAAAGGGGCGGGATATAATGAGAAATATTTTAAGAAAATTTAAATCAAGTAAATATAGATGCTTTTATAAAGGACTGACATATGCGTTACTCTCAGTCATGGCAATGTTTTTATGTATATTTTTCATAAAGGATAAATCATCAACTAAATTCGATATATTATTTTCGTTCTGCCTGGCTGTAATATGTATGCTGCAGGGCCTTGCATCGATGTATAAAAATTACGAGACATCATGATACTTAAGTGTTGAAAAAAATAAGAATCAGGAGATTATTTAATCTCCTGATTCGTTTTATATATAGGATAATTCATATTATTCAATAAATAAGCTCCGAAATGATGCTTTTATAGATCGAATCCGAAATATTTTATTGTATTGTTATATGATATATCTTCAACCAGCTTCTTTAGGATTCTTAAATCATTAGGATATCTTCCCGTCTCAACCAGCGTACCAAACATATCGCATAGAATACGTCTGAAGTACTCATGTCTCGTATAAGACAGAAAGCTTCTGGAATCAGTAAGCATACCCACAAAATTACTGATTAGGCTGGTGCTTGATAGGGTAGTAAGATGCTCTCTCATACCCGGCTCATGGTCATTAAACCACCAGGCAGACCCATGCTGAAGCTTTCCAATGGCAGATTCATTCTGAAAGCAACCGATGACAGTGTCTATTGCAGCATTCTCGATTGGATTAAGCGAATAAATTATTGTCTTGGGCAACTGATCGGTTATGTCGAGTGCATTCAAATAATCAGCCAACTGAGCAGAGGAGCTTCTGCTGTCATCGATACAGTCATAGCCTGTATTTGGACCTAAGTTTTCAAACATACGACTGTTATTATCTCTCTTTGCTCCGTAATGAAGCTGCATAACCCAATTTAATCTATGGTTTTCTCTTCCTAAGAATAACATAAGGGCGGTCTTAAACTTAAGAATTTCATCCGGTGAAAGAGTCATACCCTTAAGTCTGCGTTTAATGATTTTTTCTATTTCATCTTCCGTAGCCGGATAATACATAACGAAATCCAATCCATGATCCGAGGTTTTACATCCTACAGAGTCAAAGAATTCCATACGGATTTTAAGGGCTTCACATAAAGAGGAAAAGCTGTTTATTCGGATATTACTGACTAATGAGAGCCTGTCAATATAGTCTACAAATCCCGGCTTCTCAATATTTACTGCCTCATCAGGTCGAAATGCAGGATATACCTTGGTCTCAAATTCCTTATCATTGGCAAGTCGTATATGATATTCCAAAGTATCGGCAGGATCATCTGTGGTACACAGAACGGACACATTTGAGCTACGGATTATACCCCTGGCACTCAATGAAGGATCCTTAAGCTTTTCATTACATAGATCCCATACCTCCTGGGCTGTCTCTGAGTTTAAAATCTTATTGTAGTTAAAATATCGCTTCAGCTCCAGATGGCTCCAATGATAAATCGGGTTTCCTATGGCCAACTCTAAGGTTTCAGCCCATTTTTGAAATTTATCTCTGTCGTCTGCATTTCCTGTAATATATTCCTCTCTGATGCCGTTGGCTCGCATTAATCTCCATTTATAATGGTCACCGCCGAGCCATAGCTGAGTAATGTTTTCAAAACGGATATCCTTGGCTATGTCTATAGGATTTATATGGCAATGATAATCCGCTATGGGCATGTTTTTGGCATAATCATGATATAATACCTTTGCCGTATCATTTGATAATAAAAAATCCCTATCCATAAAAGCTTTCATAGCATCCTCCATTCCGGCATTATCATGTAATGCCATTAAAATTATATATTTGCGGTAAAATAATGTCAAGGAGAGCATACAGTGTTCGTTGACTTAATAAGAGATTGGAATTATACTAAAAGAAATTATTGTTAATTAAAGAGAAGGAGAATATATATGGCTAAGGTTATCACAATGGGAGAGATTATGCTACGTCTGTCAACTCCCGGATATAAGAGATTTATTCAATCAGACAGCTTCGATGTTTGCTATGGTGGCGGGGAAGCCAATGTGGCCGTATCATTAGCTAATTATGGCCATGATGCTTATTTTGTTACCAGGGTACCCAACAACCCCATTGGTGACAGTGCTATAGCAGCTCTTAGAAAATTCAATGTAAACTGTGATTATATTGCCAAGGGAGGAAAACGGCTGGGAATCTATTTTCTCGAAACAGGAGCTTCAATGAGGGCTTCTAATGTGGTTTATGACAGAGCAGACTCAGCGATTGCAGAAGCAGACCCTTCAGACTTTGATTTTAACAGGATTTTTGACGGTGCAGACTGGTTTCATTTCACAGGCATTACTCCTGCCATAAGCGATAAGGCTGCATTGTTAACCGAAGAGGCATTAAAGGCGGCAAAGCAAAAAAATATTACTGTATCAGTAGACCTTAACTTCAGAAAAAAACTATGGTCATCTGAAAAGGCACAGCGTGTCATGACCAATTTGATGCAATATGTGGATGTATGTATCGGAAACGAAGAGGATGCTGAGAAGGTATTAGGTTTTAAGCCGGGCAATACTGATGTTACCAGTGGAGAACTGGAGCTTGCCGGTTATCAGGACATTTTTGAGCAGATGATTGAGAAATTTAACTTTAAGTATGTTGTCAGTTCACTTCGAGAGAGCTATTCGGCATCGGATAACGGATGGTCTGCCTGTATATATGACNGCAAGGAATTTTATCATTCTAAAAAATATGATATAAGAATAGTCGACCGGGTCGGCGGAGGCGATTCCTTTGCTGCAGGATTGATATGCGGACTGTTGGACGGTAAATCCATGAAGGATTCATTGGAATTTGCCGTTGCGGCATCAGCTTTAAAACATACGATTCCCGGTGATTTTAATGTGGTAAGCAGAGCAGAGGTCGATGCATTGGTTGGCGGAGATGCATCGGGCAGAGTGCAAAGATAAGGAATTTTTGGTTTATTTTGTACTTGATTATTTTTGACAATCCACGTATTATTATTATTGTTTGACATTTAGAAATATCATGGAGGGTTATAATGAAAAAAATTAAGACTAATAATAAGAAGCCGCAGCAGAAAGCCCCGATGAAGAACAGCACTAAAATCTTACTTTATTCATTAGCGGGTGTTTTATTGTTAATAATCATAGTATTGGTTATGTTTGAAAGCAAATCCGGACGTATCACCATCCGTAATGACTCGGATTATACCCTTGAATATGTTAAGGCGTTTTATGTTGATGCCGAAGGTGCCGTAAACGATGATGTGATGTTATTCGAGAATCTTCAGAAGGGAGATAAATCCGAAATTCTCTTAGAGAAAATTGATTTATCATATCTTGAGGCTAATCTTGAGGTACGGTTTAAATTTGAGGGATATGATGAACTGTTTGTTGATGCCGGTTATTTTAACGATATATTTAATGGAAGAATATCCTTAAGCTTTTCTAATACCGAGGAGGATAAGGTGCTTCTTAAGATAAAGGCATCCCCCGGTGTTTTACCCTCACCTCAGATCAGATGTGATGAGGAGCATGTTGTAAACCTGGCAGAGGGTTATGTTGAAGAATAGTTATAAGGAGACGGATTAATGATNAAACTATATGATAAAGGTGTATATCTTATTGATGGCGCTGAGATAATAGAGGACGCTCCCGATGCNTTATTATCCATATCTCAGAAAACAGGTAACAATATTGAAAAAGATATTGCCAAATCTAATACAATGGCATATAAGATACTGAATAGTCATAATACTTCCGGCAGTATGGAGAGCTTGAAAATTAAGTTTGACAAGCTAATATCCCATGATATAACTTATGTGGGAATCCTACAGACAGCAAGAGCAAGCGGACTCGAAAAATTCCCGATTCCATACGTACTGACTAACTGTCATAATAGTCTTTGCGCCGTTGGAGGAACCATAAACGAGGATGACCATATGTTTGGATTGTCCTGTGCAAAAAAATATGGTGGAATTTATGTGCCTGCCCATCAGGCCGTAATTCATCAATATGCCAGGGAGATGATGGCTGAAGCCGGTAGCATGATTTTAGGCTCAGACAGTCATACCCGTTACGGTGCACTTGGAACCATGGCTATAGGAGAGGGTGGCCCTGAACTCGTAAAACAGTTACTTGAAAGGACATATGATATTCCGATGCCAAAGGTTGTGGCAGTATATCTTACCGGAGAACCCCGTAAAGGTGTTGGCCCTCAGGATATTGCCTTGGCTATTATTAAATCGGTTTTCAAGAACGGATATGTTAACAATAAGGTAATGGAATTTGTAGGTGACGGAATTAAGAATCTCAGTATGGACTACCGAATCGGCATTGACGTTATGACCACAGAAACCACATGCTTATCCTCCATATGGATAACAGATGATGTAGTAAAGGAATATTATGAGGTACATAACAGACCTGATAAATTTAAGTATTTAGAGCCTGAAAAGGTTGCCTATTATGATGGCTTGGTATATGTCGATATGTCACAGATTAAGCCTATGATTGCCATGCCATTCCACCCGAGCAATGCATACACTATAGACGAGCTTAATGCTAATCTTTATGATATTCTTGATGAGATAGAAAAGAATGCACTCATCAGTCTTGATAATAATAATGTGAATTATGTCCTAAAGGATAAGATAAAGAACGGCAAGCTTTATGTTGAGCAGGGTACTATTGCAGGCTGTGCAGGAGGAAGTTTTGAAAACATATGTGATGCTGCCGATATATTATGCGGAAAATCCATAGGAACGGATGAGTTTTCATTAAGTATTTACCCGGCCAGTCAACCGATATTTATGGAGCTTGTGAAAAACGGTGCCATCGCAAAACTAACGGTAGCCGGAGCGAGTATTAGAACAGCATTCTGCGGTCCCTGTTTCGGTGCAGGAGATACGCCTGCCAATAATGGCTTAAGTATACGACACACAACAAGAAATTTCCCTAACAGAGAGGGTTCAAAAATAACCAACGGTCAAATATCATCGGTGGCACTTATGGATGCCCGTTCGATTGCAGCGACAGCGGCTAATCAGGGTTATCTGACGTCTGCAGAAGATATAGATATAAACTTTGGCAAGCCTAAATATTTCTACGATAGTAGAATATATGAGAACAGGGTATATAACGGAGCATTAAAGCCTGACCCGTCAGTTGAAATCAAGCGTGGACCGGGAATTATCGATTGGCCTGAAATGTCTGAGCTGACCGATGATTTAATTCTAAAGGTTGTATCTGTTATTAATGATCCGGTTACCACAACCGATGAGCTTATTCCATCGGGAGAAACCTCTTCCTATCGCTCAAATCCTTTAGGGCTTGCAGAATATACATTGTCCAGAAAGGATCCTGAATATGTCGGACGTGCCAAGTATGTCCAAAAGGCAGAAAAGGCCAGGATAGCAGGAGAATCGGTTATTGATGCCAACCCTGAATTAAGTAAGGTCTATGAGGCTATCGAAAAGAAATTTATGATAGATATTAAGGGTACTCAGATTGGCAGTACAATATATGCCGTAAAACCCGGAGATGGCTCTGCAAGAGAACAGGCTGCAAGCTGTCAGAAGGTTCTTGGCGGACTCGCCAATATAGCTAAAGAATATGCGACCAAAAGATATCGCTCAAATCTGATAAATTGGGGTATGCTCCCCTTTATATTAGAGGGTGATCTGCCTTTCTCAAATCTGGATTATATATTTGTTAANGATATAAAGAAGGCGATTATGAGTAAGTCTTCAGAGGTTAAGGCATATGTGGTGAATAAGGATATGAAAGAGTTTACATTGACTCTCGGCGACCTAACGGATGATGAAAGAGAAATCATACTGAAAGGCTGCCTGATAAATTATTATAGAGGTTAGTTTCTTTCGATTAGTTAAGTTATATTAAAGAGAGCTTCTTTATCTTTATAAGTACGCTCCGCGATACATTGCAGATAAAGAAGCTCTTATTTTTTATTAAGGCTTTATGTTATAGAGGGCTTCAACATAAACGCGAAGGTCTACATCGTTATTTAGGGCCTCTTTTGCCTTTTCATTTGTCATTTGAATGATACTTTGGACTTTTTCATCCTGATCTCTCTCGTCAAAATAATTTTTTAAGGTTTCATCCATTTCAGAAGTAAATATCTTAAGATTTCCTTCATCATCAGTTACCAGATAGAACTTGTCCAAACGAGGTAAAGTGGTTTTTATATTTACATATTTTAATTCGTAATATACATAGACGATATATGCATTTTCTTCATAGCTTTTCATGACATAAGTTACGCTATCACGAATATCATCAAGAAATCGGGTCTCCTTTTGCAGTTCCGGTAAAGGTATAGCATTATCCGGATCGGTTAACAGAGTCTTTATCAGGCTGTAATCACAGGAGTTCCATGCAACATAATAATCATGAAAGAATTTCTCGATTTCAGGGTATCCGCCCTCAGTTAATTCATAAACAGGAGGCGGAGTAGGGGTTGATGCTGGGGTAGGTGATAATGTAGGAGTTGAGGTTAGTGTTGGTGAGGGCTTACTGTCATCCTCATTATCTGCGGCATTACCTTCCTGTTTAGACTCATTCTTATCATCAGCAGCCGGTATCTTTGACTCAATATTAATAGCCTCGGCTGTATCGTCGGTATTTTTAACAGGATATAATGCTCCGATACATATGGATAAGCACCCTATCCCTAAAGTATATATAATTGTCAATATAATCGGCTTTTTCATTTTAATGATTCTCCTTTTAGGATAATTCAACTCATAGACCAATTCTAACTAATTATGGTGTAAATTACAAGTGATTTGTAATAATTTCGTAATAATTAATATTTGAATATATACACTTGAGATATTGAATGCAATATATTAAAATTATATTTAGCTAAAGTGTTAAAGCTTTAGTAATTCATAGTTAGGAGAAATGGTATGGCAATTATAATTGATGGTAAGAAAATATCTAAGGATATTAAGGATGAATTAAGGGCACAGGTCGAGCTTCTTAAAAAGAAAAATGTTGAGGTAACCTTATGTGTTATTCAGGTTGGAGACGATCCTGCCTCAACTATTTATGTGAGAAATAAGAAAAAGGCCTGCGAGTATGTCGGAATCAAGTCATTAGCCTATGAGCTTCCTGAAGAGACGTCCCAGGAACAGCTTATCGATATTATTCATGAGCTTAATGAGAGGCCTGATATTAATGGAATATTGGTACAGCTTCCCTTACCAAAGCATATTGACGAGGATAAAATCATACAAGCCATTTCACCGGATAAGGATGTCGATGGGTTTCACCCCCAAAGCGTGGGAAGATTAAGTATTGGACAGAAAGGATTCGTTTCCTGTACACCCGCAGGTGTTGTACAGCTTTTAAAGCGATATAATTTCCCTATAGAAGGGAAGGAATGCGTTATAGTCGGTAGAAGCAATATAGTAGGCAAGCCAATGGCAATGCTTATGTTAAGAGAAAATGCTACTGTTACGGTATGCCATTCCAGAACAAAAAATCTTGCAGAAATTACAAAGAGAGCCGATATTTTAATAGTTGCTATAGGAAAATCGAAGTTTATTACCCGAGAATATATAAAGGACGGAGCAATTGTTATAGATGTCGGTATGCATCGGGATGAGAATAATAAGCTATCCGGCGATGTGGATTATGATGATGTACTGGATAAAGTCAGCGCGATAACACCAGTACCAGGTGGTGTGGGTCCTATGACAATTGCAATGCTTATGTATAATTGTGTAGAATCCGCCATGGCTTAATTTGAAAGGGGCACTATATGGACATATTTTTTATTTCATTGGGTTGCGACAAGAATCTTGTTGACAGCGAGAATATGCTGGGAATTCTTTATGAAAACGGATACACTATCACTAATGATGAGACTAAGGCTGACATAATTATTGTTAATACCTGTTGCTTTATTCATGATGCAAAAGAGGAAAGCATACAGAGTATTCTGGAGATGGCTAAGTATAAAGAGACCGGAAAATTAAAAGGTTTAATTGTTACAGGATGTCTGGCTGAAAGATATAAGCACGAAATACTCAAAGAAATACCTGAGGTCGACGCACTTATTGGAACAACGGCTTATACAGAGATCATACAGGTGATTGATAATGTTATAGAGGGTAAGAAGCATACATATTTTGAGGATCTTACCCGATTACCCCAAAGCGGTTCAAAACGAATACTGTCTGGGGGAACTCATTATAATTATTTAAAAATTGCCGAAGGATGTAATAAACACTGTACCTACTGTGTAATACCTAAGGTAAGAGGAAATTACAGAAGCAGACCTATGGACGAGCTTATTGAGGAGGCTTCGTATCTGGCATCTCAGGGAATTAAAGAATTAATTATAGTGGCTCAGGAGACTACCCTTTACGGAACAGATATATATGGTAAAAAAGCATTGCCTGATTTACTGAGAAAAATCTGTGAAATTGATGGTATAGAATGGATACGATTATTATATTGTTATCCTGAGGAAATCACTTCCGAGCTTATTGAGACTATTCGCCGTGAGCCTAAGATATGCAATTATCTTGATATACCTATTCAGCATTGCTCGGACAGAATATTAAAGCTCATGGGACGAAAAACAACAAAAGAGGATATTACAAGGATTGTTAACGTGCTCAGAGAAGAAATCCCGGATATTGTACTTAGGACCACTTTGATTACAGGCTTTCCCACTGAGAGCAAAAATGAACATGAGGAACTTCTGGAATTTATAAAGGAACTGAAATTTGACCGTTTGGGAGTATTTACTTATTCAAAAGAAGAGGATACCCCCGCCGCATTACTGAAGCCTCAGATTCCTTCCCATGTTAAGAAAAAAAGACAGAAGGAATTAATGGAGCTTCAGCAATCCATCGTATTCGAAAACAGCTCATTCTATATAGGTAAAATCTATGATGTTATGATTGAGGGAAGAATCGTAGATAAGGAGCAGGTATATGTAGGAAGAACCTATATGGATGCACCTCAGGTGGATGGTTACATTTTCATAAACTCCGATGAAGAGCTGATGTCCGGTGATATCATACAGGCAAGGGTCACCGGAGCGAATAATTATGATTTGATTGGAGAAATTGTGAAAGGAAGTGCAAAAAATGAATTTGCCTAATAGAATTACAATCATCCGGGTATTTATGATCCCTCTTTATCTGGTGTTTATGTTGATTCCTCAGATACCCTACGGAAGATATATTGCAGGTGTAGTCTTTGTCATAGCTGCATTAACAGATGCATTAGACGGATATATAGCAAGAAAACACAATTTAATTACTAATTTCGGAAAATTCATGGATCCTTTGGCCGACAAGTTACTGGTATGCTCGGCACTAATATGCTTCGTTGAATTTCATCTGATGCCCGGCTGGATTGCTATAATTATAATTGCCAGAGAGTTTATTGTAAGCGGTTTTCGGTTAATTGCATCGGATAACGGTGTAGTACTGGCGGCCGGCTGGTGGGGAAAGATAAAGACAAATGTTCAGGTCGTCATGAGTGTTATGCTGACGGTAAATCTGGATTTCGCATTTATTAATGTACTGGAGATAATAGCTATTTATCTGTCTTTGGCATTGACAATAATCTCTATGATGGATTATTTAATAAAAAACCGCAGGTTGCTTTTTAATAATAAATAAGGAATTTATAGAGGAGAAGCCGTATTTATGACTGTAGAGTTAATAAGTGTTGGCACTGAACTGCTGCTTGGAAATATTGTTAATACAAATGCAAATTATCTTTCGGTTCAGTGTGCCCAGTTGGGTTTGTCAATGTATCATCAGGTTACAATAGGTGATAATGAAAGTAGATTGATTGAAGCGATATCAACCGCTTTAAAGCGTTCAGATATAGTTATTCTTACCGGTGGTCTTGGTCCTACAACCGATGATATTACCAAGGAAAGCGTTGCCAAGGTATTAAACAGAAAAATTGTTATGGACGAGCAGTCCCGTGAGAGAATTCAGTCCTATTTTGAAAGAATCACGGCAAATAATTCGGAGATTCCCAAGGATATACCTGCAATCACTGATAATAACTGGAAGCAGGCCTTAAAAATAGAGGGTTCCATTGTTGTAAACAATGAATATGGAACCGCTCCCGGATATATCGTAGAGGACAAAGACAAAATTATACTATTGCTGCCGGGTCCTCCTTCTGAAATGATTCCTATGTTCGAAAATAACATGCTGCCATATCTAAGAAAGCTTCAGGACAAGGTATTTGTCACAAAGATGGTTAAAGTATGCGGCATAGGTGAGAGTACTGCTGAAACGATGATATTGGATTTGATTGAATGTCAGACAAATCCCACGATTGCTCCATATGCCAAGAGCGGTGAGGTTCATTTTAGAATAACCGCTTCTGCAGACAGCCATGAAAACGCCGTTGAACTGATAGATCCGATAGTAGATGAATTATATAACCGCTTCGGTAAAAACATCTATACAACCGATAATAGAACCCTTGAAGAGGTTGTTGTAGGATTGTTAATTACTCATAATCTCACCTTGGTAACTGCCGAATCATGTACAGGTGGATTATTGTCAGGGAGAATAGTAAATGTACCCGGTGCCTCGGATACATTTACGGAGGGGTTTATCACTTACTCAAATCAGGCAAAGATTAAATATCTCAATGTTAAACCGGAGACTTTAAGGCAATATGGAGCCGTAAGTGAGCAAACAGCCAGGGAAATGGCTGTCGGAGCAATAAATGCTTCAGGATGCGATGTAAGTATTGCAGTAACAGGAATCGCCGGACCGGGTGGCGGAAGTGATGACAAACCTGTTGGATTGGTATATTTGTCCTGCCAGGTGGCCAAAAAAGTCTTTGTGAGTAAACGCCATTTTAAGGGAGGCAGGAAAAAAATAAGAGAGCAAAGCGTCGTAGCCGCTCTGGACCTGGTTAGAAGAAGTATACTAGAAGAGTTTGGATAATTTCTTATTTCGTTAAATAATACCATAGAAATGACACAGTTGTATGATATTATAGTATTAAATGATAGATAATTATCTGTATAATTACGCATACAAAACGTGAAATTTCTTGAAAGGAGGGTATTATGAAGCTTTATAATAAGAAATTAGCATTAACGATTGCTTTCTTCTGTTTATTAGTTCTAACAGGCTGTAGCAAAGTTAAGCTGACAACCTACAAGGATAATGATGAAGCTAATAAAATAGAAAAGAACAATGATTCTAAAGAAATAGATGATTCAAATACTGATTCCATTGATAATCCTTCAGATGATGAAGACTTATTAGACAGTAATGATAAGACACCAAGTATTATACAACCTTCCAAGAACATTGAATTATTAATATATGTTGTTAACAGCTCTTCAGATTTAGACCCTATAACAGCTTTGGTACCTGCTGACAGTGAAATTACACCCGAATTAATTGTAGATACCGTAGTCGATTCTATGGCTGATCGGTCTATTGTTATCGGTATCGAAAGCGTAACCACACAGGATGATGCCGTAATCGTTAGTTTTTATGCCGATCAACCACCGATTAGTAATGTGGGCTCGAGTCTGGAGGAATCAATACTTAATGCGATAGCACAAAGCCTTACGGATAATTTGGATGATTATAGTAAAGTAATTTACCGTGTAGAAGGCGGACCATATGCAAGCGGACATATAGAACTTGGCTTGGATGAAGTATACCATGAAGATTAAGNATTACCTGTAACNGTTGATTAATGATACCGAATATTCTGCAAATTGTGTATAATAATATTGTTAAGAGCATTAGGTAATTGCGATACAGTAAAACGTATTCGACAATTACCTATATTTATAATATATAATAAACTTAATTCATAACAGGTGGTTAAAATGAAAGATGTGTTTGTTATCGGAGGAGGAGCCTCCGGTATGATGGCGGCAATCGCTGCCGCCAGAAATGGACATAAGGTAATTCTACTGGAAAAGAATGAAAAGCTTGGCAAAAAGCTCTATATTACCGGTAAGGGTAGATGTAATTTAACCAATGCCTGTGAAAGAGATGTTTTTTTTGAGAATGTCATTTCAAATCCTAAATTCCTATTCCGAGCATTTAATGAGTTAAACTCATTTGATGTTATTGATTTTTTTGAACAGCTGGGATTAAAGACAAAAATCGAAAGAGGTAATCGGGTATTTCCTCTTTCTGATAAATCCTCTGATGTAATAATGGTTTTAAAAAAAGAATTAGACCGGTTAGGTGTGGACATACGATACAGGACTATAGTCAGTGATATTATAATAACTTCTGAAGGATTCCAAGGTATAAGGCTTAAGGAATCCTCACAGGTATTATATGGAGACGCGGTAATAGTCGCTACCGGAGGACTCTCTTATCCGCTGACAGGCTCAACCGGTGACGGATATGAGTTTGCCGAAAAATCAGGACATAATGTCACCGATTTGTCTCCCTCATTGGTACCTCTATATGTATCTGAACCATATATTAAAGAGCTTATGGGTTTATCATTAAAAAACATAGGTATAACGGTAAAATCAGGAGATAAAGAGGTCTATAATGACTTTGGCGAACTGCTGTTTACTCATTTCGGTTTAAGTGGTCCTGTTGTATTAAGTGCCAGTCGTTTTATAATTCCATATATTAANAATAATAAGAAAATCACCTTAAATATTGACCTAAAGCCAGCACTTAGCATACAGCAGTTAGACGANAGAGTCCTAAGAGATTTTAATGAATTTAAGAACAAACAATTTAAGAATTCTTTGAACCACCTATTGCCAAATAAACTAATAGATGTTATTATTCGTCTAAGTTATATATCACCGGATAAGCAGGTTAATTCAATAACAAAAGAAGAAAGACAGAATCTTGTTAGATTGCTAAAAAATCTCACTTTTAATATTACAAAGCTTGCTCCATATAATCAGGCAATAATCACAAAGGGTGGAATTGATGTTAAGCAGATTAATCCTTCAACCATGGAATCCAAGCTTGTAAAGAATATGTATTTTGTCGGTGAGATTCTTGACCTGGATGCGTTAACGGGCGGATTTAATCTTCAGATAGCCTGGTCTACCGGTTATCTTGCAGGCAGATCTGTTTAATAAATGTTATAAAATTATTATTGGAGGCAAATATGAAGCATTACAGCATAGCTATAGACGGACCTGCAGGAGCAGGAAAAAGTACAATAGCCAAGATGGTTGCAAGGCATTTGAACTTTATATATGTTGATACCGGTGCAATGTATAGAGCATTGGCATTATACTTCTTAAGAAATAATATATCCGTAGCGGATAAGGAAGCAATAGAAAATGCCTGTAATTATGCTGATGTTATGATAGATTATAAGGATGGAGAGCAACAGGTAATATTAAACGGAGAAAATGTCAACAGTCTTATCAGAACAGAGGAGGTTGGCAATATGGCAAGTGCATCCTCCGTATATCCTGTTGTACGGCTAAAGCTGGTAGAACTACAAAGAAGCATGGCTAAAAAAGCCGATGTGGTAATGGATGGAAGAGAAATCGGTACCTTCGTGCTTCCCGAGGCGGATTTAAAAATATATCTAACAGCCAGTAGTAAGGAAAGGGCAAGAAGAAGATTTATTGAGCTTAAGGAAAGAGGTATATCTGCCGATATTAATGAAATTGAAAAAGATATTATTGAAAGGGATATGAGAGATATGAACAGAGAGTTTGCTCCTTTGAAGCAAGCCGATGATGCCATATTGGTAGATTCCTCTCATATGACTGTAGACGAAGTAAAGAATACAATAATTAAGTATTTTGAAGAAATTANACAGAACTCATCTAAGGAGCTGGGATAATGAATATTACAATTGCAGAAAACGCCGGCTTCTGCTTTGGAGTACGTCGTGCAGTTGAACTTGTTTATAATGAGATAGAAAAAGGAGGACATATTTATACATATGGTCCTATAATTCATAATGAAGAGGTTGTAGAGGATCTTAGGAATAAAGGCGTTAAGGTAGTAGAATCCTTGACGGAATTAAAAGATTTACCTAAGGGAACAATAATAATACGCTCCCATGGAATTTCCAAAAAGCTATATGACGAGATAACCTCCTACGGACACAAGATTGCTGATGCAACCTGTCCGTTTGTTAAGAAAATACACAATACGGTTAGTGAATATAATGATCGTCATATTATTATTGTCGGTGATCCGGAGCATCCGGAGATAAAGGGTATCATCGGTTGGTGCAATGGTGATAACTATACAGTGATTCAGAATATTAAAGAAGCCGAGCAAATAGATTTACCTTTTGATACAAAGGTTTGCATGGTTTCTCAGACGACATTTAATTACATTAGATTTCAAGATTTAGTTGAAATAATATCAAAAAAGGGTTATGATATATTTGCTTTAAATACCATATGCAATGCGACACAATCTCGACAGACTGAAGCCTATGAAATGGCTAAAAAATCAGATGCTATGATCGTAATTGGTGGTAAACATAGCTCCAATACCAGGAAGCTATATGAAATTTGTAAAAAAGAATGTGAAAATACTTACTATATACAGAAACCAGAAGACTTGGATTTGAATTTATTAAAATCCTTTCGAAATGTAGGTATTACAGCAGGGGCATCGACCCCACACAATATTATCAAGGAGGTTCTTACCATTATGTCAGAAAAGACTTTTGAACAATTATTGGAGGAAGAAAATGTAATAGAAATAAGCAACGGTGATGTTGTGGAAGGAATAGTCTTGGGTGTTAAAGAAGATGAGATCATCTTAAATATAGGCTACAAGTCGGAAGGTATAATTACGAGAAGCGAATATACCAATACACCAAACTTGGATTTAACAACTGTTGTTAAACCCGGTGACAAGATGCAGGCAAAGATCCTTAAAGTTAACGACGGAGAGGGTCAGGTAGCCTTAACCTATAAGCGTCTGGTCGCTGAAAAGGGTAATAAGAGATTAGAAGAAGCTTATAACAACAAGGAAGTCCTTAAGGCAAAGGTAGCCGCCGTTTTAAATGGAGGCTTAAGTGTAATAATAGACGAAGCCAGAGTGTTTATTCCTGCCAGCCTTATTTCAGATACCTATGAGAAAGACTTATCTAAATATGCGGATCAGGAAATTGAGTTCGTTATTACAGAATTTAACCCCAGAAAGAGAAGAATTATAGGCGACCGTAAACAGCTGATAGTTGCTGAAAAGGAAGCACTTAAGAAGGAACTCTTCAGTAAAATTGAGGTCGGAATGACCGTTACCGGTACTGTAAAGAACATAACCGATTTTGGTGCATTTATCGATTTGGGNGGTGCGGATGGTCTTCTTCATATTTCCGAAATGTCCTGGGGGCGTGTAGATAACCCTAAGAAGNTTTATAAGGTTGGAGAAAGTATTACAACCTTTATTAAGGATATTCAAGGAGAGAAAATTGCCTTAAGCTTAAAATTCGAGGATCAGAATCCTTGGATTAAGGCAGAAGAAAAATACGCCAACGGAAATGTTGTAACCGGTAAGGTTGCCCGTATGACAGATTTTGGTGCGTTTATAGAGTTGGAGCCTGGCATCGATGCATTGTTGCACGTGTCACAGATATCCAAGGAACATATTGAAAAACCATCAAACGTACTTTCAATCGGACAGGATATTACAGCTAAGGTCGTTGAATTTAATAAAGATGACAGAAAAATCAGCTTAAGTATTAAGGCTTTAGATTCACCTGAGAGCGATGTAGCAGAGACTACTGCTGTAGAAGAAACAGAGGGCAAAGCCGAGGTTGCTCCTGAGGAATCCGAACCCGCTGAAACTGTTTCGGCTGATGATGTGGCTGTAGAGGAGAATGAAGAGACTCCTACAGAAGATTCGGAAGATAATAAGTAATTATCTCATATACAAAGGAGAAACCGGTGTGCTGGGTAGCTACGAAGATTTCAAAGATGCTATTTTTCGTCTTACGAAGATAGATTTAAACTCATACAAAGAGCGACAGATGAAACGTCGTATCGACTCATTGATTACGAAGCATGGAATTACATCTTACAGAAGCTATGTTCAGCTGTTGGAGACGGATAAGCTGTTTTATAATGAGTTCATAAACTATATTACAATCAATGTGTCAGAATTCTATCGCAATCCTGAACAATGGAAGGTTTTGGAGCAGGATATTATTCCTTATCTTTTTAGTTGTTTCGGAAAACAGTTAAAAATCTGGAGTGCGGCCTGTTCAACGGGTGAAGAGCCCTATTCACTTGTTATGCTTTTATCTAAATATATGCCGTTAAATAATATAAAAATTCTT
>JGI24709J26583_10000169_pt1 | contig 51542 bp, 46 predicted proteins | sample BioPla2DNA1_FD_26583 | JGI IMG/M metagenome (IMG submission 26583) | reverse complement strand
GTTTGATGATTATTATTGCAGGTTAGTAGAATTTTATCAGGCTATTAAGCAGCTAAACAACTTAAAAATAATTACAAAGGAAATATTGACATATAATAATATTTTTAAACTTGATCCCTCTAAAATTACAGTCCTTACTAAAGGGGTGTTATTTAATGGGAAACCTCTTAATGGCCATCAATTGGGTGAGCTCTTACTAGATAAGTATCACATTATAGTAGAGATGGTGGCAAGGGATTATGTCTTGGGGATGACTAGTATTGCCGATACCAAAGAGGGATTTGATAGGTTTGCTAATGGGCTAATAGACCTTGACAAAGAGTTAACCATTGGTTCTATGTCTGACCATAATGATTATATAGAAACAATAAAATTATTCCAGCCATTCCAGGCTATGACCCCATATAGGGCAATGGAGCTAGAAACAGAGGTGGTTGATTTACAAAGCTGCCAGGGTAGGATTAGCGCTAATATAATTACACTGTATCCACCAGGAATACCATTAATTGTTCCAGGAGAAAGAATCGACCAAGAATTTATCGAATATATAGGAAGCTCTATTAAGGAAGGGCTAACAGTAACTGGACTTATAGGAGATAATAAGCTTATAGAAGTTATTATGCAGGAATAAGCGGATTAGTTCAAGAAAGAGTATGGGCACAAGCTTGCTTTAATAAAGGCCATGGATTTTTTGGATAAGTGCAGCGTGAACGAGATAGTGTTAGCTATCGAGTAATGATCTGCAAAATATAGATAATACTAGAGGAGGCTGTAATGGGTAAGATATATATTATTACAGGTAAAAGTGCTACAGGTAAAGATACATTGTTTAAGAAACTACTGGAGGACAAAGAGATTAACCTTAAGACAGTGGTTATGTATACTACAAGACCAATTCGTCAGGGAGAAATAGAAGGAGTAGAATATCATTTTGTCAACGAAGAAGATTTAAAAGAGCTTGAGAAGGCCAATAAGGTAATAGAACATCGTTCCTATAATACAGTCCATGGTATATGGCACTATTTTACCGTCAATGACGGTCAGATTGATCTTAATAATAATGATTATCTTATGCTAGGTACGGTGGAAAGCATAATACAGATAGGTAAATTCTATGGCTTTGACCATGTAGAACCGATATATCTTGAAGTACCTGATGATGAACGACTTCTACGTTCAATTAGAAGAGAACAAAGACAAGTAAAGCCTAATTATGCTGAAATTTGTAGAAGGTATTTGGCAGATGAGGAGGACTTTAGTGAAGAAAACTTAGAAAAGCTTAATCTAAGGAGAAGATATTCTAATATGGATATTAATCAATGTGCCACTGAGGTTATATCTCACATCAAAAATTTTACTGTAAAGTAAGTCTTTGGTGTGTTATAATCACCATATGCTAATAAATATTTGACTATAATTAGGAGGAGACTATGGATATAAAGGTTAACCAAATGCAACCAATAAATTCGGTAGAAGCAAAAAAACCAGTGCAAGAAGCAGATGGTTCCTTTAAGTTTACCCTAATTTCTAACATAGAAGAACAGGATTTACAGGCTAGACTACATGTTATGGTAGAAGAGATTAACGCTCAAGGGAAAAAGCTGGCTAAGCATATGGATTTGACAGACATGAAATATTACCGCCAGCTTATTAGAGAATTTATGAACGAAATTGTTAATCACTCTCATAAGTTCTCCAGAGAGAACTTTCTGGATAGGAAAGGCAGACATAGGGTTTACACTATGATTAAGCTTGTAGATGAGAATTTGGACGAGCTGGCTGCTGAGCTTATTAATGAAGAAAAGGATCATATTTTGATTCTCAATAAGATTGATGAAATAAGAGGACTTTTATTAGATATCTTAACTTAAGGTTATCTTTTCTCCTACGAAGAAAGGTATGGTTATTGTTATGTACGACTTTCATCAAATATTAGGGCACGATAGTGTCAAAGAACATTTGCAAAATGCTATAGCATCTAGGAAGGTTTCCCATGCCTACGTCTTCCATGGTGAAGAGGGAAGTGGTAAAAAGATACTTGCTATGGCCTTTGCCAAGACTCTACAGTGTGAGGATGGAGGTAAAGCTCCATGTAATCATTGTGTTTCCTGTAAACAGGTGGAAACTAATAATCATCCTGATATAATGTGGGTAACCCATGAAAAGGCCAGTATAGGTGTTGATGATATAAGAGATCAGATTAATGGTGATATTTTAATTAAACCCTATAGGAGTCCCTATAAGATTTATTTGATAGGTATGGCGGACAAGATGACTGAAGCCGCTCAGAATGCTCTGCTTAAGACCTTAGAAGAGCCACCAGTATATGGAGTAATAATTCTCTTGGTCAATAATATTAATCGTATATTACCAACAGTATTATCTAGATCCGTCGTACTCAATCTAAGACCAATAGATAACCAGGTTATAAAAGACTTTTTGATGACAGATCATCATGTTCCAGATTATATGGCAAGGATTGCTGCTGACTTTTCCGGTGGAAATGTGGGCAAAGCTATCAAATATGCAACATCAGAAGAATTTGAAGAGATGAAATCACAGGTCCTTCACATCCTTAAATATATTGATGAGATGGGTCTCCATGAGATTGTTTCTGGAATAAAAACAATTACTGCCAATAAGGGAGCAATTGATGATTATCTGGATTTGATATTATTGTGGTATAGGGATGTATTAATGCAAAAAGCAACGAATGACCCAAATCTGCTAACATATAAAGAAGAGTATCAATTCATAAAGGGACAAGCTAGGACTAGAAGCTATAGCCAGATTGAAAATATTATAAAATCCATAGAAAAGGCAAAACTTAGATTACAGGCCAATGTTAACATGGATATAGCCCTTGAGCTAATGTTGTTATCTATAAAGGAGAATAGTTAATGATTAATGTAATTGGAGTAAGATTTCGCAAAGCAGGTAAGATATATTATTTTGATCCTGCTGGCAACCATATAGAACAAGGAAACAATGTAATAGTAGAAACCGCCAGAGGCATTGAATATGGCAANGTNGTNTTAGGCTCTAGAGAGGTTGAAGATGATAAAGTGGTTCAACCCTTGAAACCAGTAATCCGAATAGCTACAGAAGAAGACGATAAGATCGAGCAGAAGAATAAGGAAAAAGAAAAAGAAGCTTTTGATATCTGCTTGGAGAAGATTAATAAGCATGGGCTAGAAATGAAGCTAATTGATTGTGAATATACATTTGACAATAACAAGGTTCTATTTTATTTTACTGCAGATGGACGAATTGATTTTCGTGAGCTTGTTAAGGATCTAGCAAGTGTATTTAAAACAAGAATTGAGCTTAGACAAATTGGTGTAAGAGATGAGACTAAGATTGTTGGAGGCATTGGAATCTGCGGAAGACCTCTATGCTGTAATACATTTCTTTCGGAGTTTGCACCAGTATCCATTAAGATGGCCAAGGAACAGAATCTTTCCCTTAATCCTACCAAGATATCTGGAGTATGTGGTAGATTAATGTGCTGTCTTAAGAATGAGGAAGAAGCATATGAGGAACTTAATAATAGACTTCCTAATGTAGGAGAGAGGGTAACAACCATTGATAAATACAAAGGTGAAGTTCATAGTGTTAGTGTATTAAAACAATTAGTTAAGGTTATTGTAACCCTTGAAAATGATGAAAAAGAAATACGTGAATATAAAGTTGATGATTTGAAATTTACTCATAAGAAAAAGAAAGAAAAGACAGTGATTGATGAAGAACTAAAAGTTTTAGAGCTTTTGGAAAAGAAAGAAGGTAAATCACTGCTTAACGATGATTGATATGGATAAGGCAAAGGAATTACTAAAAGGTGATGAACGATTGGATGACCTTCATAGGAATGGTTATCAGATTATTCAAAATCCTAAAAATTTCTGTTTTGGTATGGATGCTGTGCTGCTTTCCGGATTTGCCAAGGCAAATTCCGGGGAGCTTGTTCTTGATTTAGGTACTGGTAATGGTATTATTCCAATTCTACTTGAGGCTAAAACTGAGGGCAAGCATTTTACAGGTTTGGAGATACAGGCAGAAAGTGTTGATATGGCAAGACGAAGCCTTGCTATTAATAAGCTTGAGGATAAAATTGATATTGTATTAGGAGATATAAAGGAAGCTTCGCTTATTTTTGGGAAGGCTTCCTTTGATGTCGTTACAAGTAATCCTCCATATATGACTAATTGTCATGGTCTAGTAAGCACTGATAAGGGAAAAGCTATTGCAAGGCATGAAATATTATGTACCCTTGAGGATCTTATTAGAGAAGCCGCTCAGGTTTTAAAGCCTGGAGGAAGATTCTATATGGTCCACAGACCTTTTAGATTAGTAGAGATTCTTAATACTTTAACGGCTCACCGATTGGAGCCAAAGAGGATGAGGATGGTTCATCCATATGTGGATAAAGAACCCAACATGGTATTAATTGAGTGTATAAAAGGGGGTAAATCCAGAATTACAGTGGAAGCGCCCCTCATCGTATATGGGAAGCAAAAGGTTTACACTAAGGAAATATTTGATATCTATGGATATTAGAAAGAGTAGGTAGGTATGTCCGGAACACTTTACTTGTGCGCTACACCTATTGGTAATCTAGAGGACATTTCTTTTAGAGCTATTAGAATTTTAAAAGAAGTTGATCTTATTGCAGCGGAAGACACAAGGCACAGTATTAAATTGTTGAATCACTATGAAATAAAGACTCCAATGACCAGCTATCATGAGTATAATAAGGTGGACAAGGCTAAGTATCTTGTTCAGCAGCTGTTGGATGGCCAAAATATTGCTTTGATAACAGATGCTGGAACCCCAGGTATCTCGGATCCTGGGGAGGAGCTAGTAAGACAAGCCTACGAAGCTGGGGTCTCTATAACCTCCCTTCCGGGAGCTTGTGCTGCTATTACTGCCTTGATTCTTTCTGGGTTAGAAACAAGGAGATTTTCCTTTGAAGCATTTTTGCCAATGGATAAAAAAGACAGGGATAGGGTGTTAAGTGAATTAATTAATGAGACAAGGACAATAATATTATATGAAGCTCCTCATAGATTACTTAAAACCTTAAAGGAGCTTAAAAAATCCTTGGGAAATAGAAAGATATCTATAATCAAAGAGCTGACCAAGAAGCATGAAAGGGTTTTTCAGACCACCTTAGATGAAGGGATAGCTTATTATGAACAAGAGAAACCCAGAGGAGAATATGTATTGGTGATAGAAGGCAAATCTATGGATGAGCTGAAGGCGGAGGAAATGGATCGTTGGAAACAGGTTACCATAGAGGAGCATATGTTAATATATACGGATATGGGAATGGATAATAAAGAGGCCATGAAGGCCGTAGCAAAGGATAGAGGGATAAGTAAACGGGATGTATACCAAGTGCTTATCAAAGACAAATAATTAATATCAACTATCTTTTGGAGGTGAATAATGCTACAGGGGTTCTTAAAAAATAATAAGAAGAAGGTTATTATTATTCTTATTATAAGTATTATACTTATGGTGGGGGCATCAGTAGGTAATTCATATAGGATCAATAAATTATACAATAAGCAGACGGTTATGGCTAAGGAATATCTAAAATCCGGGAACTATAGTCAGGCTATAGAGTACTATGAAAGGGCACTTACTATGAAGAATAGTGATAAAAAATCCTTATCAATTGGACTTGCAGAAGCTTATATAGGTAATAATGAATACGATAAGGCCTTAGAGATTCTTAGAGGCCATTATGAAATAGAATCTGGTAATGTTATTAAAGAAATGATAGAGGAAGTAACCTTAAAAAAAGCAGACTATGAGTATGAACGGGCTATTTCTTCTGGAGATGTATACTTTTCTAATGAAGAATATGATAAAGCTATATTAGAATATGAAAATGCTAAGAAGATAAAGAGTAAAGAAGTAACAGCTTATAATAAAATAGGTCTATCCTATGTTAATATGAAATCATATGATTTGGCCAAGGAAGAACTATTAGAAGGGCTAACTATCACTAATAATGAGGAGCTTATGGATGCTTTGAAAATAGTAGAAACTTATATAGTGGAGCAGAAACACGAATCAATTATTACAAAGGCAAAAGAATTTGTTTATCAAGAAAATTATGAGGACGCTATATCTCTGTTTAAGGAAGGTATTTCATTATTACCCAAGGATGCGGAGGGATATGTCGGATTGGCTGAGATTTATATTGATCAGAAAAAATATGATGAGGCAATTAATCTTTTAAAAGGGGCTAAAAAACTAACTTATAATGAAGAAATTAGAAGAATACTTGAAAAGGCTTTAGAACTAAAGGAAGAAGAGGAGAAAATGAAGGAAGCTCTAGAAGAACTATATAACACTCTAGAGTCTGAAAAATCTAGACAATTTCAACTTCCTTAACAACTTATTAATTATAATGAATTCAAAATGGGAGAGCCTAGGCTCTCCCATTCTAGTAATAACTTATGTAATATGTAAGTTACTGTACAATACCTGCAAGCTTTGCAAGCTCTACAATAGTTTCTCTAGAAACCTTCTTACCTTGATATTCAATTAGATTATCTTTAGTACCAGTAAAAATATCAGTAGGTTCGTATTTCTGTAGGATAATTTTATTCTCCTCAACAAAGATTTCTAAAGGATCTCTTTCGTTAACATCTAAGGTCCTTCTTAACTCGATAGGTAGTGTAATTCTTCCTAGCTCATCAAGTCTTCTTACTATGCCTGTGCTTTTCATAATATAGCCTCCTTTTCTCAAATGTATAGGGGATTTAATGCAAATACATTAATGCAAAATAAAACCCGATTACATTATTTGTATATGCCAAACAATAAAATACCATAGGTTCCTTATGCTGTCAATTAAAAAATTGTCAAAAGATAGCACTATTTAAATAAATCTGTAAAGCTGTCTCATATGCTACCAATTTTGAGCTAATATGTCGAAAAATAAATCATTTAAGCATATAAACCCAAGAATATTTTCCTGTCAACATAATATTACCAATAAAAGACTAACTTTGTCAATGGTTTAATTGAATATTATTGTTTTTTGTCTATATAAATAGTATAGGGAGGGTGAAAAAATGCTTAATTATCTCTGGGGTATAATGATTGTTATTGGTATTGTTGTAGGAGTATTTAATGGTAGGATAGATGAGGTTAGTAATGCAACATTAAGCTCATCAAAGGAAGCGGTTACCCTATGTATTTCAATGCTTGGAATTATGGCAATGTGGACTGGATTAATGGAGATTGCTAAAAAAAGCGGCATTGTCAGTTCATTTACAAAGGGCCTTAGACCTATCATAAAATTTTTGTTTCCGGATATTCCAAAGAATCATATTGTTAATGAATACATAGCCTCTAATATGATAGCCAATATATTAGGACTTGGGTGGGCGGCTACACCTATGGGCTTGATGGCAATGAAGGAGCTTAAAAAGCTTAATAAGGATTCTGATCTTGCAAGTCATGATATGTGTACATTTTTAATAATCAATATTTCTTCGCTGCAATTGATACCGGTCAATATAATTGCTTATCGAAGTCAATATGGTTCTGCTAATCCCGCTGAAATTCTTGCAGCAGGTATAGTAGCCACTATTTTTTCCACATTTGTAGGGGTATTATTCTCAGTTCTTGCAAGAAAGCTTAGTAAAGGGGATAAATAATTAGCTTATGTAAAGGAGGGTATCAATGAAATTTTTAATCTATATATCAGACTATATTATCCCTTTTGTATTTTTCCTTATAATAACTACTGGACTTTCTAGAAAGACCAATGTTTATGATGATTTTATAGAAGGGGCTAAAGAGGGGTTTAAGGTTGTATATGGTATTTTACCTACTCTGATAGGTTTGATGGTAGCTGTTGGAGTTTTAAGAGCTTCTGGAGCACTTGATCTTTTATCTAATCTAATTAAACCTGTAACAGACTTTATACATTTCCCATCAGAGCTAGTACCTGTTGCCTTGGTTAAAATGTTTTCTTCCTCTGCAGCAACCGGCTTAGTTCTAGATATCTTTAAGCAGTATGGGCCAGATTCATACATTGGAAGGCTGGTATCAATTATGATGAGCTGCACAGAGACAATCTTTTATACTATGGCAGTTTACTTTATGGTAGCCGGGGTAAGAAAATCCAGATACACTCTCTTGGGAGCTCTTGTAGCCACATTATCTGGCATAGTTGGAAGTCTAGTTATAGCTAATATTTTATTTTAAAGGCTTCCTAATATTTTGCCTATCAAAACCCTAATAATAAGACTAAGGATCAATGTCTTGCTAGCATAATATTATTAAAATCTTGTAAAAATATGATTTATTGATTTGTTGGAAACACTGTGCTAGAATATGACATGATAAGTTTGGAAAGGGGTACACTAATGATTTTTGAAACCCACGCCCATTATGATGATGAGGCTTTTGACATAGATAGGGATGAGCTTCTTAATAGTTTATATGATAATGGGATAGAATATGTTGTTAATATAAGCTCTGCATTTGATACAGCAGAAAAGACATTAGAATTAATGGAGAAATATCCATTTATCTATGGAGCAATGGGAATTCATCCAGATAATACAAAGGATTTTAATGAGGAAAATTTTAGATGGCTTAAGGAGAAAGCTAGGCATCCTAAGACTGTGGCCATTGGTGAAATTGGACTTGATTATTACTGGGATAGTACTGATAGATTGGTTCAAAAGGAATGGTTTGCAAGGCAGATGTATCTGGCAAGGGAATTAAAGCTTCCTATGGTTATTCACAGCAGAGATGCTGCTAATGATACAATTGAGATGATGAAAGAAGCTAAGGCTGAGGAAATAGGTGGTATAATTCATTGCTTTGGTTATGGAGTCGAGCAAGCCAAGCTATACTTGAACAAAGGATTTTATCTTGGAATCGGTGGAGTTGTAACATTTAAGAATGGAAGAAAGCTAAAGGAAGTTGTTGAATACGCTCCTTTATCTCAATTGGTCCTAGAGACAGACTGCCCTTATCTTTCACCAGTTCCTTATAGAGGCAAAAGAAACAGCTCTTTATATCTTCCCTATATAGTGGAGGAGATTGCAAGAATTAAGAATGTAGACTACAATACTGTTGTACAAGCTACAAGTGAAAATGCAAAGAAATTGTATAAAATAGATGATAAGAGGTAAAAATGGCTGATTTGGGAAACCCCAAGAATACAATAGAGATACTTAATAAGTATAAGTTCGTTTTTCAGAAGAAATTCGGGCAGAACTTTTTAATTGATACCCATGTTTTGGACAAGATTATTCGAGCGGCAGAGATTACAAAGGATGATTTTGTCTTGGAGATTGGGCCTGGGATAGGAACCCTAACCCAATACCTTTGTGAGCATGCAAGAGAGGTAGTGGCGGTAGAGATTGATAAGANGTTGATTCCTATTTTATCAGAGACCCTATCACAATATTCCAATGTTACTGTACTTAATTCAGATATTNTAAAGACTGATATTAATAAATTAGTTCAGGAGAAAAATGGTGGGAAACCAATTAAGGTGGTAGCCAACCTACCCTATTATATTACGACACCTATTATTATGGATTTATTTGAAAGGCATATCCCCCTTGATAATGTTACTGTTATGGTTCAGAGGGAAGTTGCAGATAGAATGGAAGCTAGGCCTGGAACAAAGAACTATGGAGCCCTAACTTTAGCTGTAAGATATTATGCAGAACCTTATATTGCTGCTTTTGTTCCCCCCAATTGTTTTATGCCAAGGCCTAATGTGGGATCAGCAGTTATTAGGCTAACTTTACACAAGGAGCCACAGGTTAAGGTTAAAGATGAAGCCTTAATGTTTGGTTTGATTCGTGCTTCCTTTAATCAGAGACGTAAAACCTTAGTAAATGGTCTATATAATTCAGAGGAGCTTAACTTCACAAAGGATGAGATTCTTGGCGCATTTAATGAAATCGGACTATCACATGATATTCGTGGTGAGAAGCTTAGCCTTGAGCAATTCGCACATTTAGCGAATCAACTTTGTTCACAAAATAATACAGATTAATATTTCAGCTGTCTCCAGGAGAATGGAGATGGCTTTTTTATTTTAACAACACTACACTTGCTTATGATATTAATTAATAAAAATAATATAAAAGTCCCTGTTGCATAATTATAAACAATAATGTATAATGTATTAAATTTTATAGATGGATCATCAATAATAAAGAGCTAGTCTCAGGTAGGAAGCATAGAACTATTACCCGTAGATTAGTGAGGTTACAAGATGTAAAGCTTTAAAATGGTGAATGTGTCATAAGACCCATGGTGATGAATAAATATAGATCAGCTATTAAAAGATAGAAAAACTAGGTCTTGATAAGATTGACATTATTTATTAATATATTTAGAAATTATGGAAAATACTATTATTGAATTAGGCTAGGCTAGAAAGAAAGGTATGGTGGATTTATGAAAAAGAGGGAAGATATACACAAGATCTTAATAATTGGATCAGGACCTATTATAATTGGTCAAGCATCAGAATTCGACTACTCCGGAACACAAGGATGTAAAGCATTAAAGAATCTAGGATATGAAATTGTATTAGTTAACTCTAATCCAGCTACTATTATGACAGATCCTGATACAGCAGATATTACCTATATTGAACCTTTGAATCTAAATAGACTTACCGAAATTATTAAAAAAGAAAGACCAGATGCTCTTCTTCCTAATCTTGGAGGACAATCCGGTCTTAATCTTTGCGCGGAATTAGCCAATGCAGGGGTCCTTGATAAGTATGGTGTTAAAGTAATAGGAGTTCAGGTAGATGCCATTGAGCGAGGGGAAGATCGTATTGAATTTAAGAAGACTATGGACTCCATAGGGATAGAAATGGCTAGAAGTATGGTTGCATACACGGTTGATGAAGCTATTAAGATAGCAGCTGAACTAGGCTATCCAGTGGTGGTTAGACCTGCATACACTATGGGAGGTGCTGGTGGAGGGCTAGTATATAATATAGATGAGCTTAAAACCGTTGTTTCTAGGGGCCTACAGGCAAGCATGGTTGGCCAGGTTCTAATTGAAGAATCAATTCTTGGTTGGGAAGAGCTAGAGCTTGAGGTTGTTAGGGATGCAAGTGGAAAGATGATTACGGTTTGCTATATAGAGAATATAGATCCCCTTGGTGTCCATACAGGAGATTCTTGTTGCACAGCTCCCATGCTTACTATCTCTAAAGAGGTTCAAAAGGAGCTAGAAAGACAGGCACACAAGATAGTTGAGACTATAGAGGTAATAGGTGGTACCAACGTTCAATTTGCCCATGATCCAGTGTCAGGAAGAATACTAGTAATTGAAATTAATCCAAGAACCTCCCGTTCATCTGCCCTGGCATCAAAAGCCACTGGCTTTCCTATCGCTTATGTTTCCGCCATGCTAGCAGTAGGCCTAGACTTAGCTGATATACCCTGTAGTAAATATGGTAGCCTAGATAAATATGTTCCAGATAGTGATTATGTAGTAGTCAAGTATGCTCGATGGGCTTTTGAAAAATTTAAAGGGGCTGAAGATAAGCTTGGAACACAGATGAGAGCGGTTGGTGAGGCTATGAGCATAGGCAAGACCTTCAAGGAAGCTTTTCAGAAGGCAATTAGAAGCCTTGAAACTGGTCGTTATGGTCTAGGGCTAATAGCCAAGCTGGAAGCTAAATCTAAAGAAGAGTTACTAAATATGCTTCACATACCTACAAGTGAAAGAATTTTTATTATATATGAGGCTATCAAAAAAGGGGCGGGAATAGATGAGATTTGCGAACTGACTAAGATGAAACCCTACTTTATAAATGAGATGAAGGAGTTAGCCTTAGAGGAGGAAAAAATAGCCTTCTTTAAAGGAACTCTGCCACCAGTTCAGTATTTAAAGGAGGCTAAGCTTGACGGATTTTCTGACAAATACTTAAGTATGCTACTGCAATTACCAGAAAAGCAAATCCGTGACAGCAGGGTTGCGGCCGGAATAAAACAGACCTGGTGCAGCATACATGTAAGTGGTAGTCAGGACTCTAAGTACTATTATTCAACATATCATCTAGAGGAAGGTGATATGACCAAGGTTGGCCTAGGTAAAAGTCAGAAGCAGAAGGTAATGATACTTGGTGGTGGTCCTAACCGTATTGGACAGGGAATTGAATTTGACTATTGCTGTGTCCATGCAGCATTTGCCCTAAAGGAAATGGGCTTTGAAACGATCATAGTTAATTGCAATCCAGAAACTGTATCCACTGATGCTGACACATCTGACAAATTATATTTTGAACCTCTGACATTAGAGGATGTACTTAGTATATATGAAAATGAAAAACCCCTTGGGGTTATAGCTCAATTCGGTGGTCAGACCCCTCTTAATCTTTCCGCAGAGCTAAAGGCTAATGGGGTTAATGTTCTTGGAACAACTCCTGAGACCATAGATCTGGCTGAGGATAGGGATTTATTCAGAGAGAAGATGGATAAACTGGGGATACCTATGCCTGAGTCAGGGATGGCAGTAAATGTTGAAGAAGCCCTTCTAATTGCTAAAAGGATTGGCTACCCAGTAATGGTAAGGCCTTCTTATGTGCTAGGTGGTCGGGGGATGGAGATAGTCCACGACGATGGAGGAATGGAAATATACATGAAAGCAGCAGTGGGAGTTACTCCAGACAGACCTATACTAATTGACCGCTTTCTAAACCATGCACTGGAATGTGAGGCTGATGCAATAAGCGATGGTACCAATGGCTATGTGCCTGCTATTATGGAGCATATTGAATTGGCAGGAATACATTCTGGAGATTCAGCCTGTGTAATTCCATCATTAAGCATTTCTAAGGATAATATTGATACCGTAAAGAAATATACAATAAGCATTGCCAATGAATTAGGGGTATGTGGTCTTATGAATATGCAGTATGCGATCGAGAATGATACGGTATATGTTCTAGAGGCGAATCCTAGGGCATCAAGAACGGTACCTTTAGTATCTAAGGTATGTGATATCAATATGGTTAAGCTGGCAACTGAGATTATTATGAGTCCATATACAGGCAAAGAATCCCCAGTAACTAAGCTTAAGGATAAAACTTTTTCTCATTACGGAGTAAAGGAAGCAGTATTCCCCTTTAATATGTTCCATGAAGTAGACCCTATTCTTGGACCTGAGATGAGATCTACAGGAGAAGTTCTTGGAATGGCAGAATGCTTTGGTGAGGCCTTTTATAAGGCTCAAGAGGCCGCTGGTTCCAACATACCTCTTACTGGAACGGTCTTAATAAGTGTAAATGATAAGGATAAGGCTGAGGTTGTTGAAGTAGCCAAGGGATTTCATCAATGTGGTTTCAAGATCCTAGCTACAGGAGGAACCTATGATTTAATAGTAGCTAATAGTATTCCTGCAAAAAAGATCTTTAAATTACATCAGGGACGTCCTAATATTTTAGATGCGATCACTAATGGAGAAATTAACATCATAGTAAACACACCAATAGATAAGAAAAGTGCCCATGATGATAGTTACATTAGAAAAGCTGCAATTAGAGGAAAGGTAAGCTACTTTACAACTATAGCAGCAGCCAAGGCGGGAGTTGCAGGAATAAAACAGATGAAAAACAACCAAGGAGCTGGAATACTATCCCTACAGGAAATCCACAGAAATATTAAGTAATATATAAAAACATATATAGAGTAAGATGTTTCAAGAGAGTAAAGGCTAAAAGTAATTGTCTTTGTTAATTTGCACAACACATAATAATCACATGTACTACAAAACTATTTTAACCTCGCAACTGTTTGAAGTCGTTGGTACTTAGGTCATGTATTATATGACCTTATGTACCATTACGTACTTCATCCAAGCGAGAGCGTGTTGCGAATAAAATACGTTTTGTAGTACATGTTTTTATATCGCTATGCAAATTAACAATCAATATACTAACAGCTTTTACTCTCTTTTAATATTAAAAGGCTAAACCTATGGATTATGATTAATATCTAAGGAATATAGGTAATATATATGGAATATATTTAATAGAATCGAATAAAAGCTTATCAAGGGAGTGATTATTTGGCTGACTATAAAAGAATGGTTTCCTATATGTATGCCTATGAGAACGGGCTAAAAAGAAAGAATGTAGGATTTGTTCGGATGGAAACAAGAAATGGGCAATGTAAGTTCACCTTACATGTGCAAATGGCTGGGCAACCAGATAGTATAGTGCCAACCTATCTGATCTATAGAAATAATGAGGATATAGGAGTTGTCTATCTGGGGGATGCAATAATTAAAAATCAGGCTGTTGATAGTAAGCTCATAGCCAAAGAGGCAGATATCAATAATGCAGCAAAAGGATTGGGAAAAGCTTGTGGCATGATACTATTCATTAATTCATACGAGTTCTGTGCAACTTATTGGGATGATGAGAAGGTTGATGTGAATGATATTCTAGAAGCTTTAAAGCCTAAAAAGAAGCCTTCTAATGAGACTAAGGAGGAAATGGTTGAAAAGTCAGAAACAAAGCCTGAAGTGGAGTCTGAAGAGAAAGTGGTTAAGGAGCAGGAGTTAGATAAAGTTGAGGAAGACTCTAAAACCCTAGTTGAGGAAGTGGCTGATAATCTNTTTGAAGAAGTGAAGGTAGGGCCGGCCACAAAAGCTGTTGAAAAACCTATAGAGAAAATTGTTGAAACATCAGTAGAAGAACCAGTTCACCAGCCTGTGGAATCTTTACAGGGTCAGGATGAAGAAATTCCTTTATATAAACTACCAGGTGGCTATAAGTTTACTCAGGGAGTACAAAGGGAGTACAAAGCAAAGACCCAGGCTGTTAAGGAGGTTGATGATAAATACTTTTCTTCATTTCCTAAGGTTAACCCCTTCGAAGACAAGACTGTAGTAAGATGTGCAAAAATGGAACCAAAGGACATAGGAATTCTACCAAAGGAGGTATGGGATTTTTCTAACAATAGCTTTTTACTTCATGGATATTATAGCTATAAGCATATAATATTTGCTAAGCTAATTGATCAAGAAGGAACCCGTTATATCCTAGGGGTTCCAGGAGTGTTTAATAATAAAGAAAAGTTTGTAGCTAAGATGTTTGGATTTACAAACTTTAAATCAGTAAAAAAACAGGCCCTTAGGCAAGGGGATTTTGGATATTGGTATGCTCCTGTTAAGATCTAGTGATAAAGGCATGTTACATTAGACTACATAAATTGGTCTGCTGGATTAATAATTGAATAACGATTGTGATCTCGCCACCGACCACCTATATATGCGTATGAGAAGCAAGCTCCTTCATATACAAAATTAAGTTTTTTGATAAGTCGTATAGAAGGNTTGTTGGTCTCCATGATATATGCCTCAATACGATGGAGATTGTATTCATTCCACATGATNTCTATAGATTTGCTAATGCTTTCAAAGGCATAGCCTTTATGACAGTNTTTTTTAGCAAATTTATACCCAATGGTAGAGCTGTTGTATGGAGACTTAAGAAAACCCTGATAACAAACAGTACCAACAATTTCATCAGGGTTATCCTTTAGTAACACCCAATACCTTATAAGCTTTCCTTCTGCCATCAAATTAGTTTCGGCAGTTAGGGAAGCTTTTTGAAAGTATAGGGAATAAAAGTTATATGCTCTTTTGGGCTCCCAGGGTTCTAGATGGTCTTTATTCTCTTCATAAAAGGCCAAAACCATAGGGGCGGCTTCTTTTCCAAGGGTTTTCAAAATTAATCTATCGGTTTCATAGGAAATGTTCATGGGTAAAAGCCTCCTTATGGTCTTAATAATTAATCTACTCCCCTTAATTCGACCTTGTTTATATAAGGTGCTAACAACTGGGCAAATGTTTCTAAGGTATCCTTAGAATGGCTATGTAAACCAGGAGATATGATATCTTCAGAATCTTTATAGGACTGAAGATAGTATGAATTAGCTCCTTTGATCCATTGACCAATAGAAAGGATGTCACGAGATGTATGATGCTCTTTTACTATAGTTGTGCGAAACTCATATTCAATGGGTGATGTTAACAAATATTTTACGCTCTCATTAACTTTATTCGTATTATAATTCTTTATTCCAATGGACAAGCCATAGTTTTCTCTAGAGTTTTTAATGTCCAGTGCAATATAATCAATTAGTTTGTTATCAACTAGATTCTTAAGCAGAGCAGGGTTAGTGCCGTTAGTATCAAGCTTAATCTTAAGCCCAAGATCCTTAATACTCTTTATGAGCTGGGTAAGTTCATCTGCAAATAAAGTGGGTTCACCCCCAGTAATGCATACTCCATCAAGAACATTTTTCCTTTTATTAAGATGGGATAAAACATCATCAACTGGTATAGCTGGAACTGCTTCTGGATGAAGAACTAAGGATGAATTATGACAAAAGGGACATCTCATATTACAGCCTCCAATAAATATAGTGGAAGCCAAATGTTTAGGATAGTCAAGAAGTGTAGTCTTATTAAAGCCTTGGATACGCATATTGTCACCTCATTTAGGTTATGATACAATTAATATACCAAATTCTAAGAAACTAGTCTAGATTTAAAGGATATGATAAGATGACCACAGATGAAAAATACATGAAGGAAGCACTAAAGCAGGCGAAAAAAGCATATGCTATAGGGGAAGTACCTATAGGATGCGTTATAGTATATAAGGACAAGATAATTGGCAGAGGATACAATAAAAGGAATACTAAAAAAACAACCTTAGCTCATGCTGAGCTTGTTGCGATTGAAAAAGCCAGTAAAGCAGTGGGAGATTGGCGTTTAGAGGATTGCCATATGTATGTTACCTTGGAACCCTGTCAGATGTGCGCAGGGGCCTTGGTCCAAGCTCGGATTAAAAAGGTGGTTATTGGTACTATGAATCCTAAAGCTGGTTGCGCCGGATCAATTCTTAATCTATTACAAATGGAAGAGTTTAATCATCAGGTTGATATAGAGACAGGAGTTATGGAAGAGGAATGTACTGATATATTACAATTGTTTTTTAAGGAGCTTAGGGAACGTAATAAAAAGGAAAAGCTTGAGGGTTGACATTCATAAAAAATAAATATATACTAGGCGTACAGCATTTTTATTGAACATGACAGTTAGTCCTATTCAATAAAAATAATAAAATTGTCATAAAGTTTCCGTGCAGCCGGGGAGTCAGCGGTGCCCTGTACCTGCAATCCGCTACAGCAGGGGTGATGTTCTACCTCGGGTGATTTACTGTAGGGCAGCCCTTTATAAGTGATGTTGACGTTTGGGTCTTGCGCAACAGGAATTTGTGAACCGTGTCAGGTCAGGAATGAAGCAGCACTAAGCAAAAGCTCTTGTGTGCCGCGAGGACGCCTGGGCCGAGTTAACTGTAAAGGTAACGACTATGGTAATCATACAAAGTAGAACGCACGGATTTAATATAATAAATAAATTTGGTACCGGTTAGCCGGTACTTTTTTATTGATTTTAATCTGATAATGCCCATGTCTTTCTTGGATTAATCTACTTATTTGTATATAATCATAAGTAATTGGTACTATTTTGATAAAATAAGACATAATAGCTTTGTTTAGAGTGAAATTTAGTATATAATACGGGGTAGATAACAAAATAACAACTTATTGAATTAAGGTGGTGTAACCATGGAATGGAAGCTAAATCCCAACGCTGTAAATCAGCTGGTTAAGGGAACTACTGTTTTTTCTGAAGGTGAATCTGTTTTTGGTATTGCTCTTGTTATAAAGGGAAGAGTATTAATTCATAATGACGGTGTAAAGGTTATAGTAAATTCAGGTGCATTTCTTGGGGTTAATGATTTATATACAGGTAAATACCAAAGCACATATACAGCAATAGATGATTTGATTCTCTATGTTTTCTCTGTTAATAATATTGATGAGCTAGAGCAGATGCTATCATCTAATAGTGATTATCATGGTTTTATGGTGGCGTCTAATAACCGGATGATTGAAGATTTAAATTTAATTAATACAAATCTACATAAACATTGGTCTGGGATCTATGATTTTATTACAGAAAGTTATTCTGAGTATATAAATGATGCAGTTCGACGTGGATATAGGGCCAGGAAGTCTGAGAGATTTGATGAGCTATATCTACCTGAGAACGATCTAGAGATGATAGAAGATAAAATCAATTATTATATCGAGTGTATAAATATTCCTAAGGATGTAGTCAAGGCTTTCTACTCCTACGGTAATGAAGTAACCCTTTATCAGGTGGAGGATCAATCAAGTATTATTAACCAACAGATTGAGACACTTAAGGAGTTGTCCAATGGATTTGTAACCATGGTAGAGTGTTTATATGATGATACAGATAGCTGCTTATTCCAGCTCATTGCAGCTATTGCTATTGATGTAGTTAAAGCAGGTGGTGATACTGGAGAATTCGTATCCTTACTAGATAAAATTATTGAGGAAGTTAATAAAGCGGATCGTTTTATTGATAATATGCTTGGTAATGAGTACAAGGTTAATCGCAGTCGCATGGAAGAAATATACAATATGTTGTTATCAGGGAATAAAGGAACCAGTGCTGTTTCTGAGACATATTTAAAGTATTCCAAAGAAGATACAGAGATGATCCTTGAGGAGTTAAGTAATTCCTTCCAGAAGATTCTGGTGTTTGGGGAGATTGATAGGGATAAAGCTAATGAAATGAATAAAAACCTATTGGATTTCATTAACCTTGCTGATAGAGGATCTTCAGATAATTCAGCAAGGACGATCAGAAGAAATCTTACTGCTGACTATTATGAGTTATATAAAGCTGTTTTCCTAAAAGCATATAAAGTTAAGAAAACACCTAAACTTATTGATCTCTTTCTAAGATATGGCTATGCTGATGAAAGACTTTTAACTAATGAACAGATATTTTCACTCTACTACTTACCAGAAACAGAAAAGACCGGACCATGCAATGTATATGACATAAAAGAGTGGCTCACATTGATATACGAGGGGAAGAAGGATCCATCAAAGAATGAGTTTGATATGGAATATCCGGAGTATATTAACTCCCTTAAGAGGCAGGGTAAGGTTACTGATAAAACCTTGAAGGAATGGCTTAACAATCCTGAAAAGAGACTGGACTACGAAATCCAAAACATGTTCAAATATAATAACCGAACAACTAATGGTCAAATATCTACCTTTGTACCTATACTACATAAGGATTTACTTTTCAATGATTTTAAGCGCTTACACTTAAATTCTGAAAAGATTAATAAAGCTCTAGAAGACCTTCTTTTAATTGATTACTCGATTTTTAACAAAGAGGTAATTTATTCAAATGAGAAGAAAAATATTGTTAAAGAATATATTATTAAGCAGGTTTTTCCCGACATAATTCTTATGCCAACAGTAGGTAGTAACGGGATTATGTGGCAGGAGATCACAGGAAAGAGACGAGATAGCTCTGCTCGTTTCTTATTCCCTGCGTTTACAGATGGGAATCTATTTGCAATGATGGTTAAGGTTATAGGTAGATTTAGATGGGAGATGTGCCGAACTATCGAAGGCACTGCTTGGAATGATATTAAAAATAGATCCCTTACCTCTGAGTACTATGACTATTTGCAATTCTATAAAAAAAATAGAGAACTTTCTGAGGAAAGAAAAGAAAAAATTAAGAAGCAGATTCAGAAAGGTAGAAATAATAGTAGAGAAGTATTTCTTCTGGACTATGAGGAGTGGATACATTACGAGGCGAATGGTGCCATAAAGCTTAATAAACCAGTTCGTGAAATGCTAGCCACATATTGCCCATTTGCCAGGGAGCTTAGAGAAAGGATGATAAAGCAACCTTTATTCGAAGAAGCTATGAGCAGGTATCAAAGGGATAAGCTGAAAAGGATACGTGAGTTGGAATCTAGAATAAAATATCTTGAGAGGGATAATATTGAAATCCCTAAAGAGCTTATTGATACTTTGAATTATTATAAAGAAAGTTAATAAAGGGAATTGTCAAGCTAATCTACTTATAAGAATACTGTCCTATATATATAATGGGCAGTATTTTCCTGCCAGGATATACTTGTCTAAATTAGCCATAAATGATAGTATAAAGTTATTCTATATCTAATTATGCAAAAAAGGAGGATAGTTATGAGAGCTTTCGAAAACATTGTTAAGATTGAAGAGATGAAAAGAAAAATGTCTGATGGAGATTTTGAGACGGCACTAAAAATAATAAAGACGATTCCTCTTAAAAAAATAAAGAATAGCTTGCATCTAAGCTTAATGGCAAGGGTGTATGAAGAAAATGGAAGATATGAAGAAGCCATGGACTTATTACTAAAAGTTTATGTGAAGAATAAAACTAGAAAAGTTATATTCCAGCTATTAACATTGTCCATTAAAATGCATGATATTCAATATGCAGAAAGATTTTTGATNGAATATGAAAGTCTTGCCCCTAATGACTTTTATAATTATATATTTAGATATAAGATTGATAAGATAAAAGGGGAACCTTATGAGAAATTAATAGATACATTAGAAACTCTTAAATCTATTGAGTACATAGAGAAGTGGGCATATGAGTTGGCTAAGCTTTACTATAAGGCTGATATGGAAGAAGAATGTATTAATGAGTGCTCTGACATTATTTTGTGGTTTGGGGCAGGAAGCTATGTTGAAAAGGCTAAAATGTTAAAGTCTTACTATTCTGGAGAAACCAACAAAGAAAGTATGATAGAAGAGCTTAAACGTCGAGCTCAGTATTCAAAGCAGAATAAATTCGAAGAAGAGACTGGTAAGGATATACATGAGATAAAAATTGACAATGAGTAGACAATCTTTTGCGTAGACAGATTGTAGAAGAGAAAAGGTTGACAATGTAACCATTGTTAGAAAATTAACAATGAAATACAAAACAAAAATATTGTATTGTATAAGGAACAAAAATAAAAAGTATATATATATTAACTTATACCTTAAATTGTATAGTAATTTCGTTAGGGAGCTTCTGTCCACGCTTGGATTTTACATTAGTAGTGACATGTAGTAAATAGGATTCATCCTTTTCGTAAGGCTCTAGAGGTTCAATTTCAATATAATTATTAACAGAGTCATAACGTATATTCGTAAGTAATGGAATCTGTTTTGATGAGGTTACATATAAGTTACGATTATTGACTGAACTAGGATTAAGCGGTGCAGTAAACTTTACTCTCCAAACAAATTTACCAGTTTTAAATTTCAAACTTTGTTTTACTTTGTTCTTGTCTCCGCCAGTAACATTTTCAATAGTTATGTATTGTNTAGCCATATTATATCATCTCCATCTAGGTATTTTCTTTTGTTAAAGTCAACGATAGATTTAGTAAAGTCTCTAAAATGATACTTTGATTATAGCAGATATAATTTTTATATTCAATGTTTTGAATAGTATTGAACTTTATGTTATAGAATTATAAGGTAAAAATTTAAATATAAAACAGCATGGCTTGTCACTAAAAGGCAAATGTTTGCTAAAAAGGACGAAAATATTTGAAATATCGTATAATAAGTACAATTCTATTTGTAAATAATAATTTACAAAGCTACTCTTTATGGTATAATCAAAGTAAAGAATTAAAGATTAACAAAATTTAGCATGATCTTATATGCAAAATGAACAATCATATGTTCGAATAAGATAAAATTAGAGGTGTGCAATGGAACAATATATTATTAAAGGTGGAAAGCCACTAAGTGGAGAAGTTACAATTAGTGGTTATAAAAACGCGGCTTTAGGAATAATCGCAGCAGCTGTTATGACGGATGAAACGGTTATAATTAATAATGTCCCAAAGGTAAAAGATATTGAATTACTTTTAAAGGCTATCGAAGATATTGGGGCAAAAGTAGAGTATTCAAAGAACTCAGTTAAGATTAATGGAAGTAATATAAGTTCTGTTAGCGTAGACTTTGATTATATTAGAAAAATCAGGGCTTCCTATTATTTATTGGGAGCGCTACTTGGTAAATATAATAATGCGGCAGTAGCACTGCCTGGTGGATGCAATATTGGTAGTAGACCAATCGACCAACATATTAAAGGCTTCGAAGCTCTTGGAAGCGAAGTGAAAATAGAGCATGGCTTGATTAAAGCTAATACTGATCAGCTTACAGGAGCCCATATATACTTTGATGGTTCTAGTGTAGGTGCAACAATTAATACAATGCTAGCTGCATGTCTAGCTGAAGGTCAGACAACATTAGAAAACGCAGCAAAAGAACCTCATGTTGTCGATGTTGCTAACTTCTTAAATAGTATGGGTGCCAATATAAAAGGGGCAGGTACTGATGTAATAAGAATAAAGGGAGTATCTAAGCTCCATGGAAGCGAATATTCCATAATTCCTGATCAAATAGAAGCGGGGACTTTTATGTTTGCAGCAGCTGCATCCAAGGGAGATGTCTTGATAAAAAATGTTATTCCAAAGCATCTGGAAGCTTTTACTGCTAAGCTATTAGAAATAGGTGCTGAGGTAGAAGAATTTGATGATGCAATTCGTGTTAAAGCTAGTGGAAGACTTGGGAACACCCATGTAAAAACTCTTGTATACCCTGGATTTTTGACTGATATGCAGCCTCAGATGACAACTCTTTTAGCAGTTTCCAAGGGAACAAGTATTGTAACCGAAAGTATATTTGAGAATAGATTTAAATATGTTGATGAATTATCCCGTATGGGAGCCTCTATAAAAGTTGAAAGTAATACAGCAATTATTGATGGAGTTGAAAGACTTACAGGAGCTGCTGTTAGTGCACCAGATCTTCGTGCAGGTGCAGCCCTTGTAATAGCTGGGCTGATGGCAGAAGGATTTACTACAGTAGAAAATGTTGAATATATTGAACGAGGCTATGAATTTTTTGAATATAAGATGCAGCAGCTAGGAGCTGATATTGTAAAGGTAGATTCAGAAGATACGAAAGCTATTAAGAAGTTCAAGTTAAAAGTAGGTTGATTAATTTATTAGTTTCACTTGACAATATAGAAGATTAGTTATATTCTATGTGATATAATAAAGAAAGATAATTTAATAGATTAATTTCTCTTATTCAGAGTGACGGAGAGTAAAGGCTCTATGAAGTCACGGCAACCCCTAAGATAGGAAGGTGCCAACCTGAGCGAGTATTCGAACAATAAGAGGATTTGATTAAAATATATCAAGTCCGCATATTGCGGGCTTGTTTTTACATAATAGGAAAATTAATTCTATTATATGAAAAGCAAGCCACTTTGGATATGTACTCTATGTAATGGTTAGTGTTGGCTATGCCGACCGTACTTGGCACGAGAGTTTCGTAAGGGAAACCCTATCTTACAATCCACTTGGTAATGTTGTGTACTGCATAATATGAAAATATGGATTTTCATATAGAAAGTTTGCAGGCTATAAGAAAGGTAAGGTTTTAAGTATGCAAAAGAGATTATTTACTTCAGAATCAGTAACAGAGGGACATCCAGATAAAATCTGCGATCAGGTTTCAGATGCAGTATTGGATGCCTTATTAGAACAGGATCCCATGTCAAGGGTAGCCTGTGAGACGTCAATAACAACTGGACTAGTTCTTGTAATGGGCGAGATTACAACCGATGGCTATGTAGATATTCAGAAAATAGTAAGGGACACCATAAGAGAAATTGGATATGACAAATCTGAATATGGATTTGATGCCAATACCTGTGGTGTAATAGTTGCTTTAGACGAGCAATCTAAGGATATTGCAATGGGTGTTGATAAATCCTATGAGGCCAAAGAAAAATTGGATAATAATGAGGATCTTTCAATAGGTGCTGGGGATCAAGGAATGATGTTCGGCTATGCATCCAATGAAACAGAAGAGTATATGCCTTATCCCATATCCTTGGCACATAAGCTTACTAAGCAGCTAACAAAGGTTAGAAAAGATGGGGTTTTAAAATATCTCCGTCCAGACGGCAAATCTCAAGTCACTGTAGAATATGATGAGAATGGTGAGCCAATCCATATTAATGCAGTGGTTTTATCTAGTCAGCATGATGATAATATAACCATAGAACAACTTCGTAAGGATCTTAAAAAATATGTTTTAGATGAAATCCTTCCTAAGAATTTAGTTGATGAGAATACTAAAATCTATATTAATCCAACAGGCCGTTTTGTAATAGGCGGACCTAATGGAGACAGTGGACTAACAGGAAGAAAGATTATCGTTGATACCTATGGTGGTTATGCTAGACATGGTGGTGGAGCATTTTCTGGTAAGGACTGCACTAAGGTTGACCGCTCTGCTTCATATGCAGCACGCTATGTGGCAAAGAATATGGTAGCTGCTGGGTTTGCAGATAAATGTGAGGTACAACTTTCCTATGCAATTGGGGTAGCTGAACCTACATCTATAATGGTAGATACTTATGGTACAGGAAAGCTTTCAGAGATTGAACTGACCGAGATTATTCGCAAGAATTTTGATCTGCGTCCTGCTGCAATAATTAAAATGCTGGATTTAAGAAGACCAATATATAGGAAAACAGCAGCCTATGGTCATTTTGGAAGAAATGATCTGGATCTTCCATGGGAGAGATTGGACAAGGTAGAAGTACTAAAAAAATATCTATAAATAAAGCTAGTAAGATATAAGGGACTAAGTCTTAGGACTTGGTCCTTTTGAATCTTTGGTTAATGAAAAGTTTATAAATCTATTATTACTTTATTATACTATTTTTAGGGTCTATGCTATAATTCATATAATAAGACAAGGTTTTAATAACTAGCTTCTCATCATTCTAGATTAAGTAGGTGAAAAATGAAACTAAAGAATAAACTGATAATTGGCTTTTTTATAATGATCGTTTTACCTATAATTTTGATAAGTGCCACAGGTAGGACAATTATTGGTCGACAGATGGATTCTATAAAGGAATCCTATGATATAGAATCGGGAACAATAGAGGTTTTTACAAATCCAATTCAGATATTTAATCGTATAACACGTGGAGTGTACAATGAAATTAAGCTTATAGCATTAAGGTCTCCTGAAAAGCTAGAGGATGAAGAATATATTAAGAAGCTTAATTTAGAAGTCAGAAACAAGTATTCATTTATAACCCTTAGAAAAAATGGTGAATATATATATACTGGTGACGAAGAAAAGTTAAGTAGGGTTTCTAATAGCTTGCCGGATTTTGGAGGGTATGGAAGTAATGTAGATGGTGGAATATATATCGGAGGCAAGCATCCCTTTCTTGTAAAAGCTCAAGATTTCTATTTTTCTGATGGAGGAGAGGGAACAATTTTGGTCCTTACAGATTTAAACGTACTGGTGCCCCAGGTAAAATCACTGGTTATACAAGGTGTTATTTCCTTCATAATCATTCTTTCCCTTACAGCATTTGTCCTAATTTTATGGATATACCGTAGTATTCTTAGGCCTCTTAATGTTCTTAGAATAGCTACAAATCAAATTAGAGAAGGGGATTTGGACTATAAAGTTGTCTCATACTCTGAGGATGAGATAGGGGAATTATGTAACGATTTCGAGAAGATGAGAATTCGTTTGAAAAATCTGATTGAGGCTCAGCTTAAGTATGAGGAGGATATCAAGGAATTAATAAGTAACATTTCCCATGATTTAAAAACCCCATTGACCGCCATAAAAGGTTATGCTGAAGGGCTAAGTGATGGAGTGGCTGACACCAGAGAAAAACAAGAAAAGTATCTAAAGACCATAAGTGCTAAGGCTAATGACATGTCAGTGTTGGTTGATGAGCTTTCTTATTATGCTAAGATTGATAGTGACACAGTGCCATATTCATTCAAGGGAATCAGTCTGCATGAGTATTTTAATGATTGTATAGAGGATTTAAAGCTTGATACTGAAATAAAAAACACAGAGATAATTCTAAATAATTATGTAGATTCTTCAGTTCATGTTGTTGCAGATGCTGAACAGCTAAAACGTGTAATTAATAATATTGTTGGCAATTCAGTAAAATATCTTGATAAGAAAAAAGGCTTAATCCATATACGGATTAGGGACATTGGAGAATATGTTCAACTGGAGATGGAGGATAATGGATCTGGGATAGGTGAGGAGGAGCTGCCCTTTATATTTGAAAGGTTCTATAGGGCCGATGCTTCTAGAAACTCTAAAAAAGGTGGAAGTGGTCTGGGATTGGCCATAGCTAAAAAGGTTATCGAAGATCATTCCGGTCAGATCTGGGCTGAAAGTGAGCCTGGAAAAGGGACAACTATAATATTTACCTTAAAGAAGATAAAGTGATTAGTGGACTATAGAGTATATTAAGGAGGTCACAAATGAGTAGAATATTAATTATCGAGGATGAAGTTTCAATTGCGGAATTAGAGAAAGACTATCTTGAGCTAAGTGGATTTGAAGTAGAGATTGAATATTCAGGTGATGTTGGATTGACCAGGGTTTTAAATGAAGAGTTTGACCTTGTAATATTGGATTTAATGCTTCCAGGTATGGATGGATTTGAGATTTGTAAAAATATTAGAGCTGAGAAAAACATTCCTATTATTATGGTATCTGCCAAAAAAGAGGACATAGATAAAATAAGAGGGTTGGGATTAGGAGCAGATGATTATATTACAAAACCCTTTAGCCCCAGCGAGATGGTAGCAAGAGTTAAAGCTCATCTTGCAAGATATGAAAGGCTTATAGGTTCTGGAATAAAAGAGAATGAAGTAATAGAAATTCGTGGTTTAAAGATAGATAAAACAGCAAGAAGAGTATTTCTCCATGATGAAGAAAAGGTACTTACAACAAAAGAGTTTGATTTACTAACCTTCTTAGCTGAAAATCCTAATCATGTATTTACAAAAGAGGAATTGTTCCGCGAAATATGGGATATGGAATCCATTGGTGACATAGCTACTGTAACAGTTCATATAAAGAAAATTAGAGAAAAGATAGAAATAAATACATCTAAGCCTCAATATATCGAGACAATATGGGGAGTGGGCTACAGGTTTAAGGTATAGAGTAATATTGACAAAATATTATCAAAGCGATAGAATGATTCTGGTAAAATAATCATATTAATTTTATATTGAAATTAGACATAATGATTTAACGGAGGTTAGGGTGAAAGGAATGTTTATATTATGAAAAAAATAAAAGGCTTAATATTAACAATTATATGTATTCTAATGTTTACTGGATGTACAAAAGAAAATTCCAAGAAAGTAGATATAAATATTGGAGCTTTAAAGGGTCCAACTTCCATGGGAATGATTAAGGTAATGGAGGATGGGAGCAATGGTGAAACAGCCAACAATTATAATTTTGTTATTGCTGGTGCAGCAGATGAAATCAGCACTGGACTTGCTAAAGGTGAAATTGATATAGCAGCCATACCTTGTAACCTTGCTTCAGTATTATATAATAATACTGGAGGGAAAATTAAGTTGGCAGGAATTAATACTTTAGGGGTTCTATATATAGTAGAGACTGGAGATTCAATTAATACCATAGAGGACTTAAGAGGTAAGACCATATACTCAACAGGTAAGGGAACAACACCAGAGTACATACTTAATTATTTGCTTAGCTCCAGCAAAATAGATCCAGAGAAGGATGTTGAAATTATATATAAAACCGAGGCAACAGAGGTAGCGGCAGTACTAAGTGAAGCTGAAGATGCAGTAGCAATGCTTCCTCAGCCATATGTTACAACTGTTATGATGAATAATGATAAGGTAAGAATTGCCCTAGATACTACGACAGAATGGGAAAGAGTTAGTAATGACGGTAGTAGCGTGGTTACTGGTGTTGTAGTAGTAAGAAGTGAATTTTTAGAGAATAATAAAGAAGCAGTAGATGCTTTTCTTAATGAATACACGGCCTCTACCTCTTATGTTAATGAGAATATTGAGGAAGCCTCAGAGCTAATAGAGAAGTTCGATATATTTAAGGCTGCAGTAACTAAAAAAGCAATACCATATTCCAATATTGTATTTATTCAGGGAGATGAGATGAAGACCAAGGTTAATGGATACCTCAGTGTATTACATGATCAGAATCCAAAATCTGTTGGTGGTACAATCCCTGCTGATGATTTTTACTACATATTAAGCAAATAGAAAGGGTCTATATGAAATTATCAAAAGAGTCGGGTTTGATAAAAAAATACGGAGTTAGATTTCTTGTTCTATTCTTTTGGCTTTTATTGTGGGAATTATTGTACAGAGTTATTAATAATGAAGTTTTTTTAACCTCCCCTATGTCTGTTTTACAGACCCTAGGGGAGCTTTTGATACAATTTGACTTTTGGAAAACCATTGGGTTTTCCTTCACTAGGATAGTAACAGGCTTTATAATAGCAATTCTTCTTGGAACTATTCTAGGGGTTTTAGCTTATAATTTCTGGGTTATAGAGGAGCTAATTAGTCCATTTTTTATAGTGATGAAAGCAGTTCCCGTGGCCTCCTTTGTTATATTATCTCTGCTTTGGATTAGTACGAAAAATCTATCTATACTTATTTCATTTCTTATGGTGGTTCCTATAATATATACTAACCTGCTCCAGGGCTTAAGAAATACGGATAAAAAGCTTTTGGAAATGGCCAAGGTCTTTCGTATGGGCACCATGGGTAAGATAAAGGCCATCTATATTCCTTCTGTTCTACCATATTTCATGTCAGCCATTAAGGTTGGACTGGGTTTTTGCTGGAAGGCGGGTATTGCTGCGGAGGTAATAGGTATACCTAATGGTTCTATTGGGGAGCGTCTATATGAGTCTAAGCTATATCTTATGACTGATGAGCTTTTTGCTTGGACGGTTGTTATAGTTATTATTAGCATGATATTTGAAAAAACAGTTATCCTATTAATTGATAGCATTCATGGCATCTACAATGGAAGGATAAAGGGTTCAGGCGATACATATTAAGAAAGGTATGAATAAGAAGGATGGATATTAAATTACTCCATATTAATAAACAGTTTGATAACAAGCCCGTATTAAAGGATCTTAGTATTACCTTTCCTCAAGGGCGAATATCTTGCCTAATGGGTCCATCAGGTATAGGTAAAACCACGCTTATTAACCTGATTATGGGGCTGGAAAAAGCTGATTCTGGTACGATAACAGGGCTAGAGGATAAGATAATCTCCCCTGTGTTTCAAGAGGATAGACTTATTGAGCATTGGGATGCCATAAACAATATAAAGCTAGTTTGTTCTAAGGATGTAACTAATAAGATTATCGAGGATGAACTTAATAAAGTAGGGCTTTATGAAGATAGATACAAACCAGTTTTAACCCTTAGTGGGGGGATGAGAAGGAGAGTGGCACTACTTAGAGCACTTCTTTATGATGGTAATCTCCTTATCTTGGATGAGCCATTTAAAGGACTGGATAAAGAACTAAAGAATAGGGTTATAGAGTATGTAAAGGAAAAAGCGAAAGGGAAAACGGTTATTCTTGTAACCCATGATCTTAAGGATGCAGAGCTTCTTGAAGCAATCCAAATAAGAATGCTTGAATAATCCTTGTTGTTTTTTTAGACTTCATGATATAATGAAAACGAATTAAAGGTTAGGCAAGATGTATTCTAAGAAATAAGAGTATAGATTCTTGCGGAAAAACAGAAAGAGGGACAATTGTTATGCATATTACGATTACAGGAAATCTAGGTAGTGGTAAATCTACTATATGCAAACTGTTAAGTGATAAATATCAGTTTGAAATATATTCAACAGGGAAGGTTCAAAGAGAATTGGCTCGAGAAATGTCTATGACTACACTTGAGCTTAATCAGTTAATGAGAAGTGACCACAAGTATGATCATATGATTGATGATGCAACAGCTAGGATCTCAAGAGAGAACCCAGATAAAAATATAATTTTTGATTCTCGATTGGCATGGAATTTTGTAGAGTCATCCTTTAAGGTGTTTGTTTCAGTTAGCACTGATGTGGCGGCTGAAAGAGTGATGAATGATAATAGAGGAGAAGAAGAAAGATATCAGTCTTATGAGGAAGCTAGAAGGATGTTGGTGGAAAGAGCAGCAACTGAAAGTGTTCGTTATAAAGAAATCTATAAAGTAAACTATATGGATTTTTCAAACTATGATTTAGTAATTGATAGTACCTATTGTACACCTGATATAATTGCAGAAATCATTCTTGATGAGGCTAAGGAATATGAAAAAAACGGCAAGCAAGCCCAGAGCAAAATGTTGGTTTCACCCTATCGTCTATTAAAGGAAGATGATATAAGTAAGGATGATAGGCAATCTCTAGAAAACATAGCCAAGGAATATGAAAAAGTCTCCAAGATTACTGATAAAATAATTAAAGTTAAAAAAAATGATGAAACATTTACAGTAGTGGAAGGAATTGAGTATGCAAAGGCTGCATATATAGCAGATGTGCCTTATGTATCGATAAAGGTTATTGATTAATGTAAATAATTCTTTAATTGAAAAACATCCCCGAGGATATATAAAATTCAAAAGCAAACAATAAAGACAAGAGGATTTATAGTAATATAAATTCTCTTTTTATATCATATTGTTACCTAGAAACTAGTCTTTTTTAGGGGGTGATTTATTAGTGAGTATTTGGGACGGGATTTCATATCGTAAAAAATTACTCCTTGTAACAATTATTACAACTGTAGCAGTGTATCTAGGGTTTCGTTATATTTTGCCCCTTATTTTTCCCTTTATAATTTCATACTTTTTAGCTTGGACTGTAAGGCCTGCAACAGAATTTCTATATCGAAGACTTAAAGTTCCAAGAATTCTTGGAGGATCAATATCCTTAATTATATTGATCTCTATATTGGGAGTAGGATTGTCACTGTTGATAAACAATTTGATAAAGCAGATAATTTCCTTTCTAAAAAATATGCCAATATACCTTAATGTTTTAGCAGACAAGCTAGACTCAATATGTGGAAGCTGTGATAAAATGTTGGGCTTATCCGATGGTACAGTTCGACTCCTTGTTGATGATAATCTGCTTCAAACGATTAATCGAGTGAAGAATAATATTATACCAGGGATAACTGAGCACACCATATCCCTAACCATAAAACTGATAGCAATGTTAAGTATAGCTTTAATAATTTTTATTTCAGCAGTTCTAATTGCTAAAGATCTTCCTTCCATGAAGGAAAGCTTGGAAAAAGCTAAGGTCTATCAAAAGATCCATAAAGTAACTGAAAAGCTTGCTGAGACTGGTATTGCATATCTAAGGGCTCAATTAATAATTATGGTTATGGTAGGATTAGTCTGTGTTTTAGGTCTTACTTTAATGAAATATGAATATGCACTATTAGTTGGGCTTATTATAGCAGTTCTGGATGCATTACCCATACTAGGTAGTGGAATGATATTAATCCCTTGGAGTATTATTATGCTTTTTAATGGCAATATTTATTCAGCAGCAATTTTAATTACTCTTTATCTAGTATGCCAAGTGATTAGGCAGCTGCTGGAAACAAAGTTGGTGGGTAAGAGTATGGGAACTAAACCTTTATTTACCTTAATATCAATATATGTTGGTGTCCAGCTATTCTCAGGCTATGGTTACTTTCTTGGTCCTATAGGATTAGCAATAATTCTAGCAACAATAGGTGTAGTAGCTGACAAATTAAAGGGCTCTAATGAGGATTTTGACAATAATGACAGGAGAATATCCACTTGACAAAGTGGATATTCTAGCATAGAATGAAGTAAATTTAAATGCAATGAAGAGGAATAGTATTTAGTAATCACATCCCAGAGAAGAAAGCATTGGTGAGAGCTTTCCATGCAGATGCTAGAAAACCAGCCTTGGAGCATCATATGAAAAGAATGTCTTCTTCATTCTATAAATATGACGTAAGACCGGCGTTAACGGTTTTAAGAGAGCTTTTATAGCTAATTAGGGTGGTACCGCCGATTAGTCTTTCGGTCCCTTTGTAGGGAGATGAAGGGCTTTTTTTATTTGAGGTAATTACCTCAGTAAAGTATTTAAAGGAGAGAAAATTATGGCTAAGGATAAGAAATTAGTAGAAGCAATTACTTCTATGGATGAAGATTTTGCACAATGGTATACCGATGTTGTAAAAAAGGCAGAGCTTATTGAATATTCCAGCATTCGTGGGTGTATGATTATAAGACCAAATGGTTATGCCATCTGGGAAAACATACAGAAGGAGCTAGACGCAGCATTTAAAGCAACTGGAGTTGAGAACGTATATATGCCTATGTTTATTCCAGAGAGCTTACTTCAAAAAGAAAAGGATCATGTGGAGGGATTTGCTCCAGAAGTAGCCTGGGTTACCCATGGAGGCATGGAGAAATTAACTGAAAGACTTTGTATTCGTCCTACTTCAGAAACTCTTTTCTGTGAATTCTATTCAAATATTATACATTCCTATAGGGATTTACCTAAGTTATATAATCAATGGTGTTCTGTGGTACGTTGGGAAAAAACCACTAGACCATTCCTAAGAACCATGGAATTCTTATGGCAGGAAGGTCATACGGCCCATGCAACAGCAGAAGAGGCTGAAGAAAGAACCATTCAGATGCTTGATGTATATGCTGACTTTTGTGAGCAGGTTCTTGCAATTCCTATGATAAAAGGTCGTAAATCCGAAAAAGAAAAATTTGCAGGTGCCAAGTCTACCTATACAATTGAGGCTTTAATGCATGATGGTAAGGCATTGCAGTCAGGAACAAGCCATAACTTTGGCGATGGATTTGCTAAAGCATTTGATATTCAATATACTGATAAAGATAATAAGCTTCAATATGTTCATCAAACCTCTTGGGGTATGACAACAAGACTTATCGGTGCAATCATTATGGTTCATGGGGATGACAGTGGTCTAGTACTACCTCCAAGAATAGCACCTACTCAAGTTATGGTTATTCCTATTAACCAGAATAAAGAAGGAGTAATGGAGGCAGCTAACAAGCTGAGAGATAAATTGGCTTCCTATAGAGTTAAATTAGATAATAGTGATAAGAGTCCTGGCTGGAAATTCAGTGAACAGGAAATGAGAGGAATTCCTTTAAGAGTTGAGATTGGTCCTAAGGATATTGAAGCCAACCAAGCTGTTATAGTTCGTAGAGATACTAGAGAAAAGCTTGTAGTTTCATTAAATGAGATCGAAGCAAAGGTTGGTGAAATCCTAACCCAGATGCAGTCTGATATGATAGAGAGAGCTAGAAATCATCGTGACTCCCATACCTATACAGTATCTACTATGGAAGAGTTTGAAAAAACAGCTGCAGAAAAACCTGGATTTATCAAAGCTATGTGGTGCATGGATGAGGCATGTGAGAATGAAATTAAAGAAAAAACAGGAGTAACTTCCCGCTGTATGCCTTTTGAACAGGAGCATATTTCGGATAAATGTATATGCTGTGGAAAGCCTGCTAAAACTATGGCATATTGGGGTAAGGCGTACTAGTGTGTCCAATTAATATAGGAGGAATCTATGAAAATCCAAATCCCTGACAAAGTAAATTATATAATAAATACTCTTATGTCCCATGGCTATGAGGCATATATTGTAGGTGGCTGTGTTCGGGATATGGCTTTAGGGAAGAAACCAGAGGATTGGGATATTACTACTTCTGCAACACCTATACAGGTTAAAAAGATATTCAGTAGAACTGTAGATACTGGAATACAGCATGGGACTGTAACAGTCTTATTAGATCACGACCATTATGAAGTAACAACCTATCGCCTAGATGGGGTCTATGAAGATAACAGGCATCCTAAGGAGGTTTCATTTACCTCCAGTTTGACTGAAGATTTAAAAAGAAGAGACTTTACTATCAATGCCATGGCCTACAATAAAGAGGAAGGCTTCATTGATTCCTTCAATGGATTAGAAGATTTAGAAAAAGGAATCGTAAGATGTGTAGGAGATCCGGAGGAAAGGTTTTCTGAGGATGCACTTCGTATCCTAAGGGCAGTTCGTTTTTCTGCTCAGTTGGATTTTTCAATTGAAGCTAATACATTAGAAGCAATTAAAAATAAAGTAGAGCTTTTAAGGAATATTAGTGCAGAGAGAATTAGAATAGAGCTTATGAAGCTTTTGGTATCGGATCATCCAGAACGTATTAGACTTTTATATGAAACTGGGATAACAGCTGTGGTACTGCCTGAGTTTGATAAGACTATGACCACTAATCAAATTAATAAATATCATATATATTCTGTTGGAGAGCATATAATAAGGACGGTTATGGAAGTGGCGGGACCTTTAGATGATAAGCGATTTACTCCTAAAGAAAGGGCAATTTTACGATGGACTATGCTCCTTCACGACATAGAAAAGCCCAGTACAATAACTTTCGGAGCTGATAAGCAGAATCATTTTCATGGTCATCAAGAGAAAGGGGCAGCTACTGCCAAGAGGATTCTCAAAAGATTAAAATTTGATAATGAAACCTTGGATTCTGTTGTCCATCTTATTCGCTGGCATGACCATCGATTTGTACTTAATCCTACTGGGATGAGAAAAGCTATCAATAAGATTGGTAAGGAATATATGGAGCTATTATTCGAGGTTAATAGAGCTGATAATTCTGCCAAAAATCCGGATATAATAGGTTTAAAGCTAGAAAAGCTTGAAGGTGCTAGAAAATTATACGAGGATATAATTAAAAAGGGTCAGTGTGTTAATCTTAAGGATTTAGATATCAATGGTAGGGATCTAATTGAGGCTGGATTTAAGCCGGGTAAGGAGCTGGGAGATCTTCTTGATTGGTTACTAGATAGGGTTCTTGAGGAACCATCATTAAACAATAAGGAAGTGCTTTTGCAGCTAGCATTAAATAAATAGTCTAATATCATAAAATTTGATTGGTCTTGGGAAAATGTAACAAGAGTTTTCTCCAAGACCTTTTTGTATTCATGAATTTCATAGTCACAACATAATATTAGTAAGACGGGTATGACTATTAGTTGGGAGGATTGGCTGTGGAAGATAGAAATCAAGAAATATTAAGAAATTATCGTCTTAAAGTACACAACATATATAGAGCCAGAGGTGCATTTCTGTTAGAAACGGATTGTGGTATTAAACTTTTTAAAAGCTATGACGGAACCAGAAATAAAGCTATGTTCGAGCACACAGTGAAAGAACATCTATTTGACCACGGCTATTATAATTCTGATTTATTTGTTAAAACAATTGATGATGATATTATTGTTGAAGATTCCAATGGATGTAAGTATATAATGAAGAACTGGTTCTGGGGGGAGGAATGTAACCTTAAGGAATTGTCGCAAATCGAAATAGGAGCAGCAAATCTGGGAAATCTTCATAACATATTGACTAATGTAAATCTTACAAAGAATCAGATAGAATATAATACTGCTGACAATCTTTTTAATCTTTTTGAAAAAAGGAATCGGGAATTGAAACGTGTAAGGGGATATATCCGTAATAAAAGACAAAAAAACGAATTCGAAATATCTTTTATTAATTATTACAACGAATTTTATAATCAAGGATTAGCTGCTTTGAAAAGACTTTGCTGCTCTTCCTATTCTCGGCTCATGTCAGAGGCTATAAGCAAAAAAAGCATATGCCATGGGAATTATACTTATCATAATATTATTATAGTAAAAACAAAGGCTGAGGCCTTTAATAAAAATTATGTACCTCCAGGCTGGATTAATAAAGAACCATTGTCAGTTACAGACCTATCTAGGTGCAAAGAAGCTGTTGTTGCAACAACAAATTTTGAGAAGGCAGAGATAGGTCTTCAAATTACAGATCTCTATCAATTTATAAGAAAGGTTATGGAGAAAAATGATTGGGATGTTCTTTATGGAAGCAATATTATTGAAGCTTATGATAAATTAAGGCCCATCTCTAAAGAAGAGCTTAACATATTATATATTCTATTACTTTATCCTGAAAAGTTCTGGAAGATTACAAATTTCTATTTTAATGGAAAGAAATCCTGGGTTTCTGCCCGTAATATATCAAAGCTAAACAGTATTGGAGAGCAAAATCCTAAGAAGATAGCATTTTTGCAGAAGCTAGAGAGTATTTTATAGAATTAAGATTGATGATGCTAATAATTGTATGTTACAATGAATGAAGAAAGTAGAAATATACTAAAAGTAGGAAGATACTATTATGGATAATTATGAAGATATCAAAAGAAAAAGAAAAATTACTAGGCCAATTGTAACTCTGCTTATAGGGTTAAGCTTTATTTCAATAATACTTTTAACCATGATGTTAGGCTTCTCACCAAATAAAGCTCCTAATAAAAAGTCTAATGGGGCAGAACCTATCCAAGATAAGCAGCCAGGTAGTGAGTATGGATATTATGATACTGAGGCTTTGGCTATAGTTATGGATTATGATACTACTCTTAAGAAAATCACACTTTTGACAACGGAAGCTGAGGAACCTATAACACTATTCTATTCCGGAGGTACGGATATTAAGGATAAGTTCGGCCAGATTATTACCGCTGCCCAGGTTTCAATTGGGTCTATGGTTGACATTGGTTACATAAAGAATTCATCAAAGCTTATTAAAATTCATGAATCAAGTATGACATGGGAGAATGTAGGTGTTAGTAACTTGACAATTGATCCCTTGTCAATGGTTATGAAGATAGGAACATCAAATTATAAGTTTAATGATAATATAGTAGTTGTAGATGGCAAAGATTTAGTTTCGGTAGAGAAACTGGCAGAGCAGGATGTACTGATAGTGCGAGGCTATGAGGACACAATTTATTCTATAACTATTTTAAAGGGTCATGGAACTGTCAGGTTGGTTGATATTGCTGGTTTTTCAGGGGGTAATGTTACAGTAGGATATGAAGCTATGCAGAAGGTTTCTGAAAATTTAGTTATACCAGTACGTGAAGGAAATTTTAATATAACAGTTGAGAATGGTAAATATAGTGTAACTAAGAATATAGAGATTATTCGTAACGAAGAGACCATTGTTTCTTTTGATGGACTTGGCCAGATGGCAGAGGAAAATGGAATGATAACCTTTGATATTAATCCATTTGGAGCGGATTTATTTATAGACGGGATGCTTACACTGTACGCTAACCCTGTTAAGCTTGCCTATGGAGAACATGATATAACAGTATCCTTAGGAGGCTATACCACTTATGAAGGATATCTAAAGGTTAATGAAGATAAGAAAACTGTAAAGATAGATTTACCAGAGGCCACTAGTAGTGAAGAAGCTGATGTTACCATAATTGATTCAGTTACTGAAGATATAAGTACTCCCACCTGGGCTAATGACGATGATATCGATCATGATCATTTTATTTATGTGGAAAATCCTATGGATGCTTCAGTTTATATGAATGGTGAATTTATGGGAACTTCTCCTATAGGCTTTGAGAAAATAATTGGAAGTCATGTTTTCACCTTTATAAGAGACGGCTATGAAACCATAAGCTATACAATTGATATTGAGGATGACAATATGGATACCTATATTAGTATGCCGGATTTAATACCTGAATAATATTCTTAATGGCCTATTTATGTTANTTAATGTCGTTATTAATAAAATGTAAAGTTATAAAATCAGATACTGAATGTTTCTGGTGTTTGATGTCAATTGATTCTTAAGTCCCTATCTTTTCAAAAGTGCACTTGTAAGCTATAATAAGTGTAAAAATATGGAAAAGAGAGGGGCTTTTTATGGTAAGATATCTTTTTGAAGAAAAAATTATTATGTACATATTTGCTGGACTATGTGGACTCGGTGTTCTAACTCGAATAATTTTAAATATGGTTTATAAATATTTGGTTCGAGAGACAGATGCCATGGGTGCTACAAAAAACAAACAGTTAAAGCACATGAAACTAAAGTTTGAAACCTGCTATAAGCTTAAGATAGGTGTTAATAATGTGGATACATTTGTGGATAAGAATGTATATAAGCATAGGTTTTGTGGAATCTTATTATCCACATGGGAGAATTTTTGTGGACAAGTTCTCTTTCTATCCTTGTTGTTGGTTCCCATTAGTGCAGTATTTGGGGTGGTTCTACAGATTGAGCAAACCACAATTTTATTAACAGGGGCTGTGGGTATATTGGGAAGCTCGATTTTAATACTAGTGGATAAAAGTATGAATCTTGTAAATAAAAAATTAGTTATGCATCTTAACCTTGAGGACTACTTTGAGAACTTCTGTAAGGTTAGATTAGAGCGGGAGACATTTCACCCAGATGAGGTTGAAAAATATAAGAAGGAATATAATCAGGTGCTTGAGTCTAGTAAGCAGATAAGTGCAACAGCTTTACCTATAAAACCAGAGACTAAGACAGAGCTAGATAGAAGAAAGCAGGCGCGGGCGAGAAAAGAAGAAGAAAGACGGCTTCAGGCAATAAGACGAATTGAGGAGCAAAAAAAGTTGGAAGAGGCCAAATTGGAAGAAGAGAAAAGAAGAATTGAAGAAAGGAAGCGGCTAGCAGCAAAAAGAAGGGAGGAAGAGATAAAAAAACTGGAGGAGGAAAGGCTATCCTTAGAAGCCAAGTCATCTGAGTTAAGTAAAAAAGACTGGATGAAGGATAATATAAATACAGAGATAGAGCATGATGAAGGACTAGAAGAAAAAGAAACGAAGACAACTGATAATAATGACATGATTTATATTCTGAATACTGAGGAGCAAGAAGAAGTACAAGAAAAGAATGAAGATAGGTTAAAGTTTAGTGAACAGGAAGAAAAGCTTATTGAGGATATTTTAAAGGAGTTTTTTGCATAGGATGTAAATATTTATGTAGAATAATTATTGAATCTAAAGGTTGTCTTTGATAAAATGTAATCAGATTAAAAAAGAAAAGAGGACAATATATGTCAAATAAAGTAACATTTGATTATTCTACAGCTAAAAAGTTTATTTCAGAAAATGAAGTGGCTATGTTAAAATCTCAGACAGAAGCCGCAAAAGGGCAACTTGTTAATAAAACTGGGGAAGGAAATGCCTTTCTTGGTTGGATCGACTTACCTGTAGACTATGATAAGGAAGAATTCGCTCGTATTAAGTCTGCAGCAGAGAAGATTAAAAGTGATTCTGAGGTTCTAGTGGTTATAGGAATCGGTGGATCCTATCTAGGAGCAAGAGCTACTATTGAATTCTTAAGACATAGCTTCTATAATTCTGTTTCTAAAGAAATTAGAAAGACCCCAGAGATTTATTACTGTGGTAATAATATAAGTAGTACTTATATGAAACATCTGATGGATGCCATAGGGGATAGGGATTTCTCTGTTAACATTATTAGTAAGTCCGGAACTACTACAGAACCTGCTATAGCATTTAGAATATTTAAGAAAAAGTTAATTGAGAAATATGGTAAGGAAGAGGCTGCAAAAAGAATATATGCAACTACCGACAAAGCCAAAGGAGCATTAAAGGATTTAGCAACAGCGGAGGGCTATGAGAGTTTTGTTGTGCCTGATGAGGTTGGTGGTCGTTATTCTGTACTAACAGCAGTAGGACTTCTTCCAATAGCAGTTAGTGGTGCTGATATTACAAAGCTTATTGAGGGCGCAGCTTCTATGAGAGAGCGCTGCTTGAATAATCCATATGAAAGCAATGATGCTTTGCAATATGCAGCAGTTCGTAATATATTACACCGCAAGGGTAAGAGCATAGAGCTTCTAGTTAATTATGAACCTGCTCTTCATTTTGTATCTGAGTGGTGGAAGCAGCTTTATGGAGAGAGTGAAGGAAAGGATCAGAAGGGTATATATCCAGCATCTGTAGATTTCACAACTGATCTCCATTCAATGGGCCAGTTTGTACAGGATGGTTCTAGAATTATGTTTGAAACGGTCCTAAATCTTGAGAAATCTCAAGAAGAGATTGTGTTAGAGGCTGAAGATGAAGACTTAGATGGTCTTAACTATCTAGCTGGAAAGACCATGGATTTTGTTAATAAGAGTGCAATGAAGGGAACCTTATTAGCTCATATAGATGGTGGAGTTCCTAATCTCATTGTTAATATTCCTGAGCAAAATGAATTCTATCTCGGTGAACTCTTCTATTTTTTTGAATTTGCTTGTGGAGTAAGTGGATATTTACTTGGAGTAAATCCATTTGATCAACCAGGTGTTGAGAGCTATAAAAAGAATATGTTTGCTCTTCTTGGAAAGCCTGGCTATGAAGCTCAGAGAGAGGAATTATTAAAAAGATTATAGAAAAGAAGTTGGTAAGATTTAAGTATAATTTAGTCACAGAGTATTACGTATTTGAGTATAATATAGAAAAGAATATATGATAGAGAGAGCAGTAATACAGGGATAAGGGTGTACATATCTTTGATTATTCGCAACCGAAGCCCTTTTTACCTCATGCTGGACGTGAAAAGAATTACTGCCTTGATACCATACTAGAAACATTCGGCTGCTTAACATAGATATGACAATACGCCCCTTTTACTATTGTAAGAGGGGCGAAATTGTTACCTGCGGGGAAGTAATGTGAGCATTGCTAGCTCACCTGCTAATATGGGAAAGGGCGGGTGAGTCATGTTTCTTCAGGTTCATATAATTAAGGCATTACAGCTACGTAATTATACATAAGAATAAAGTGACATAAGCTTCCTGCCATTACAAATAAGTGAAAGATTTCGTGGGAGCCAAAGTGCTTGAACTTTTTATTGAAAATAGGTAGCTTAAGTGCATAAATGATTCCCCCAATGGTATATATAATTCCACCAGTTAGCAACCATACAAATCCCCCTTTAGGGAGAGCGTTAATAAGCTGGGTAAAGGTTAGAACGCAAGTCCATCCCATGGCTATATAGACGATGGAGGAGAACCATTTTGGGCAGTTAACCCAAAAGCCTGTGACAACAATTCCAATAAGGGCTAGGGACCATACGAGAGTAAGAAGCAGTATACCGGTTCTCCCTCCCAATGCAATAATACAGATAGGTGTGTATGTTCCTGCAATAAGTACATAAATCATCATGTGATCAAACTTCTTAAGTCGTCTAACCACCTTTTTTGATCCTCGTACACTATGATATATTGTGCTAGCCGTATACAATAAAATCATACTTACTATAAAAATTCCAAGAGAGATAAGGTGAACTTTATTAGGCCTTGATCCAGCTTTAATTAACAATGGAGTTGCAGAGAACAACGCCATTAATGTGCCGATAAAGTGAGTTATTGCACTACCAGGTTCTTTCATTTTGCTAATCATATAGTCAGCTCCTTTGCATTGATACGACGTAATGTAGTAATGAAAACTACGTAATCCATATACACATACTACTACATGCGTTTTTAAAATGCAATAGTTATTATGCAACAATTAGAAGTAAAAAAACAGAAATAGATATGAAAAATCCCTAAAATATGTTATACTGTTCCTAAAAGCAGATTAGTGGAAAATGGGTAGCATTTGAGCTTCTAATCTGCCTATAGTGAGACAGTATATTAAACAAGGAGGACAACCAGTGGATCTTAATGTTGGAGACATAATAAAGTTAAAAAAACAACATCCTTGTGGCAGCAGTGAATGGGAAGTTCTAAGGTCTGGTATGGATTTTCGCCTGAGATGTCTAGGGTGTGACCATCAGGTTATGCTCCCAAGAAAGCAGATTGAAAAAAGCATAAGGCAGATTAGAAAGCCAGAATAATTCAAGGAATGTAGTATTAACCATTGAAAAAGAGTATGTGACAGGCTTAATGACCAGATTAAGGACAGAACAATTTATAAAGAATCTATGGGAAGTGAACAGTGCCCAGTAGATTTAATACTTAATTAGGCGGGGAAGTAGCCTATTTATATTATAATAGGAAAATACCTAAAATATGTGAAGGGAAGAAAGCACATGAGAGCAGTCAGAATACTTACAGATGAAGCAGTTGCGGGAATGGTAACTGCCAATGATATCTATACTAAAAATAATCAGCTTATAATTACAGAAGGTACAGTTTTAAACAACAAAGTAATTGATAAGCTCCGCTTCTACAAAATTTTTGGCCTTAATATATATCCAGAGAAAAAGATTGAAGAAGAATCTTATATTGAAGATCTTCGCAAGACCCCAGAATTTAAAAAGTTCAATCGTACCTATGTTGAAACGGTGACAAAAGTAGTAGGCAGCTTTAATCGAATTATTAGTGGTGATCATGAGATAGATGTAGATGCCCTATTGGAAGAAACAGATAGAGTTCTTCGAGAAGGTCGTAACGGTACCCATATTATGGAGATGCTTCATGGAATTAGAGATTATGATGACCTTACCTACGTACATAGTATGAACGTATCACTAATATGTAGTATATTTGGAGAATGGCTAAAGCTATCAAAAGGTGAGATAAGAAATCTTGCATTAGCTGGAATGCTCCATGACATAGGTAAATTATTAATTCCCAAAGAAATATTAGCCAAGCCTGGTAAGTTAAGTAATAGGGAATATGATGTCATGAAATCCCATGCTATAAAGGGATATGAGGTGTTAAAGGATTTACCACTTGACATAAACGTAAAGTATGCTGCATTAATGCATCACGAACGACAGGATGGCTCTGGATATCCAAATGGCTTTGCCGATAATCAAATTAATATGTTTGCTAAGATAGTATCAATAGCTGATGTTTATGATGCCATGACATCAAATCGAAGCTATAGAAAAGCCTTCTGTCCATTTACTGTAGTAGAAGATTTTGAAAATGAAGGATTTATAAAATTTGATTCCCAATACCTTGTTGTGTTTCTTGAAAGAATAGTAGAATCCTATCTTCACAATATTGTTAGGTTAAGTGATGGCCGCGAAGGGGAAGTTGTATTAATCAATAAATTTGCTTTATCAAAGCCAATGGTTAGAGTTGGAAACGACTTTATTGATCTTTCAAAAGAGCATAATCTACGTATACAATCGATATTGTAGAATTTTTTGGAATGGTTAGTCATAGAATCAATTAAGAAATGTATTCTATGGAGGTTATAATGAGTAAGTTTAGAATCTCGGTTCTGATGCTTATGATACTTATTACCCTTATTGGCCTAACTGGATGTAAAGGTGAGGAAACAGAGATAAAGAAATTAAAGGATCTAGAGTTTACTGTGGTTGAGGATGCAGATCTACCAGGAGAATTGAAGGAACTTATTGATGAAAAGAAGGAAAAACCGTTCAGATTAACATATTCTAACAAGGATAATCTTTATATTGTTGTTGGCTATGGCAAGAAGAATAGTGGTGGATATAGTATCGCGGTGGATGAATTATACTTAACTAGTAATGCAATTTATATTGATACTAATTTGGTTGGACCTTCCCAGGATGATATGGTTGTTCAGGGAATTACATATCCCTATGTAGTAGTAAAGATTGAGTTTATGGAAAAACGTGTTGTTTTTGAATAGGGAGTAATTAATCCATGAAAAGAGGTTTTCCACTTCATTAATTAATGAAATGGAAAACCTTTTATAGTTTATCTTATAGGTGCTTATATACAATATTTTGTTGTTAGTAATAGATGGATAACCCATATGTTGTATGAATTACAAAAATTCGGTAAAACGACGGTATTTTNTTAAAAGAATAGAATAAAATTGTAAGTATTTTTTGATTTTAATTAGTGCAATAATCATTGTAATGGTCATATTCCCAAATAACAAAGAAATTTACAATTGTTTAATATGCACTTTTCTTATATTAATAAGAATTAATTAACTGAATTGTCTGAAAACTCATTGACGGCGAATACAATTTTATGTTATAATACATGNGATGCATGTAATTTGTAACAGAATTATTTAACAAATGTTTATACCTTATGACAGCTTGTTGATTTGACTATAGAATAAGAAGCATTGGTAAGGAGAAGAATAATTATGAAGCAAAATGATGTAAACAAGGTAAGAAACGCAGTGATGAACCAGATGGGTAAGAAGGTTAAAGTAAGGATAAACAGAGGAAGACATAGAATTGACGAAGCAGAAGGAGTAATTTCGGAAACCTATCCAAACATCTTTTTAATAAAAGTAGAGGAAACGAACAATATGCCCGTGAGAACTATGTCTTATAGTTATACTGACATATTAACTAAGGATGTACAACTTATCCTATGTAGATAATACTTTGAGCAAATGCTGATAAAAAGGTAAAGCCGTAGAAATATATAAGGCTTTACCTTTTTTTATTCTAAATAGATAATGAAATCATAAATCCCTATTATGATGAATAAGATATGACAGAGGCATCCATCGTATGTCCAAATCTAAGGAGGGATTATTGTGGAGTTAATAAAAAAGAATATTCATATGAATAAATTAAAATGTAAGAGTACCTTACAGCTTACTTTGGATGATGATTTTAATGTTCCAGATGCTAAGCCTGATATTGAAAAAATTATTACTGAACAGGGTGAGATAAGAATTACAGAAATTAAAGGAATGAATGGAAAAGTTTCTGTGAAGGGTTCGTTGATGTTCAATGTATTATATTTGAATAGTCAATATAGTAGACCAGTACATAATATTTCAGGTGAAATTCCATTTGATGAGACAATTAATATGGAGCCGACCTGCGCTGAGGATGATCCTGTAATTACCTGGAGTCTAGAGGACTTATCAACAGGAATGATTAATTCCAGAAANCTAAGTGTTAAATCCATAATANGTCTTGATGTTTCTGTTGACGAACTTTATGACGAAGAAACTGCTGTAGGTGTAGAAGATGAGGATGATGTTGAGTTTCTTAATAAGAAAATTGAATTGACTGACATAGCGGTAGAAAAAAGGGACACCTTCCGGATAAAGGATGAAATTCTACTTCCTGCTAATAAAGGAAATATATCCTCAGAATTGTATTATGATATCCACTTAAATAATGTAGAAGTTAGAATGCTTGAGGATAAGTTTACTATCAAAGGTGAAATACCAGTTTTTATTCTCTACACTAGTGAGGATGAAGAAAATCCGATTCAGTATTATGAAACAGAGATTCCCTTTGGAGGGACTATAGAATGCAGTGGATGTACGGAAGATATGATTGAAGATATTACATTTAGTATTGCCAATAAAAGTCTTACAGTAACACCAGATGCAGATGGTGAAGAGAGGGCATTTGATGTTGAGGTGATACTAGAACTGAATATAAGGGCTTATGAAGTGGAGGAGCCTGAAATTCTGTGTGATATATATAGTCCATCAAAAGAGATTACCCCAATATATAAAGAGGCTGTTTACGAAAACTTAGTTGTTAAGAACAATAGTAAATATCGAATGGCCGACCGTATCAAGATACCAGGAGACTTACCACGGATATTACAGATTTGTTATGGTAAAGGAGTAATAAAGGTAGATGATATAATACCAGAAGAAAATCGCTTGATTGTTGAAGGGGTAATTGAAGTAGAAATCCTTTATATATCTGAGGATGATACTGTTCCTTTTAACTCCGTAAAAGGAGTAATACCATTTACTCAAACTATTGAGGTCAAAGGATTGACCCTTGATAGTAATTATGAAGTAAGACCCAGCCTAGATCAGCTAAGTGTTATGATGCTTGACAGTGAAGAGATTGAAGCAAAAGCAACGATTAGCCTTAATACAATTGTGTTTGATAAAATAACAGAAAACATAATTACAGATATAGAGGTGGCTGACATTGATTTAGATAAATTACAAAGTATGCCAGGAATAGTAGGTTATATCGTTAAAGCTAATGATACACTATGGGATATTGCGAAAAGGTACTATACTACAAGGGAAAGCATCATGGCAATTAATGAAATGGAGGATGCCAATATTAAAGAGGGTGACAAACTAATCATTCAAAAGAAAGTGGATGCAATCTTTTAATTATAATAAAGATATATAATATTAATGGTCTAAGGGAACAGATTATTGTAGAACCCTTAGACCATTGTTTATTATGTTGATAATTGTTTTTATGCCCTTACAGTTGATTTCTTTTTCCTTAATAAAATTAGACCTATGAACATTAAGCTAGGGAATATAGTGGCCACTAATAAACCAGAACGAAGACCAATCTGATCAAAAGTTAATCCTCTATTCATCCAGATTGTTAGACCTTCACCGGTGTTCTTAACTCTATCTGATATTATCCCAGCAAGCCAAGGTCCAACTGAACAACCTATATCTCCACAGATAGCTAGAATACCAAACATAAGTGTACCTCCTTTTGGAAATACCCCAGAAGAAAGGCTAAAAGTACCTGGCCACATTAAGCTAACGCTAAAGCCTGTAAGGCTGCAGGTGAATAGGGCTAAGAACATATTAGGGCTAAATATAGTAACGAGATATGTAAGAATACAAAGAGCACTACTTCCNAATAAAACTCCTTTAATANGGATACGTTCTCCAAAGTATCCATATATAGTTCTACCAATAGCCATGAAAAGAGCAAATAGTCCAGGACCAAGTAAATCACCAATAACCTTTGGAACCTGTAGGCCTTGTTCAGCAAACATGGATGACCACTGGGACATACTAAGCTCGCTTGCCCCAGCACAGATCATAAGTAACATAGAAAGATAGAATGCAGGATGGGACAGAAGCTCCTTTAATGTAGAGCTCTTACCATCCTTTACAAGGGGGAGAATAGGTACATGGATAAATTTAAACATATTATGTAATGGGAATACTGACCAAAGAAGAGGAAGTATAAACCAATAGTTGTCCCCAATTAGTTTTAAAAGTATTGTACTTATAATAACAACGGCCATCTGTCCCCAGCAATAAAATGAATGTAGAAGACTCATAGCTCCACCCTTGTTATCATTGGGTAATGCTTCGATAATGGGGCTAACAATAGTCTCTAACAATCCACCACCGATACCATAGATAAAGACTGATATAGCCATTCCTAGATAGGGGGATGACATAATCTTAGGGAGGATACCAAGGGATAGGAGACCTATAGAAGCCAATCCATGGGCAGCAACCATACATTTGCGATAGCCAACATGGTCAGCATATTTGGTAGCCCATATATCTGTAAGTAACTGCGTTCCAAAGTTAATAAGAATTAACTGGCCCAGTTTTTCATAGGATATGGAATAGCTGGTTTGAAAGATTATAAATAGCAAAGGGGCTAAGTTATTAATAATTGCTTGGGTAATATATCCACGGTAGCAAGCAAATGTTGTGTTTTTGTAGGTATATGTTCTCTTTTCCATTAGCTTTTATCACCTGTTCTTTCTGTAATTAAATATCCTGAGGCCAGTAAGGCTTTGTTAAAAATACTTGTTGGCTATATTTGACCTTCTTAAAATAATCATAGGTTCCCTGAGCTGTATTTTTATCATTATAGATTCCAAAAACAGAGGGACCACTGCCACTCATAAGGGCAGTCATGGCACCAAGCTCTTTCATCTGGTTTTTAATATCTTTGATAATAGGATGCTTAGGAATTGTCACTGTTTGAAGAATGTTATCCATGTATTTAGCTAGTTCACCTAAATCTCTTTTATCTATAGCCTCTAGCATACTATCTATATCTGGATGGGATGTTTTAGAAGATAGCTTTAAGTTGCTATATACATATTTTGTTGAGACACTTATATTAGGTTTTACAATCAAAATATTACAATCTGGAATTGGTTTGATTGGGGTTAAGATCTCACCTATACCTTCTGATAAGGCAGTTCCCATCATAAAGCAATAAGGGACATCAGCTCCCAAGGAAAGGCCTATATCCATAAGCTCATCCCTACTTAATCCAGTGTTAAACATTTGATTGAGCAACTTTAGAGTTACTGCTCCATTAGAACTTCCACCAGCTAAACCAGCAGCAACAGGTATATTCTTAGATAGATTTATTCTAACTCCTTCCTTAATATTAAACTTAGTTAAGAAAGCATCAGCAGCCTTATAAACTATATTTCTTTTATCTGTTGGCAGGTAAGGAAGATTGGTTTTTATGTAAATACCACTGGTTTCTAACCTTTCTACAGTAACAATATCGTATAAATCAATGGTTTGCATTATCATACGAAGATTATGATAGCCGTCATCTCTTCTTCCGATAACATCAAGGCCTATATTGATTTTAGCATATGATTTTTCAGATAAGCTATTCATAGTATCCTCCCTTCATAAGAAAAAGGTCATCGAAAAGTTATTCCTTAACAACGACCTTATGGTAGTATAGTGCTTAAAATCATCCTAGAAAATCATGTCACTTTCACTAACAAGTTCAGAAAATGCCCGATTTTCCAAGGACTAATCTACTTATAATTGATATTTTACCATGATTTATATTTGTTTACAAATTAAATAACTCCTTTATTTCTTCCCATAGCTTGAACTTGATTTTTATATTATCCTTATTAGTTTTAAGTAAATCTAAATCCTCTTCAGTAAGTACATATTTAAGCTTTTCTTCAGTTTCTTCGTTAACAATACAGTAGGTTTCATCAACGAAACACAGTGGAGGGAACATTACACACCACCAATTTTTACCCTCACCTTCACCTATAGATATGCTTAAGGCCTCATAAACTCCTGAAGGAAATGTATAATCTCCGTATACCTTTATAGGAAAATGCTTGAAGCCTAAATTGGCCTTAACAGAATAGTCATAACCATTTTGATTTATAATATCCTTAGCCACTTCCTCAATCCTATTAAGGTTTGATGATAGAATATCTCTTGCCTCGGTAATGCTAGTAGCAATAGATAAATGTGGTGCCAGCTCCTTAACTAAGCCTTCTTTAACCTTTAACTTAAGCTCTTGATCCTCTATAGTGTCGCTATTAGCAATAACATGAAAGCGAATTATGTTATCAGCGATATGGGACATGGCATCCCTTTCATTACCTATATAAGGCTTGGTAAATCCCATTAAAACTCCAGAAAAAAGGAGAAGTAAGAGTAGGAGTAATACTCGTATATTTTTATTCATTATATGTTCCACCTGACCTTCACTAGATTATGTATTATTCCTTTGGATTATTACCAAAATATAGAAATTTATACATGGTCGACTATATGAAAATACTTGAAGAAGAATACATTTAATAGTACAATAGGAATAATTCCATCTGAGCCTGTGCAAGCTATGCCTTTGGTCAAAGCCTTTAGGTTTCAATGAAAGATATGAGTATTAAGATGGAGAAATTTTGATAAGGACGGTATATATGACAAAGAATGTTATGATATCTATTAGGGGCTTTGAGCTTGGTGAGCCTGGTGAAGATATTACAGTAGAGGCAAAGGGTGATTATCACTATGTTAATGGAAAGCATTATATTCGCTATGATGAAACTACAGATGAGCCAGGTAAGGTAACTAATAATATTATCAAGATTAGCCCTAATCAAATTGAGATTATAAAAAAAGGAGTAGCTAATACCACCATGACCTTTGACCTTGACAATGTAACTATTGCCAATTATAAGGTTCCTTATGGTCAGCTACTCCTAGAAATAGACACATATTTAATGAATATTCATATAAGTGATGAGTTAATCACTGTACTTCTAAATTATAGGTTAAAAAGCAATAATGAGGTGATTTCATCTAATCAAACAGAGATAAAAGTTATTCCTGATAGATAAAGCCATCCTCATCAAAGCTTACATCAAATGATATCTCTTCCATAAAATCATAATAATCCTTTTTAGATTTTTCATCAGTAATAAGATAAGTGTAGGTGTTATTGTTCATAACAGGTAATAGCTGTGTACGAAGACTTCCATTAGGATCAAGAAATACCTTTAAAAGACTTGACTCTCTTTTGGAAGAGTTAAACCAATAGTTACCCAAGCTGTAGGCAATGGGCTTGCCCTTATATATTTCAAATCCTTGCATAACATGAGGGTGGCAGCCTATAACTATATCTGCTCCAGCATCAATATATGCCCTTGCAAAGCTTTTTTGATACTTTTCTGGATAATGATTTCTTTCAACTCCCCAGTGAACATATACAACAACATAGTCACTATTAGCTGAGGCTTCTTTTATGGACTCTAATAATTGAGCAGGATCATAGGTACCCACCATTCCAGGTCTGTCTTCTGTGGCATACCAGTCCATGGCAAAAATTACTCTAGAGGAGGCTAGGTAGGCAATTTTTTTATCCCCAATCTCATAATATATGGGAGCCTTAGCTCTATCAAGATTTTCACCTGCACCTACATAATCTATACCTGCATTATCTAAGGTTGTAAATGTATCCATTAAGGCATCAGGGCCGTAGTCCAAGGCATGATTATTGGCAAGGGAAACTATATCAACTCCCATTTCCTTAAGAATGTCAACTCTATCTGGGTTGGCGCGGAAAGTATATGATTTATCAGGAGTTTTAGTTCCTCTAGTGCTATATGCAAATTCATTATTAAGCATCATAATATCTGCATCATTCATTTCAGAAACCAATTCTTCGGAAATACCTCCAAGGATCCCCTTTTTCTCCCTATCATACTTTGCTACTGGCTTGGAATTCTCATCGAGATTAATATCTCCTGCAAAAGCTAGGATAATGGGATGGTCCAAATTGTCTGCTTCATCATTAATGTCATCTTCATTATCATGTGGTGAGAGCTCATAATCAGGATCCTCATCAGTTTCTAGATGGGAATTATCTAAAGGAGTTTCTTGGGGAACTTCCTCTGCTTCCTTATCTGTATCTGGTGTATCCTCTCTATCCTGAAGATCATCTGAGTTGCTATCAGCCAGTTCTATACTATTGTTATTGTTAATTTCATCAATTTCATCCTGCTTGTTCTGTAAGCGAAAAGCATACACAAGAAGGCTGCACAATAGGACAAGAGATACTAGGCCTCCTATAGAGAGTAATAAGATATTCTTCTTTTTCATATGGCTTCCTTTCCTTATAAAAAACCTCTTACCTAATAATAAGATGCCATTAAGGTAAGAGGAATATTAATTATTTTAATCTTTTTTTAATTTGCTAGTTATTTTTTTGAAAAATCCTTGCTTTTCTTTCTTTTGTTCCAATCCGCTTCTCAATCCCTTTACATCCATAATATATATGCCACTTATTACAGCCTTAACTTCTTTTTTTATTGGAATGAGATCGAATATTTTCTCGTCACAAATTAGGGACATAGGTTTTGGACCAACTTTGGCTTTTACAATAGGCACCTTAGAACCTCTCAAATACTTAGGGGTTTGGTCAAGTACTATCTTAGGCAGATTAGCCTCTTTTAATTTCATCCTTTTCTTATCAATTACTAATATAGAAATAGTTTGAGCAGCAGCTTTCATCTGGGTCTCTGAATCTTCCTGTTTTTTCTGAAGCTTCTTACCAAAGAAATATAAACCTACGAAAAGAGCTACGACTACTATGGCAGTTACAAGTAATACTATTGTTAAAGTGTCCATGAATTATGTACCTCCTGATATTGTACAAAAATAAATATATACCCAACAAAGGGCAAGCTTTATTGTATCATCTTTTTGATAAAAAATAAATAGATAAATCTAAAATGATATAAAAACAAGTAGACAAAATATGCAAAAAGTGAATTGGCTTGTCAATTCATTTTTAATGAATTAAATTAGGGAAGCGTT
>JGI24709J26583_10000168_pt1 | contig 52193 bp, 43 predicted proteins | sample BioPla2DNA1_FD_26583 | JGI IMG/M metagenome (IMG submission 26583) | reverse complement strand
CGGCTGGCGAACTTATTCAGAGAGTCTTTAGACTCATGCCGGTACCAGCCCTTATAGGGCTGAGCAAACCACCGGCTAAGCCGGTGGTTATGATTAATTTTGATATGGCGGCAGAAATGGCGGATTTTGAAGAAGGTATACGTACGGAGACAGTTATTGCCGGTGATGACGTGGCATCTGCAGCTCCTTCAAAGCCCGATGAGAAGAATAAAAGAAGGGGTGTTGCGGGTATATTCTTTGTGTATAAATGTGCCGGTGCCGCTGCTGAAGCTATGATGAATCTGGATGAGGTGAAACGTATTGCAGAAAAAACCTGTGCAAACGTAAGAACTATGGGTGTAGCCCTGACCCCATGTACGGTACCCAGGGTAGGAAAGCCAAGCTTTCAGATTCAGGAAGACGAGATGGAGATAGGTATGGGTATACACGGCGAGACCGGTATACGTCGCGGTAAGCTCGAGCCTGCAGATAATATTGTAGATGAAATGCTTGAAAAGATAGTATCGGATATTCCTTATGTGGCTGGAGATGAGGTAGCGGTTCTGGTTAACGGTCTCGGTGCAACCACATTGGATGAGCAATACATAATGACCAGAAGAATCAATTCATATTTAGCTGACAAAGGCATTAAGGTTTACCGATATTATGTCGGAGAATATGTTACCTCACTGGATATGGCAGGTGCTTCCATATCACTTCTTAAACTGGATGAAGAGTTAAAAGAATTGCTTGATAAGCCTGCTAAGACACCGTTCTTTAGGCAATAAATCATAATTTATGATTAAGCGCAGGAGAGAAAAATATGGATTATAACAGTTTAATAGGATTTCTGTTTGAACTGAAAGAAATTATGCAGGNAAACAGAGATTATCTGATANATTTAGACAGTGTTGTAGGAGACGGTGATTTAGGACTTACTATGTCAGACGGATTTCTGGCGGCCTATAATGCCGTTAAGGACAGCAATGAGACTGATTGTGGTAAATTACTCTATTTCGCAGGTAAGGCAATGGGAACAGCCGTGCCTTCGACCATGGGAACTCTAATGGCTTCGGGTTTAATGCGAGCCGGTAGGGAGCTTAAAGGTAAAACAAATCTACTCCCCCAAGATTTTGTTACCTTGTTCCAAGCGTATATGGATGGGGTTTCCGATAGAGGGAAGGCAAAGGTAGGAGAAAAGACGTTTTTAGACGGCCTAGACCCGGCTGTTTCTACCTTACAAAATAATATATCATCAGGTATTGACATTAAGGATGCCGCAAGTAATGCGGCCGAGGCAGCAAGGAAGGGTTTTGAAAATACTGTAGGAATGCTTGCCGTACATGGCAGGGCTGCTACTAGGGGTGAAGCGTCAAGAAGCCTGTTAGACCCCGGCGCGGCGGTTGCTATGCTGATAATGGAGGCATTTGCTAAAAGTATTTAAAAATAATGCTTGCAATTATTACCTGGATTTGATATAATAACAAAGGTGCAAAGTGATAAGACTAATTAAGGAGTGGACGCAAGTCCACTCTTATGTTTTGTGAACAAACGTTTCTAATTTTTAGTAGGAAAGAAGGGTATAAGATGGCAAAACATGAGGTTTACGAGAAAAAAACAGAAAAGCTTTTGGAACCTATACTAGGTGCTAACGGCTTTGAATTATATGATGTTGAATATGTGAAGGAAGGTAACAATTGGTATCTGCGGGCCTATATAGATAAGGAAGGCGGCATAACCGTAGACGATTGTGAACTGGTTAGCAGAGAACTGAGTGATTTGCTTGACAAGGAGGATTTCATTCCCGATGCTTATATACTCGAAGTGAGTTCACCCGGTCTTGGCAGACAATTAAAAAAAGATAAACACTATGATAAAAGTATTGGAGAAGAAGTAGAGATTAAACTCTATAAACCTATAAACAAACAAAAGGAATGGATTGGTTTATTGGTTGGTTATGATGCGGACACACTGACAATTCAATTGGATGATGCCAATAAGATGGATATTCCGAGAAGCAATATAGCCGTTACAAGATTAACCTTTGATTTTTAATAAACTGTTATTTCTAGAAGGAGGATTATAAAGAAAATGGATGCGAACAGGGAACTGATTGATGCATTGAACCAGATTGAGAGGGAAAAAGATATAAGCAAGGAAGTTTTGATAGAAGCCCTTGAGAACTCATTGGTTGCTGCATGTAAGAATAATTTTGGCAAGGCAGATAATATTAAAGTAAATATTGATCGGGTAACCGGAGAAGTGAGCGTCTATGCCATGAGAGAAGTTGTAGATGAAGTGACAGACCCCGTTACGCAGATTAGCTTGGCACAGGCAAGGATGAAGGATATTGACATCAATATCGGTGATATGGTAAGTGTCGAGGTGACTCCTAAGAATTTTGGCCGAATTGCTGCACAGAAGGCGAAGCAGGTTGTAGTGCAGAAAATTCGTGAAGAAGAAAGAAGGGTACTTTATCAACAGTACCTCACTAAGGAAAGAGACATTGTAACCGGTATCGTACAGAGATATATAGGAAACAATNTAAGTATAAATTTAGGTAAGGTTGATGCCATTCTGAATGAGAATGAGCAGATTAGGGGAGAAATATTCCGCCCTACAGACCGTATTAAGCTATATGTTCTTGAGGTTAAGGACACACCGAAGGGTCCTCGTATTCTGGTATCCAGAACACATCCTGAATTGGTGAAACGCTTATTCGAAGCTGAGGTTACGGAGATTCAGGACGGCACAGTTGAAATAATGAGTATAGCCAGAGAAGCAGGCTCCAGAACCAAGATGGCTGTTTGGAGCAATAATCCTAATGTGGATGCTGTAGGTGCCTGTGTTGGCCTTAACGGTTCAAGAGTAAATGCTATCGTCTACGAATTGAGAGATGAGAAGATTGATATTATTAATTGGAGTGATGATCCGGCTCAGTTAATTGAGAATGCACTAAGTCCTGCAAAGGTTGTATCTGTTACGATTGATGAGGAGCAAAAGAGTGCAAGGGTTATCGTTCCTGATTATCAGCTGTCACTGGCAATAGGTAAAGAGGGTCAGAATGCAAGACTTGCCGCAAAGCTGACCGGATATAAGATAGATATTAAGAGTGAATCTCAGATTATGGGATATTAAGGAAGTGATAGAGGATGGCAAAAAAAATACCATTAAGAGTATGTACCGGCTGTGGTGAATCAAAACCCAAAAAGGAATTAATACGAATACTGCGAACTCCTGAGGAAGATATTGTGGTTGACGCTACCGGTAAGAAAAACGGCAGAGGTGCGTATATATGCTGTTCGGTAGAATGCCTGCATAAATCGATTAAATCAAAGGGATTGGAGCGTTCGTTAAAGGTTGAGATACCTAGACAGCTACTGGATAATTTGGAAAAGGAGTTGGTTTCACTTGAATCCGGAGTTAAAAAAGGTATTTAATCTTCTTGGTATTGCAACAAAATCCAATAACATAGTTAGTGGTGAATTCAAGACTGAAAAGGCGGTGAAGGAGCAAAAGGCGGCCTTAGTCATAGTAGCTGAAGACGCATCGGATAATACTAAGAAAATGTTTATGAATATGTGTTCTTATTATAAAGTTCCGATATATTTTTGTGGATTAAAGACTGAGCTCGGCCACTGTATGGGGAAAGAGTTAAGAGCTTCTTTGGCTATAACAGACAAGGGATTGGCAGACGCGATAGAAAAGCAACTTAAAAAGATGTAGTGAGATTAACGGAGGTAGTAAGTATGGCTAAAATGAAAGTATTTGAACTAAAAAATTTAATAAATGAAAAGATTCATGGAAATATCGAGAGTAAGGATATTCTAAATTTCCTTGAAAAAAGCATGGGTGTGAAGAAGACTCATAGCAGTAATCTTGAGGACCATGAAGTTAAGGCTGTAAAGGAGCATTTTATTCCTTCTGCAAATAAAACTTCCGAAACTCCTGCAACTAAGAAGGCGCGTTCTGAAATTCAAAACAGTGAAATGAGCCAGGAGCTGAAACCACAAGCGTCTATGAGAACTGCTCAGCCACAGAGAGGCCAGGGTTATCCGGTTACACCTGAGAGGCCAGTCGGCAGAGGTCAGGGAATACCCAGAGGACCAAAGCCTATTCAAGGAGTGAATCAGGTAAAACCGGCAGAGAGTAAGAGTCAGCAGGCTCCACAGAGTCAGGGACAGGTAAGACCTGAGAGACCTGAGAGATCAGAAAGACCTGAAAGACAGGAAAGACCTGAAAGACAGGAAAGACCTGTGAGAACCGAAAGCCCGGCAGGTGCAAGAGGCCAAGGAGTTTCAGGTGGTCCCAGACCGCCTCAGGGAGCACAAAGACCCGTAGGTCCCGGTCAAATGAGATCTGACGGTGCACGGCAGACACCCAGAGGGCAGATGCCGCCTCAAGCAACGAGGGACAGAAGACCTCCGGCAGGCCAGGGCTATTCGACAGACGGCAGAAGACAGCAGGGGCAAGGCATGACCAGANCGCCTCATGGAGGATCAAGACCCGATGGCATGGTTCANGACAGAACCGCCGGTCAGGCAAGACAACAGGCACAGCCTTTCCGTGGAAACCAACAGGGAGCAAGACCTCAAAGACCTGACGGTCAGGCAGGTACCCGTAGAACACCCGCTCAACAGCAGCAAGGTCAGAGACCTTATGGGAATCGAGCAGGTTATCAAAGACCCGGTACCAGTCAGGGAGCCGGCCAGCGTGGTGCATATAATACCAGAGGATATGATTTCTTTAATAAAGATGAGGACGATGCTCCGACATATGCAAACAGGGNGCACGGTAAGAGAGGCTCTCAGCCACAGAGAAGTAATGACAGAAAGACATTCGATCAACAGATTTTAGACCAAAAAGTAGCAGAAAAGAACGACTTTAGTAACAAAAGAAACAGGGACAGAATGAATAAGGATAAGATTTATAAAGACAAAGAATCAGCATATCAGGACAATGAAGATAAGAGCATAAATAAGATTATCCCTAAGAAGGGACAATTCATTAAACCGAAGCCGGTTGTGGTCGAAAAGGAAGAGATTAAGGTAATCACTATTCCTGATGTTTTAACAATTAAAATGCTTTCTGACAAGATGAAGATTCCGGGTTCGGCATTAATAAAGAAGCTGTTTATGGAAGGCAAGGTTGTTACCATTAATCAGGAAATAACCTTTGAGGAAGCAGAGGAAATAGCATTAGAATATGATATTATATGCGAAAAGGAAGTCCAGATAAATGAGGTTGAGGAACTACTGAAGGAGGAAGAAGAGGATCCTAAGGATATGGTGAAGCGTCCTCCGGTTGTATGTGTAATGGGTCACGTTGATCATGGTAAGACCTCACTTCTTGATGCTATAAGACATGCGAATGTAACATCCAAAGAAGCCGGTGGAATCACACAGCATATCGGTGCCTACATGGTCGAAATCAAGGGAGAAAAGATTACCTTCCTGGATACGCCCGGTCATGAGGCATTCACCTCAATGCGTATGAGAGGTGCACAGGCAACCGATATTGCGATTCTGGTTGTTGCGGCAGACGACGGTGTAATGCCTCAGACTGTTGAGGCTATAAGTCACGCCAAAGCCGCAGGTGTTCAAATAATTGTCGCCATAAATAAGATAGATAAACCCAGTGCCAATATTGAAAGGGTAAAACAGGAGCTTACGGAATATGATTTAATAGCAGAGGATTGGGGCGGCAGTACCATCTTCGTTCCAGTATCGGCTCATACCAAGGAAGGCATTGAGCAGCTTCTGGAAATGATTCTTCTTACTGCCGAAATGGAAGAGCTAAAGGCAAATCCTAACAGAATGGCAAGAGGACTTGTTATAGAAGCCGAGCTTGACAAAGGAAGAGGCCCTGTGGCTACTATCCTTGTACAAAAGGGTACCTTGCAAATTGGTGACAATATTGCCGTGGGCTCATCCTATGGTAAGGTCCGTGCAATGATAGACGACAAGGGTAGAAGAGCGAAGCAGGCTACACCTTCTACACCTGTAGAAATATTAGGCTTGAATTCGGTTCCGGATGTAGGCGAGATATTTATCGCTACCGAAAACGAAAAGGAAGCCAGAACGATAGCAGAAGCATTTATTGCACAGAGTAAGGAGAAACTTATTGCAGATACTAAGGCTAAATTATCTCTTGACGGATTGTTCTCACAAATCCAAGCAGGTAATATTAAGGAGCTCAACTTAATTATTAAGGCGGATGTTCAGGGCTCCGTAGAAGCTATGAAGCAAAGTCTTCTTAAGCTCAGTAATGATGAGGTGGCTGTAAGGGTAATTCATGGCGGAGTCGGCGCAATCAATGAATCCGACGTTATACTCGCCAGCACATCCAATGGTATTATCATAGGCTTTAATGTTAAGCCTGATACCAGGGCTAAGGAGATAGCCGAGTATGAGAAGGTTGATATTAAGCTTTATCGTGTTATTTATAATGCTATCAACGATGTAGAAGCAGCAATGAAGGGACTTCTGGATCCTGTATACGAGGAGAAGGTTATCGGTCATGCCGAGGTTCGTCAGATATTTAAGGCTTCAGGTTTAGGTACGATAGCAGGTTCCTATGTGCTGGACGGTAAAATTACCAGAGGCTGTAAGGTACGCATTTATAGGGATAAGAAGCTTGTTCATGAGGGTAATCTGGCTTCGCTTAAGAGATTCCAGGATGATGTCAAGGAAGTGGCGACCGGTTACGAATGTGGCTTGGTTTTTGAGAAGTTTAATGATGTTAAGGAAGATGACAAGGTTGAATTCTATGTAATGGCAGAAGTGCCCAGATAAGTTTTTATGCCACTACTCGGCGTATGGAGGTTATTATGAGGAAAAACAGCATAAAGAACACCAGAATTAATGGTGAGGTAAAAAAAGAGCTTAGCATTTTAATCAACAGGGAGATAAAGGATCCTAGAATTAATCCAATGACCTCAATTGTTGATGTTGAGGTAGCTCCGGATTTAAAGACTGCGAAGGTCTATATCAGCGTTATGGGAGATGAGGAATCCAAGAAAGAGACCTATGAGGGATTAAAAAGCGCGGCATCCTATATGCGGGGGCAATTGGCAAGAAATTTAAATTTAAGAAACACACCTGAGCTTACCTTTATTATAGATAATTCCATTGAATACGGAGTTAATATGTCAAAGCTGATTGATGAGATAAACTCANAGCAAAACGCCAATACAGATGAAGGAGAAGGATACTAAAATGAGCCTTTTTACACTGGATATACTGGATAAGGAGTTAACAGGTGCTAAAAAAGTTGCAGTTGCCGGCCATATCAGACCGGACGGCGATTGCATCGGGTCCTGTACAGCACTATATCAGTATTTGATTCAATGCCGTGATGAGCTTGGCATAGAGCAAATAGATGTATACCTTGAGCCCTATGGCCAAGAGTTTAGTATCCTTTCCGGAACCGAAAATATAAGACATACTTTTGATTTCGATGATATTTATGATGTCTTTATTACTCTTGACTGTAGCAGTCTGGACAGGCTTGGTGAAGCAATTAAATNTTTTAATACCGCTAAATTTACGATATGTATAGACCATCATATTACGAATGATATGTTCGCGGATTATAATTATGTGGTTGCCGATGCCTCATCCACCTGCGAAGTCATTTATAATTTGCTCTACGATAACAGAATTACAAAGAGTATCGCTGAAAGCCTTTATATAGGCATTGTCCATGATACAGGAATATTTAAGCATAATAATACATCGGATAAGACCATGGAGATTGCTGCAAGCTTAATGAGAAAGGGTATTGATTTTAATAAGCTAATAGAAGTGACATTTATACAAAAGACCTATGCTCAGCTTCAGATTCTGGGGCGCTGTCTGATGGAAAGCACTATGCTGTTGGACGGCAAGGTGATTGTATCAAGCTTAAGCCGTAATACTATGGAATTCTATGGATTAGCGTATACAGATATCGANGGAATTGTTGATCAGCTTCGTACGGCTAAGGGCAGCGAGGTGGCAATATTTATATATGAAACCGATTATTTGGAGCAAAAGGTAAGTCTTAGGTCAAACGGTATTGTTGATGTAAGTAAGATTGCACATTCTTTTGGCGGTGGCGGACATGTTAAGGCGGCCGGATGTGTTATGAACGGTACAGTCTTTGATGCTATCAATAATCTCATTCCCCATATTGAGGCACAGTTATTAAAATAGGTGGCGGATAATTTGATTAACGGAATTATTAATATAAATAAGGAAAAAGGATATACCTCTCATGATGTAGTTGCTAAAATGAGGGGTATATTAAAAATAAGAAAAATAGGACATACCGGTACTCTTGATCCTGATGCGGAGGGTGTACTTCCCATATGCATAGGTAAGGCTACCAAGGTTGTGGATCTGATCGTCGAAAAGGATAAAACCTATGAGGCCGTGCTTAAGCTGGGAATAGTCACCGATACTCAGGATATTACCGGTAAATTTCTGAGAACATCTGTTGTGGATATTGATTTACCGCGAATTGAGGAGGCGGTAAAGGGTTTTATCGGTGGATATAATCAGATTCCTCCTATGTACTCAGCCATTCGGATAAATGGTAAAAGACTGTATGAGCTGGCAAGAAATAATATTGAAGTTAACAGAGAACCTCGTTTTGTTGATATTCAAGACATACAGATTCTTGAGTTTAATAAGGAAGAGTCTGAGGTAAGGGTTCTTGTTGATTGCGGTAAGGGCACTTATATTCGAACTCTCCTATATGATATCGGGGAAGTGCTCGGCTGTGGCGGAACCATGAAGAGTCTTATAAGAACAAGGGTTGGTAATTTTAATATTTCCGATTCTCTAACCCTAGATCGGGTAGAGGAGCTTGTACGGGATGAAACGATAGATAATTATATTACTAAAATTGATGATATGTTCTCAAACTATCCGAAGGTGATCGTGGACAAAAGATTTGGTAAGTTGATTTATAACGGAAATCCATTTTCCGAAAAGCATTTGATTAGTGCAGATGAAATCGACAGGGTTCATGGGATGAAGGTTAGGGTATATGATTTTGAAGGTGATTTTATAGGTATTTATAGTTATAATTTGATTAATAGGAATTTTACTGTAGAAAAAATGTTTTATAGTTGATATTGGAGGACCGGATGAAATATATTGCTGGAATAAAAGACTTCTCTATACAAAACTCTGCGATAACATTGGGTAAGTTTGATGGACTCCATCAGGGCCATCGAATGCTTATAAATGAGGTCTTGTCCTTAAAGAGTCAAGGCTATACATCTGTTATGTTTACATTTCTATACCATCCTAATAATCTGCTTTCCAACAGCGAAGTTAAAATGATTTATACCGAGGAGGAAAGGGCGGATATACTGGAATCCATGGGACTTGATGTATTGTTGTCATATCCATTTACAGATGAGACGAGGAATATTGAGCCTGAGGATTTCGTTAGTGAAATTCTCGTAAATAAGCTGGATGCTAAGATAGTTGTGGTAGGAAATGATTATAGGTTTGGGCGTAACCGTCGTGGTGACGTGGACATGCTACAGGCTATGGGAAAGACATATGGCTTTAAGGTTGTTGTATTTGAGAAGAAGCAGTGGAACAATAATGTAATCAGCAGCTCTCTCATTAGAAGTGAGCTGGAGAAGGGTAACATAGAAGCAGTAAATGCCATGCTGGGTAAGCCTTATCATATTAGCGGTAAGGTTCTTCATGGCAGAAAAATCGGCAGAACCCTAGGTATGCCTACTACGAATCTGATACCCCATCCAAATAAACTTATGCCTCCATGTGGGGTGTATTTCTCAAGAACTATTATTGATGGATTGGCTTATCCTAGCATGACTAATATAGGATACAAGCCCACAGTAGGAAAAGAAAAGAATATAAGTGTTGAGACCTATATATACGACTTTGACAAGAATCTGTATGGACAGAAAATAAATGTTGAGTTATTGGATTTTGAAAGACCGGAGATAAAATTCGATAATCTGGAGGATTTGAAGCTTAAAATGGAGGAGGATTTAGCCTTAGGAAGACGCTATTTTAATATCTAGCTTGATTGACTGATATTTTATATTATGGTAATATTTATATAATCAGTAACAGGCATGATTTATGCTTGCTGGAAAAATCATAATAGGAAAGGGAGTATTTGTTTATGGAGAAATTTTACGAAAAAAAGAATCTTGGTATACCCACTACTATTCTTGTGATCTTATCTTATTTAATTGGATACTCATTAACCAGAAGTTTATCCGGAACACTATTAGTGGCTGTATTATTTGCAGGAGCTGTATTCTCACTTGAGTTTGATGACAGGGTAAAGAATGCTGTTAAGCATGCATATATATTTGCTGTATATGCTCAACTGATTTATATTTTACTGGATATATTCGAATCGTTAGTGAATTTAGTATACGGAGGAAGATACACATCAGGTGCTTATGCTAATATGTTCTTCGAGTTGAATTTTCTCCAGAAAGCACTCAATTTCTTGTATACATATGGTGTGATAATTATAAATATTGCAGTTATTGTAATATTCGGTCTGTTTATTGTAATGTCATTGCTAAATAAGGATTTAAATCTCTTCTGTGTGAAGGGTGTTCTGGGAGAGGGAAAAGCAAAGCCTAAGAAGGAGCAACCGGTTCCTCCGGTTTCCCCGGTAGCACCACCTCCGGTAGCACCGGTTCCCCCTGTAGCACCTCAGGCACCTCAGGCATCTGCACCTGCACCAGCACCGATACCTCCGGTAGCACCTCAGGCACCGCAGGCATCGGCACCTGCACCTGCACCGGTTCCTCCTGCAGCACCTCAGAAGCCTGCCGGAACATGTTCGAATTGTGGCAAAGTGAATAGTAGCCAAGCTAAGTTTTGTGCAGCCTGTGGCTCTAAATTATAAAAATTGTTGCTAAATAAATATATATATGAGTATTATGGCAATACTAATATTAATTTGTAGTTGAAAAGATATGTACATTGTGCTAATATAACTGTTGTACATTATTCAGCCAATACTCAGAACAAGGATACTCCGACCTTTTCTTGGTATTTGGCGGTTATCTATTAAGGAGGAAAGACAATGATCAGTAAAGAAAGAAAAGCAGAAATAATCAAACAGTATGGCAGGACACCGGAAGATACCGGTTCACCTGAAGTCCAGATTGCGTTGTTAACCGAGAGAATCGTTGAGTTAACAGAGCACTTAAAGAAGAATAAGAAGGATCATCATTCAAGAAGAGGACTTTTGAAGATGGTTGGACAAAGAAGAGGACTTCTGGAATATCTTAAGAAAACCAATATCGAAGGTTATCGTGAACTGATTGAACGTTTAGGCCTAAGAAAATAATCAGATTAAATGTAAGGGCTGTTCCGTTTATTAATTACAATGGAACAGCTTTTAATTTACCTAAATATATCATTAGGATACTTTAATTAGTGTAGATACGATGTACTTGAATATGAGAAAGAGGACATAATATGAATAGATTTAAGATTATTTTGAGGGATAAATCCTTTCTTAGAAGGACATTTGCCATCACTATACCGATTGTATTACAAAACTTACTGAATAATCTGGTAAATTTAGTGGACACATTAATGATCGGACAACTCGGAGAAACCAGTATAGCCGCAGTAGGTTTAGCCAACAAATTGTTTTTCGTATATGCTTTGTTGATGTTTGGAGTCAGTAGCGGTTCCAGCATTCTGTCTGCCCAATATTGGGGGAAGCGTGAACTGATTAACATTAAGAGGGTGCTTAAAGTATCCCTATTTATAGGAGTAGGAGTATCTATGCTCTTTGTAATACCGGGGTTTTTCTTCCCCGATATTGTTATGAGTATATTTACACCACTGGAAGGTACTATNTCAGAGGGTTCAAAATATCTTGTTATTATCGTGTTCAGCTATCCCTTAACTGCTGTTACAATGACCTATGTTTCTGTACTTAGGAGTATGAATTATGTAAAGCTTCCTATTATAATTACTACTGTATCCATCGTGATTAATGTGGTTCTGAATTATGGACTGATATATGGAAATATGGGATTTCCTAAGATGGGAGTGGCAGGAGCGGCTCTGGCCACACTAATAGCGAGAATTGCGGAATTTATAGTATTATTGTTTTTAGTATACAGACATAAAGCAGGGGACGGTAAGTTAGGAGATTTCGTACATCAAAAGTATGAAAAGGCCAAGGAACAGGGAAGAAAATTTATTCATAAGGCATTTCTCAAGAAATATTTCGGTACCGCAACACCTGTAATCTTAAACGAATTTATGTGGGGACTTGGTGTTACTATGTATTCTCTGGTCTACGGAAGAATGGGAGATGCTGCTACGGCGTCTATAACAATTACCAATACGGTGGAGCAGGTGGCGTTGGTATTCTTCTTTGGGATATGCCAAGCCGCTGCGATTCTGTTGGGAAATGAACTGGGTTCGGACAAGCTTGATGTTGCTGAGGAGCATGCCAAGAATTATATAGCCATGATGTTTGCATTGGCTTTGGTGGGTGCAGTGACGGTATTACTATTAAGGAACCCTGTGGCATCCATGTTTGATGTATCCGACGAGGTTTTCAGATATGTAAGGCTCTGTATGACAGTCTTTGCATTATATATGCCAATTAGGACGGTAAACACACTTATAATCGTAGCAATCCTAAGAAGCGGAGGAGATACTAAGGCATCATTAATCCTGGATGTTACCAGTGTATGGCTAATAGGAATTCCGATGGCTGTTCTTGGCGGCTTGATAATTGGACTTCCTATATATACTGTATATGCGATGATTATGGTAGAGGAGATATATAAGCTGATATTTGGCTATATACGATATAAAAAGAAAAAATGGATTAGGAATATTGTAGCGTGAATCGACTGACGGAAATTCGGTACCAGGTACGGTACCAGGTACCGTACCTGGTACCGATAAAAACCGTACCGAAACATGGAAAATATCTGTGGCATATTGGCAATAATAATGGTATAATAATATAGTTAGAGTCAAGAGAGGACATCCCGAGACTTCTGAAAAGATTATTGATTCTCGGAACTCGGTAGTTTTTTCAGTTGTTTCGGTGCCTCCGGCTCTATCAATAATAGAATAAAGGAGAACTAGAATATGTACAAAAGTTATTCAATGGAGCTTGCCGGCAGAACTCTTACGGTTGAAATCGGAAGAGTGGCAGCACAGGCTAATGGAGCCGCTTTAATGCATTATGGTGATACGGTTGTATTATCCACAGCAACAGCTTCCGATAAGCCCAGAGAAGGGATTGACTTCTTTCCCTTAAGTGTTGAGTATTCCGAGAAGCTTTATGCGGTAGGCAAAATCCCCGGAGGCTTTATTAAGAGGGAAGGAAAGCCTTCTGAGAACGCAATTCTTACTTCCCGTGTTATTGATCGCCCCATGAGGCCATTATTTCCCAGCGATTATAGGAATGATGTAACATTGGAGAATCTGGTGCTATGTGTTGATCAGGATTGCCCTCCCGAATTGGCAGCAATGCTTGGATCATCAATTGCAACATGTATTTCAGACATTCCATTTGCGGGTCCCGTAGCTTCCACGATGGTAGGTTTGGTTGACGGTGAATTCGTCTTTAACCCTAATTCGGAACAGAGAGAGAAGTCTGATTTGGCTTTGACGGTTGCATCTACCAAAGAGAAGGTAATAATGATCGAAGCAGGGGCAAATGAGATACCTGAAGATAAGATGATTGAGGCCATATACGCAGCCCATGAGGTCAACAAGACAATAATTGAATTTATCGATAAGATTGTTGAAGAATGTGGTAAGGAAAAGCATGATTACATCAAGTTTGAGGTAGACAAGGATTTATACGAGGATATGGTTGGCTTTATTACCCCCGAGGGTATGGAGAAGGCTGTATTCACAGACGAAAAGCAGGTTAGGGAAGCCAATATCAAGGAAATCAAAGAAAAATTGGTCGCCCGTTACGAGGAAGAGCATCCTGAATGGCTGGAACAGCTTGATGAGGCAATTTACAAATTCCAAAAAAACACTGTCCGTAAAATGATTTTAAGGGATAAGAAGCGTCCCGACGGCAGAGGATTTGATGAAATACGTAAGCTGTCTGCTGAGATTGATATTCTTCCCAGAACCCATGGCTCAGGTATGTTCACCCGTGGCCAGACTCAGGTGTTGACTATCACCACATTGGGTGCATTGGCAGAAACTCAAAGACTCGACGGAATTGACGAAAATGAGACGATGAAACGTTATATGCATCACTATAATTTCCCTTCATATTCAGTAGGTGAGACCAGACCTTCCAGAGGACCCGGCAGACGTGAAATCGGCCATGGTGCTCTTGCAGAGAAGGCATTAATACCGGTACTTCCCTCCGAGGAAGAATTTCCGTATGCAATTCGTACCGTGTCGGAGGTCTTGGAGTCTAACGGCTCCACATCACAGGGAAGTATCTGTGCGTCAACCTTATCGTTGATGGCTGCAGGTGTGCCCATTAAGGGAATGGTTGCAGGAATATCTGTAGGATTAGTTACAGGGGATTCTGATGATGATTATATTATTCTAACCGATATACAGGGTCTTGAGGATTTCTTTGGAGACATGGACTTTAAGGTAGCCGGTACCACTAAGGGTATAACCGCAATACAGATGGATATTAAGATTAACGGCTTAACCAGGGAAATTATTGAAAAGTCAATCTATAGAACAAAGGAAGCCAGACTCCATATCATTAACGATGTTATGGCACCGGTTATTTCTGAACCAAGACCTGAGGTTGGTCCATATTCACCTAAGATTGTTCAGATTAAGATCGATCCTGCTAAGATTGGCGATGTGGTCGGTCAGAGAGGTAAGACCATTAATGCAATTATTGAACAGACCGGTGTTAAGATTGATATAACCGATGACGGTGCAGTGTCTATATGCGGCGTCGATAAGGAAAGCATCGATAATGCTCTTCATATGGTAAAGATGATAGTGACCGATTTCGAGGAAGGTAAGATATACGAAGGTAAGGTTGTCAGTATTAAAGACTTCGGAGCTTTCATAGAATTTGCTCCCGGTAAGGAAGGTATGGTCCATATATCCAAGATCTCTAAGCAGAGAATAAACCATGTGGAGGATGTTCTTACCTTAGGTGATAAGGTTAAAGTTGTCTGTCTGGGACAGGATAAGATGGGCAGAATATCCTTTAGCTTAAAGGATGTTAAGCAGAGCTAAACTGCTAACAATATTTGATAAATAATACAGTATTGATAGCTGTCAAGGTGTTGTGTGTATATGCAATAAATTGACAGCTGTTTTTATTGAATAGGAAAGGAGTTTTGTATTTTGCCGAAGGTTAAAAATTGATTAAATGTGATGTAATATGTTTGACATAGTCTTTTGATTGGTATATTATGTATATCAACTGTATAGAAGTGCAAAAAACAAGACTGATAAGGAGGTTATTATGAAAAAACGAATTATTTCACTCTTGCTGATAATATCAATGTTACTTACGGTATTACCGGCTAACAAAGTATATGCTCAGGAGGATTATAGTCAGTGGGCTTTCGATGATCTTGTTGTCGGGGATACCTATAATATATATCCGCAATCCTGGTATGAAAAGAGTATGAGGGCTCCGATAACTCACGGACAACTTAGGGTTTTATTGGCCGGTATGCGAGTGAAAATTCTAAAGACCGACGCCGTTGTTGATTATAATGAACGGATTTATAAGCTAAGTAATAATATGACGGTTAAAGAGGTTTTGGAATTTCTATATACTTTGATTTCAGATTATGAGTTTAGTGGTGATATCGGAATAGCCGAGGGCCAAAGAGCCTTGGATTATATGGCTAAATATGGTGTGTTTACAGGAAATGAGGGAGAGCTGTCATTAGATGATATATGTACGGTTGAACAAGCATGTGTTATAGCAGCCAGGCTCATAACTCATCTTTATGATGCTCTTGACGCTGCCAGTAAAGGATTCCTATGGGAAATAAACTCAGGAGCAAACAAGGTTTATTTACTAGGCTCTATCCATATAGCAAATTATGATATTTATCCGTTTAGTAAAACAATGCTTGATGCATTTGCCGAGTCGGATGTTCTTGGCGTTGAAGTTAATCTGTTAGATACCTCGGTAGATACAAACAGTCTATACGCCAAGTATGGAATGTATACAGACGGCACTACCCTTAAGGACCATGTGCCCGAAGCAACATACACCAGGGTCGTTCAGATTGGTTCATTGTTCGGTTTATCTGAAGATCTTATTGCTATGTTTAAACCATGGGTCTTGTTTAATACATTTGTGGGATTAGCAAATACCTCTTCCGGGACTATGGAAGAAGCGGTTCTGGCTCAGTCTTTAGGCATAGACATTAAGTTTATGTACGATGCGGTATTTACTTCGAAACCTATTATTGAATTGGAGAGCTATGAGTTTCAATTACAGGTTCTTGACAGTTTCTCTGATGAATTGGAACTATACCTGTTAGAGACCACCTTGGATGCAATATATTACATGCTACTGGGACCTGCACCTGCCTCCGAAGGCACGGGGCTTGTTGATATAATGCTGAAATACTGGCATGAAGGGGATGCAGAAAGCTTCTTAACGTATATTGCTCCAATATTGGTAGAATCAGAGATACCTGATGTCAGTGACGAGGACAGAGAAATCGCAGCTTTAATGGAAGAATATTATCATAAAATATTTACCGAAAGAGATTTAGGAATGGCAAAGAAAATAGACCAATTCCTTAAGGCTGACGGAAGCACCACCTACTTTATAGTAGTAGGAACAGGTCATTATATTAGTGATTACTCTGTAATCGATATCTTACGGGATATGGGATATGAGATAAATCAAATTAAGTAATTTAATCTGAAAATAGAAAGAAAAGGGGCTTGCAATATTTTATGCAAGCCCCTTTTCCTTCTGAGTTAAAAATTTAAGTGAATAGCAAGTTAATATGTCTAACCATAATTGGTTAGTGAAAAATAAGACCAAGATTGTTAAANAAATAACAAGTCAAGTATATCATATTATAAAAAAAGATTCAAGTAATTTTATATTATAAAAGGACCATTATAGATTGCCAATTTGATATGAATATGATAAAATCACGCTTACTGGATATATCATCGAAATTTCATACGAAATAGCGAATGATATCAAGTACGAAGGGAGGAACCACGATGACAAGTATTACTAAGCTATCAAATGGTATAACTGTTGTTATGGAAAAAATGCCATATCTTAAAAGCGCATCCTTTGGTGTATGGGTCAGGGTTGGTTCTGCTAATGAGGATGAAAGTAACAATGGAATAGCTCATATGATAGAACATATGATGTTTAAGGGAACTAAGAATCGTAGTGCAAAGCAAATAGCGGATGAGATGTCTAGAATCGGCGGTAATATGAATGCATTTACAAGTAAAGAATGTACCTCATATTATGTGACCACACTGGGTGAGCATCTGCCAATGGCAATTAAAATTATTGCCGATATGCTGAATAATTCTTTGATAGACGAAAAGGCACTTAAAAAGGAAAAGAGTGTTATAATCGAGGAAATAGATATGTATCAGGATTCGCCGGAGGATTTGGTACATGAGATATTACAGCAGCGTATCTGGAGGGGACATCCTTTGGGCTATATGATATCAGGTAAGAAAAAGATAGTCCGCAAGGTTAGCAGAGAACAGATAATAGATTTTATGAACACCTATTATACAGGAGAAAATATTGTCATATCAATCGCAGGAAATTTTAATGAAAATGAGATTTTAGCTCTTGTGGAAGAGGAGTTCGGAGCAGTCAAATCAAAAACAACGGTCAAGATAATGTCAACTGACAAGCCTAGCTATCATAAGGTGACAATAAAGAAGGAGAAGGATATAGAGCAGCTTCATGTAAATATCGCATTTAACGGAATATCTTATTTATCCGATGAAAGATTCACACTCTCTATATTTAATACCGTTCTGGGAGGAAGCATAAATTCAAGACTGTTTCAAAAAATCAGAGAAGATGCGGGACTTACATATGCTATTTACTCATATGGAAGCTCCTACAAAGATACAGGACTGTTTCATATATATGCCGCCATGAATCCCAACCAGAAGGACGCAGTAATTAATAAGATATATAATATTGTCAAAAGCCTTAAGAAGAATGGAATTACCGAGGATGAGCTAACCATGGCTAAGGAACAGATTAAGACAGAGTTGATATTAGGAAATGAAGGTGCAAGAAACAGGATGAATTCCAATGGTAAATCCATGCTTAACAGAGGAAGAGTGGTATCATTGGATGAACTGACAGAGGGTATTGATAAGGTCGGATTGGATGATATAAGGGATTTTGCTAATAAGTATATGGATTTATCTAATTCATCAATATCATTTGTGGGAAACATTAAATAATCCAAGAAAAATGGTTTGTTATATTTTGTACTTGACTTTATGTTTGAGAATGCTATAATTAATTGCAATTAGATTTTATATGCATAATGCGTTGATGAGACGAGTACCATGTAAAGGTTTACAGAGAGAGATACATTTGCTGGAAGTATCTTATTCCGAACCATGGGAAGACTACCTCGGAGTGGCCCTAATCCGGCCCGGTGATTCCGTTATAATCTAATGAAGTGGGTGCTTTGCACCAACAAGGGTGGAACCGCGACATATAGGAATATGCTCGTCCCTTTCGATTTAAACCAAATCGAAAGAGACGAGTTTTTTGATTGTATAATCGGTACCGATAACTTACCGACAACAAGAAAGGAGTATGGGTTTATGAAGATTACCCTAAAGGATGGCTCAGTAAAAGAGTATCCGAACAAGATGTCAGTTTATGAAATAGCAAGAGATATTAGCGAGGGTTTGGCCAGAGTAGCATGTGCCGCAGAGGTTGATGGCAAGGGGGTGGATCTTCGAACTATTATTGATAGCGACTGCGAATTGAATATTTTAACTTTTGACAGCGAGGGAGGAAAGGCGGCTTATCGTCATACGGCTTCACATGTTTTGGCTCAGGCCGTTAAGAGACTTTATCCTGAGGCTAAGCTTGCCATAGGACCTTCCATTGAGAACGGATTCTATTATGACTTCGATATTGCTCCGTTTGACAGGGCTGCTCTTGATGAATTGGAAAAGGAAATGAAGAAAATCATCAAGGAGGGTGCTGAGATTACCCGTTTTTCACTCCCAAGAGCTGAGGCAATTGCACTTATGAAGGAAAAGGATGAGCCATATAAGATAGAGCTTATTGAGGAATTACCTGAGGATGAGGAAATTTCATTTTATCAGCAGGGTGATTTCGTGGATTTGTGTGCAGGCCCTCATCTAATGAGTACTAAGTATCTCAAGGCAATTAAGCTTATTTCCTCATCCGGTGCATATTGGAGAGGCTCTGAGAAGAATAAAATGCTAACACGAGTATACGGCACCGCGTATACCAAGAATGCCGATTTGGAAGCTCATCTTGAGCATCTTGAGGATATCAAGAAGCGTGACCACAATAAATTGGGTCGTGAGATGGAGCTGTTTACAACGGTGGACGTAATAGGGCAGGGACTTCCTCTTATAATGCCTAAGGGTACTAAAATAATTCAGACATTACAGCGCTGGATAGAGGATGAAGAGGAACGCAGAGGCTATATGAGGACTAAGACTCCGTTTATGGCTAAGAAGGACCTCTATATAATATCGGACCATTGGCAGAAGTATAAGGAAGGCATGTTCGTACTGGGCGATGAAGAGGATGAGAATTCCGAAGTATTTGCACTACGTCCCATGACCTGTCCTTTCCAATATTATATTTATAAGCAAAGTCAGAAGAGCTATCGTGACCTTCCATGTCGCTACGGAGAAACTTCTGTTTTATTCAGAAATGAGGACTCCGGTGAAATGCATGGTCTTACAAGAGTAAGGCAGTTTACGATATCCGAAGGCCATCTTATCGTGACTCCTGAGCAGGTGGAAGAGGAATTTGCGGGATGCCTGGATCTTGCCATATACTGCCTAAAGACCCTGGGACTGGATGGGGATGTTACTTACCGTCTGTCAAAATGGGATCCCAATAATAAGAAAAAGTATCTCGGTAATGAGAGTGACTGGGAGAACATGCAGAACAAGATGAGAGAAATGCTTATTAAGAATGGTGTGCCATTTACAGAGGCTGAAGGAGAAGCCGCATTTTACGGACCGAAGCTGGACATTCAGGCTAAGAATGTTTACGGCAAGGAGGACACCATGATAACGCTTCAATTGGATTTTGTTCTGGCTGAGCGTTTTGACATGTACTATGTAGATGCAGGCGGAGAGAAAAAGAGACCTTATATTATCCATAGAACCAGTATCGGATGCTATGAAAGAACCCTGGCTTGGCTTATTGAAAAATATGCCGGTATGTTCCCGACTTGGTTATGTCCGGAGCAGGTCAGAATTCTTCCTATCTCTGAGAAATATCATGATTATGCCAATAGGGTTAAGGAGGAGCTTCAGAGAAACAATATTCTCGTAACCGTGGATGAACGAGCCGAAAAAATCGGTTATAAGATAAGGGAAGCCAGATTGGACCGTATCCCTTACATGCTGGTGGTCGGACAGAAGGAGGAAGAGGAAGGCGTAGTATCTGTCAGAAGCCGCTATTTGGGTGACGAAGGTCAGCAACCGCTTGATAAATTTATTGATGATATCTGTAAGGAGATAAGAACGAAGGAAATACGTAAGATAGAAGTCGTTGAAAAATAAAGGTTTAAGCAGGTTTCTTCTATACTGAGAAATTAACTTTAATAAGAACACAAGTTATAATTTGATTTGTCGCAGACAAACAAATATGGCTTGTGTTTTTTATTTCTAAGTTATTCCTTTTTNCTTGACTTTAATCAGCATTCGATATATGATGACAAATAATAAAATTTTGAAGGGAGGATGTATTTATGAGTAATTACCATATCGATACTAAATGTATTCAATCCGGATATCAGCCTAAGAACGGTGAGGCGAGAGTGCTTCCGATTTATCAGAGTACCACATTTAAGTATGATTCTGCAGAGCATGTAGGGAAGCTTTTCGATTTAGAGGCTGAAGGATTTTTTTATACCAGGCTTTCAAATCCAACAGTAGATGGTGTGGAAAGAAAGATTGCCGATTTAGAGGGGGGCATAGGTGCCATGTGTACATCCTCCGGGCAGGCGGCAGCTATGATCGCCGTTCTTAATATTTGCAAATCGGGAGACCATATGATATCCTCGGGTACCATTTACGGAGGAACCATAAATCTATTTGCGGTTACACTGGCTAAAATGGGTATTGAATGTACATTTATAGACTCTGATGCATCTATAGAGGATATTCAAAAGGAAATCAGGGATAATACTAAGCTTATATTTGCAGAGACAATAGCGAATCCGTCTTTGGTAGTGTCGGATATCGGGAAGTTGGCAAAGGTCGCTCATTCAAATGATATTCCATTAATAATTGATAACACATTTGCAACGCCTATTAATTGCAGACCTATCGAACATGGCGCAGATATTGTTATTCATTCCACATCGAAATATATGGATGGCCATGCGGTGGCTCTTGGCGGTGTTATTGTGGATAGCGGCAATTTTAACTGGGATAACGGAAAATTTCCGGGCCTATCCACCCCCGATGAATCCTATCATGGAATGGTATATACAAGGGATTGCGGCAGAGCTGCCTTTATTACCAAAGCAAGAGTACAGTTAATGAGGGATATGGGAATGGCACCCTCACCAAATAATGCGTTCCTGCTTAATCTTGGTCTTGAGACCTTACATCTTAGAATGGAGCGTCACTGCTATAACGCACAGAGAGTGGCAGAATATCTTGACAGACATAGCCAAGTAACCTGGGTTAATTATCCGGGACTTAAGGGGAACAAGTACCATGATTTGGCGATGAAATATATGCCTAACGGAACCTGTGGTGTAATATCCTTTGGAGTCAAGGGAGGCAGAGAAGCTGCAATGAAGTTCATGGACAGTCTAAAGCTGGCGGCTATTGTGGTACATGTGGCAGACGCAAGGACCAGTGTTCTTCACCCTGCGAGTACAACCCATAGGCAACTGACTGATAAGCAGTTGGTCGAATGTGGAATTACACCGGATATGATTCGTATGTCTATAGGCATTGAAAATGCAGATGATATAATAGCTGATTTGGAACAGGCCTTCGGTAAATTGGATTGATAAAGAATGTCTAATATGATAGAATAGAAACAAAAAAGGGGTATGCACTATGGCTATAATTGATCGGGTGAAATTTGATGGTCTCGCCTCAAGGGATTGGCTGGTATACAAGCATCCCAGCGAAAATCTGGTGTTTGGAACTCAGCTTATAGTTAATGAAGGCCAGGTGGCTGTATTTATAAAGGGTGGAAGGATATGTGATGTTTTCTTACCGGGAACGCATACATTAAATGCAGGTAATCTACCGATTCTTAACTCAATCATAAATCTTCCTTTTGGCTCAAAGACACCGTTTACAGCTGAAATTTACTATATTAATACAGTAACGAAGCTGGATATTAATTGGGGAACCTCTGATCCTATCCAGGTTATCGACCCAAAATATCAGATTAGGCTGAGAGTTCGGGCATTTGGTCAGCTGGGCTTAAAGATTGAAAATTATACTTTATTTATATCAGAGCTGATTGGTTCAATGAATCAGGCGGATGTAGTTAAATATGATAAGATATTAAACTATTATAAGGGTGTTCTGATTAGTAAGATAAAGACTATTATCGCTGATATGATTATCAATGATAAGATATCAGTCCTTGAAATATCCGCTATGCTCGATGATATTTCAAGAAAAACTCAGGAGCTTTTGGATGCTGATTTTGACAGATATGGATTTAAGATAACTAATTTCTTCATCAAATCAATTAACTTTCCTGATGAAGACTTTGAAAAGATTAATCAGATTCTCGAAGACAGGGCAGCATTTGAAATCATGGGTGACGGACGGTACGTCACTAAGCGTAGCTTTGACGTATATGAAGGAGCCGCCACTAATGAATCCGGTGTAGCCGGTGCGTTTGCTGCTGGAGGTATCGGATTGGGCACCGGTGCCGCCTTGGCAGGTGGAGTAAATAATGTGTTAAATATCAATCCTCAGGCAGAAGAGCAATGTAATACCTGCAGGAAGTATGTCAGGGCAGGCTCTAAGTTCTGTAGTCATTGTGGATCCAAGTTGGCTCAGTTATTATGTCCAAAATGCAGTTCTCCCTATGATGAGGGCTCTAAGTTCTGTAGCGAATGCGGACATTCTCTGACACCTGAAGCATGTGAATGTGGGGTAGAGCTACCCTCTAATGCAAAGTTTTGTATGAACTGTGGAAAGAAGGTGAATAACGAATGAATGAGAAAAGAAATACATTAGGAAAGATTTTCTCCATTTTAATGTTATTATTCTTTTTTGCCATAATTTTGTTCATGTTCTTTGCAATTTTTAGAATCAATGAATATACTGTATTTCCTGCTGTAATGACATTTGCATTGATAAATTTTGTTATATTATTGGTTATCATAGGCGGCGGAAGCGAAATCGCCAATAAGGTCGGCACAGCCTCTTATATATCAATTTGTGTGGTTACAGCAATATATACCTTGCTTCAGTTCATATTTATGGGATTCAGATATCAATCTGATTCCGTAAATAGTTATGTGTTNTTTCAACTAATATTACTATTTATATATTTCTTAATATTCATTCCAACCATGTTAATGGGAGCAAACAACAATAATAAATAGACTTTGGGAGGTTTATCATGGCACAAAATAACTGTCCACAATGTGGAGCTCCTATCGCAATCGGAGCCGTGGAATGTAAATACTGCGGAGAGGCTATCAATACTCTTAACACGCAGCAACCAAATTTACAGCAAACTAATATACCGCAGCCTAATATGCCGCAGCAGCCTGTATATCAGCAGCCTGTTTATCCACAGCAAGGATATCAGCAACAGGGGTACCCTTACCGGCAGACATCGTATCCCCCGCCTGTTCCACCGAATGCACCGCCTCCGCCTGTTTATAATCAGTATAATACATTTGCCAACGGGATTAATCCATCATGGCCTATTAAGAGCAAGGTTGTAGCAGGTGTTTTGGGAATTTTACTTGGAGGACTTGGAATACATAAGTTTTATCTTGGGAAGGTCGGCATGGGAATCTTATATCTATTGTTCTGCTGGACTTATATTCCTGCAATTGTGGGCTTTATAGAGGGAATAATATATCTTGCATCCAACGATCATAATTTCCAAGTTAAGAATCGTGTGAGAATCAGATAGGAATTTTGGAGAATATATATTAAAGGCTGTTAATTATCATTCTTGATGGTAAGTGACAGCCTTATTAGTTCATATACATCTGTTAATCGAAGAAATGGCCGGGAGGTGAATCCGATAAGCAAAAGTAGGTTTGGTAATTTACAGCTTAATAAAGTTAATCCATTATTCATATTTAAAGTGGCAATAGGATCCGCCATTGCTATTGTTATAGCCGAGGCTTCAGGACTTATGTACAGCACCTCGGCAGGGATTATCACCTTGCTTACAGTGCAAAATACCAAGAAAGAAACATTACTTATCGCCTTAAAGAGGATTATATCATTTCTTTTAGCGGTGATTATATCATTTATAATGTTTAGCAGTTTTGGGTATGAGCCTTGGGTATTCGGTGGCTTTGTTCTTATATTTGTAGGACTAAGCTATTTGTTTAATCTTAAGGATGGAATATCCATGAATGCGGTCCTTATGACTCATTTTCTTATTGAGAAACGTGTAGATATTCCAATGTTTTTCAATGAGGTTATGATTCTTTGCATTGGAATGGGAATCGGAATTGTAATTAATCTAATTATGCCGAATTATAAGCAAAAGATTCTGCAAAAGCAGCGATTTCTTGAGGAAGAAATGAGAAAAACCCTGAAAGCCATGGCTCTTGCCCTGAGAGATAAGAAGGCGTGCTTGATTCAGGAAGGGCCTTATGAGAATATGACCATGGTATCGGACAGTGAACATGTAATCATTGATTTTCGTGGTCTAGATAATATGCTTGAGGACCTGATTAATAAGGCTTATGAAGATGCAGGGAATACTCTTTTGTCTAATACAAGGTATCTTATATCTTATCTGGAGATGAGGAAGCACCAGACGGATGTTCTAAAGATTATAAGCCGAAATATAATGGAGATTCCGGTATTATTGAAGCAATCGATTCCATTAGCTGATTTTATAGACAAAACTGCAGACAGCTTTCATGAAATGAATAATGTTAAAGAATTATTAGTGGATATTGATGATTTATATATGAAATATAAAGAGGATAAGCTGCCTGTATCAAGGGATGAATTTGAGTACAGGGCAGTGCTTTTTCGTATTTTAAAAGAATTCGAATATTTTTTGCAAATAAAGAGAAATTTTATACTTGAGCTTGAAAAAGATGAATAGAATAATTCCTTGTTTTCTTCGCATAATAGTATGGAAGTACGCAAAAATCAACTAAAAGGAGTAATTCATGCTAAGCGTCAGGTATATGGATAATATTATTGAAGAAGTAAACGATGGTGATTCGGATAATAAGAGTAATCCATCTGAAGGACAATCTGAAAAGAATAATCAGGGAGAAAAAAAGGATAATCAGGAAGCTGAAAAAATAAAACAGGAAAATGAGGACCTTAAGGATAAAAAGATATCAGAATATGGCCAGACCGTCCTCGATAATAATAAAAAGGAGCATAAAATTCATTTATTATCGATTATCGGTGAAATTGAAGGCCACGAATGTCTCCCGCAGCATAACAAGACAACTAAGTATGAGCATGTATTGCCACAGCTGGCAGCCATTGAAGACAGTACAGAAATTGATGGGCTGCTTATTCTGATTAATACGGTTGGTGGTGACGTGGAGGCAGGGCTTGCTATAGCTGAAATGGTTGCCTCCCTGAGTAAGCCTACGGTTTCGTTGGTATTAGGCGGCAGTCACTCCATTGGTGTTCCCTTGGCTGTATCGGCGGATTACAGCTTTATAGTGCCTACGGCGACTATGATTATTCACCCGGTTCGAATGAACGGTACCGTAATAGGAGTAACCCAGACCTTTGAATATTTTGAGAAGATACAGGCTCGAATCATAAGATTTGTAGTGAATCATTCGGGAATCAGCCACGACGATTTTAAGAGCCTTATGCTTGATACTAATCAGCTTGCGAAAGATGTAGGTTCGATCCTAGTAGGAGAGGAAACAGTAAAGCTGAAGATAATTAAAGAAGTAGGAGGTATTAAGGAGGCCTTGGCTAAAATCAACGAAATGATAGATGAAAGGGCTAACAGGTCATAATAATTATTACACTGGAAGGAAGGTGCGTTATGCTATATACGGTTGTACCCTTGGAACGAGTCTATGTGGATCATAATGCCAAGGACCAGGCCATTAAAGATGCCACAGAGCCGGAGTACAAGGAGGTTCTATTGAAGCACGGCAGGGTCGTAACCCGACGGGACGGAGAAAATTATGTTGTTCATAGGATTATTTCCACCGATATGAGTGATTATCTGAATCAGGAATATTCACCCGGAATGATTATAAAATAATAGGTATTTTTTGAAGGCGGTCAACGAGGACCGCCTTAGTGTATGGACTAGGGACAACTAATTTACTTGCATAACAATAGTCTAAAAGGTATAATAAAATGTGGAAGATGAACAATGTATATAAGGGGGATGACTCATGGCTTCCAAGAAGAGTACAACAAGGAAGAGCGGCAGCAAAAAAAGGACATACACTACTCAGAAGAAAAGAAATGAAGCCGTAAAGCATAGCGGAGCGGTGCAGGATGAGATTATCCTTATAATTTCTATGGTCGTTTGTATTCTTATGTTTTTAAGCTATTTTGACCTGAGCGGTACAGTCGGAAAACATGTCAGTGGCTTTTTATTCGGTACGGTAGGATTGTTGGCATATGCCTTACCTTTTATTTTGTTTTTTGGAACGGCATTTTACATATCAAATATCGGAAATAAAGCGGCAGGCAGAAAGATAATGAGTGCCATAATATTTTTGATTGCATTAACAGCATTTATTCAGCTGATAACTGAATCATATAGTCCGGAAACTAAAATAGTTGAATATTATACCTCATCAAGAGACGATAGAATCGGCGGTGGAATTATCGGCGGTGGTATTGTAATGCTTCTGTGTGGAATGTTCGACGTCACCGCTACTTACATAATTCTCATAGCCATGATGCTAATATCCCTAATCGTGATAACAGGAAAAGCACTTATTAAAATAATTGCCACAAAAGGCAGGCAATCTCTTGAAGAAAGAAGACAATACAGGCAGCTTCGAAAGGAACAGATGGAGTTGGAGAGACAATCACAACAGGGATTATCAGAGCAAACCTCTAACAGACCCGGCAGAAGATCTTGGAAGACCTTTGATATTGAACCTGACAACCGGGATCCATCTGAAAAGCAAAAAGATAAATCAAAGGTAGTCAGTTTTAAGGATAAAAGAGATAAAAAGAAGAAGCAGAGTGAGCCTGATGAGCTTCCTTTAGTTAATTTGGATCATTTATTTCTACCGGAGCAGACAGATACGGTTACCCAAGATGAAATCAAGCTTCCTACATATGAGGACGAGCTCAAGAATAAATTCGGAAACGATTATTCTACAGGAGAAGGAGAAATGGGTAGTGCATCCTTCGCAGAAAGTCAGACAAGCTCTACTGACGTAGTAAAACCAGGTTCGAATAACAAGGCTGAGTCTACAGATGTAGAACAACTTAATATAAATCAGATGGTTGAGGAAAAGGAGTATGTATTTCCGCCTATGAAGCTATTGACGGTTCCTAAGGCCAGGACAGGCAGAGGACAGATGACCGAAAGAAATGTAAAGGAAACTGCCATTAAGCTTCAAAATACATTGGAGAGCTTTGGAGTACATGTTACCGTAACCAATGTAAGTTGTGGTCCTTCTGTAACAAGATACGAGCTACAGCCTGAGCAGGGAGTTAAGGTGAAAAGCATTACAAGCCTGGCGGATGACATTAAGCTTAATCTTGCTGCATCGGAGGTTAGGATAGAAGCGCCTATTCCCGGTAAATCGGCTGTCGGTATAGAGGTACCGAATAAAGAGAATTTCGTTGTGACCTTAAGGGAAATGCTTGAAAGTAAGGAATTTAATGAGCATCCATCTGATATTGCATTCGCTGTCGGTAAGGATATCGGTGGTCAGATAATTGTTACGGATATTGCAAAGATGCCCCATCTACTGATTGCCGGAGCAACAGGTTCGGGAAAATCTGTGTGCATTAACACTCTAATAATGAGCATACTTTATAAATCAAAACCTTCGGATGTTCGCATGATTATGATTGATCCTAAGGTTGTTGAACTGAATGTATATAACGGTATTCCGCATTTATTAATACCCGTTGTCACCGATCCAAAGAAGGCCGCTGCTGCACTTAATTGGGCTGTTGTTGAGATGACAGATCGCTATAAGAAATTTGCCGAAGCGGGTGTTCGAGATTTGGCAGGCTATAATGAAAAGGCCAGAGAGGTGGCTTATCTCAATGATGAACCCTATCAGAAGCTGCCTCAAATTGTAATAATAATTGACGAGCTTGCTGATCTTATGATGGTTGCTCCAAGCGAGGTTGAGGATTCAATCTGTCGTCTTGCCCAGATGGCAAGGGCTGCAGGAATACATTTGATTATCGCAACTCAAAGACCTTCTGTAAATGTAATTACGGGTCTGATTAAGGCAAATATCCCTTCCAGAATAGCATTTGCAGTATCATCGGCGGTAGATTCAAGAACCATCATTGACGGGTCCGGCGCTGAAAAGCTATTGGGTAAGGGAGATATGCTGTTTTTCCCTTCCGGTTATCCAAAGCCGGTTAGAATACAGGGCTCATTTGTATCCGATAAGGAGGTAAGCTCTGTTGTCGATTATCTTATAAAAAATAACAGTACTGCAAGCTATAGTGAGGAAATCAAAGAAACCATAGCAAATGTTCGTGCGGCGGAGGCTGCTGCCATAGCTGCAAATGAGCGGGATGATTATTTTGTCGAGGCAGGAAGGTTTATTATTGAAAAGGACAAGGCTTCCATAGGAATGCTTCAAAGAGTATATAAGATTGGCTTTAACCGCGCCGCCAGAATAATGGACCAGCTGGCCGAGGCAGGAGTGGTCGGGCCTGAAGAAGGCACCAAGCCAAGGAGAATCCTGATGACGGCAGAGGAGTATGAGCAGTTTTTAGCTGAGAATAATTTGGGCCATTTTTAAGTATAGAATGTTTTGGGTTGGCTTTTGAGGAGAGGATGGCTGGGTTAGTTCTAGAAGGGAATAATTTACGTTTGTATAAGAAAAGAATAATTTGAGTTGGTATTGGTAGAGAATAATTCGGTAAGTTTATTGATAACATTCAGGAGGGTGCATTATGGTCATATAGGCACCCTCCTGTTACATTTGAACGTTCGAAATAAAAAGTGAGATATAGTTAGCAGATAAATAATGCTGTATTTTGACGTTATAGTAGACATAATAATATTATGTGACACAACTTTTATTATACGGCTATTTTATATATTTTATTCAGTGATATACTCAGTATTATACCACTGTGTTATATCCAGTATTGCACTCTGTATAATATTAAATTTTTTACTTCGTTTTATATAATGGTTAGCAGCTCTTTCGGCGTATCTATTATATAATCAGCACCTTCATTTCTTAATACTTCACGGGTTCTAAATCCCCATGTTACACCGACGCATGGAATACCTGCATTTTTAGCAGTTTGTACATCTGTGTCAGAGTCACCGACGAAGATGGTTTTATTTATATCGGAATCAAGCTCCTTTATAGCGGTAAAGATACTGTCCGGAGCGGGTTTCTTTTTCACAGTTGGTGATTCTCCTATAGCTACCTTAATTAAGTCTCCGAAATATTCTTTTGACAGCTTCTTTACGGCGGAATCAAATTTGTTCGACACAATACCCAGCTTATATCCAAATCGATTCAGGTCCATAAGAAGTATCATAATTCCGTCATAAGGTCTGGTCTTGTTCTGCATATTCAATTTATAATGCTGAGTAAAATCGGCAAGACATTGCTCAATTTCCTCCTCGGTACTATGTATCGGCAGAGCCCTTTCTACTAATTTTCTTACGCCATTTCCTACGAAGCTCCTTACCTCCTCATAGGTTCTTGGTTCATAGCCACGGTTAGTTAAAGCAACATTTAAACTGTCCATTAAATCGTCCAGTGTGTTTAACAGTGTTCCGTCAAGATCAAATATTATCGTATCGTATTTCATTTCGAGTTCCTTTCTAGTTATTATGTTGCAGTTTCTCTTGGGTTAACTCCATATCATGGAGTATATCAGATTTTTGATGTAATACCAAGTATTTAAGCGATTTTCCAAATTAATCTTGACCTTAATTTATCATATGCTAAAATTATTTTAGTTAATAAAATAGCGGAAAGGTTGGGTATACAGATGAAGACGGATATTCAAATAGCACAGGAAGCCAAATTAGAACATATCAGCGAGGTTGCAAAGAAACTTGCTATCTCTGAAGACGATTTGGAGTTCTTCGGAAAATATAAGGCCAAGTTGGGGGATGAACTGTGGGATAAGATTAAGGCCCGCCCCGATGGAAAGCTTGTATTGGTAACTGCCATAAATCCTACGCCTGCAGGCGAAGGAAAGACCACTACCACTGTAGGGCTTGGTCAGGCACTGGGGCAGATGAATGTAAGCTCTGTAATCGCACTTCGTGAGCCGTCACTAGGGCCATGCTTCGGCGTTAAGGGTGGAGCTGCAGGCGGAGGATATGCTCAGGTGGTTCCTATGGAGGATTTAAATTTGCATTTCACCGGTGATTTTCATGCAATTACATCGGCGAATAATCTATTGGCTGCCATGCTGGATAACCATATACATCAGGGAAATTCTTTGTCTATAGATCCTAACCAGATTGTATGGAAGCGCTGTGTTGATATGAATGACAGAGCTCTTCGTAATATAATAATAGGTCTTGGAAGAAAGTCAGATGGAGTAGTGAGGGAGGACCATTTTGTTATTACGGTGGCTTCTGAAATTATGGCAGTACTATGTCTTGCTGAAAACATGCAGGATTTAAAGGAGAGATTAGGCAGGATAGTGGTAGCCTATACCTATGATGGAAGGCCTGTTACCGCTAAGGACTTAAAGGCCGTGGGTGGAATGGCTGCGCTTCTTAAGGACGCCATGAAGCCGAACCTGATACAGACAATTGAGAATACCCCTGCCATAGTCCATGGTGGTCCATTTGCCAATATTGCTCACGGCTGTAATAGTGTGAGGGCTACAAAAATGGCTCTTAAACTGGCCGATGTGGTGATTACCGAGGCTGGATTCGGAGCCGACCTTGGGGCGGAGAAATTCCTGGACATCAAATGCAGAATGGCAGGATTAAAGCCTAATGCAATCGTTTTGGTTGCTACCATACGTGCCTTGAAGTATAACGGTGGATTGTCAAAAACCGAGCTGTCGGTTGAGAATTTAGATGCTTTAAAGAAGGGTATAGTGAATCTGGAAAAGCATATAGAGAATCTACAGAAATATGGTGTACCTGTGATAGTTGCATTAAATCGTTTTATTAGCGATACCGAGGATGAGATATCATTTGTTAAGAGTTTTTGCGAAGAAAGAGATTGCGAGTTTTCACTTTGTGAAGTATGGGAAAAGGGTGGCGAAGGAGGTATCGACCTTGCCGACAGACTCCTAAAGATGATGGAGGAGAAGCAGAGTAATTATAAGCCTTTATATGATTTAGAGCTGTCCATCAAGGAGAAGATTGAAGTTATCGCCAAAGAGATATACGGGGCGGATAAAGTTACATTTGACCCGGGAGCCAGTTCCGCTATACATAAGATCGAATCTTTAGGTTACGGAAATCTTCCCGTATGTATGGCTAAAAATCAGTATTCTCTTTCGGATGACCCTAAGAAGCTTGGTAGACCGGTCGGTTTTACAGTGAATATCAGAGAAGCTTATGTGTCTGCCGGTGCCGGATTTGTGGTTGCGATTACAGGCACGATGATGACCATGCCGGGACTTCCTAAAGGGCCGGCCGCAGAAGGAATCGACGTAAACGATGACGGCAAGATTGTAGGATTGTTCTAATTTGGTACCAGGTACGGTACCTGGTACCAAATTGCGGTGTACCTGGTACCGAATTGCGGTGTACCTGGTACCGATAAAAATTGTCATATATTATATAAAGCCTCGTATATATTAAATGATGAATATGGCTTGTCATATAACCGCCGATATTCATACATTCATATAAGGGGGCTTTTTTATTGATTAAAAGTGTAGATTTCCAATATACCGATGATATAACGGTGGTAGATCGTAATCAGTTCGAAGCGCATATCAGGCTATATAAGGGGTATGTGTCTAAAATTAATGAGATTGACGAGATACTTCGGAATAATCCGATGAGAGAGGATGCAAATGCTACCTTTAGTTTTTTTAGGGCATTAAAGCGTGGTGAGACCTATGCTTTGGATGGAGTTATTCTTCATGAGCTTTATTTCGAGAACATAGGAGGGGATAGTAGAGCGCCCGATTCTTCGGTAAGACAGCAGCTTGAAACGGACTTCGGTAGCTATGATAATTGGATGGCTGATTTTGTGGCTACGGCTAAGGCCAGTAGAGGATGGGCAGTATTATGCTACGATCAGAGAAGCTACAGACTTAGAAATATTAGTCTGGATTCCCATGATTTGGGCAACATAGCTTATTCCGCACCGATACTTGTATTAGATGTTTATGAGCATGCATATTTCCTTCAATATGCAGATAATAAGAGCGAATATATTAATCGTTTTATGGATAATATAAATTGGTATGTGGTAAATCAAAGAATGGGTATATATTAAATCGGTACCAGGTACGGTACCTGGTACCGTACCTGGTACCAATACGACGCGTACCTGGTACCGTACCTGGTACCTATTTTGCGGATTGCTCGCAATATACACATCGATATGTGCCGTTTTCCTTGTCTGTAAGTCTGAATGAGTGGGGTATTCCCCTTTCTATTGAGGTTATGCATCTGGGATTTTTGCATTTAAGTACATTTTCGACATGAAGGGGCAGCGTGGGATTCTTTTTTTCGATGATTTCACCGTTTTCTATTATATTGATTGTTATTTTATGGTCCAGTACACCAAGGATATCAAGGTTTATTCCGTTTAGGGTTCCTTCTATTTTTATTATATCCTTTCTTCCCATCTTATTGCTTCGGGCATTTTTGATTATAGCTACACTGACGTCTATATTTTCCAGGTCGAGATAGGTATAAATTTTCATTGCCCCGCCGACTTTAATATGGTCTATTACTATACCCTGATTTAAAACACCGATATTTAGCATATTGGCCTCCCTTCACTTTCACGAAGTAGCAGTATTATTAATGCCATTCTTACATATACTCCAAACTGAGCCTGTTTAAAATAAACAGCCCTGGGATCCTCGTCCACCTCGACAGCTATTTCGTTAACTCTCGGCAAGGGATGTAATACCAGCATGTCCTCCTTCGCAAGAGACAGTTTCTTGCTGTTTAAGATGTAGGTATCCTTAAGTCTTATATAATCTTCTTCATTAAAGAAGCGTTCTTTCTGTACCCGTGTCATGTATAGAATATCTAGACTTGGTATGGCTTCCTCTAGGCTTCTTAGCTCTTTATAGGGAATATTTTGTGCATTTAAGACTTCATCCTTAATATACTGAGGAACCTTTAATTCATCCGGTGATATTAGAACAAAATTGATGTTTTTATATCTTGAGAGGGCTACAATTAATGAATGCACCGTTCTTCCGAATTTTAAGTCACCACAAAAACCAACGGTAAGATTCTCGAACCGTCCTTTGAGATTTTTTATTGTAAGTAAATCTGTAAAGGTCTGAGTGGGATGATTGTGACCGCCGTCTCCGGCATTGATAATAGGAATGGAAGAATGGAGTGATGCAACATAGGGGGCACCCTCCTTTGGATGACGAATAGCACAAATATCTGCGTAAGAGGAAATAACACGAATTGTATCGGCAACGCTTTCACCTTTTGCGGCTGAGCTGGCATCGCCTGACGAGAAACCGAGAACACTTCCGCCAAGATTTAACATGGCAGCTTCAAAGCTTAATCTTGTTCGNGTGCTTGGTTCATAGAATAGGGTCGCAAGCTTTTTTCTATGACATGCCTCCGAATATTTTTTAGGATCTTTGATGATATCTTCCGCTAAATTTAGAAGTTCATCCAGTTCTGATAAATTAAGGTCATTGGGACTGATGATATGCCTCATAGATACCTCCGTTTTCTGTTTTGAATGGAATCACTATATCCTAACTTAATATTTTAGTACATCATATGATAAATTACAATCCAATTGTTATGAAGTATATATCAATTAAACTAATATGATAAATAAGTATTTATAATAAATCCAACAGCCGATTATTCCAAAAATGACGTAATATAAATACACTTTTTTCATTTATGTGGTATAATAGTAAGATACAGTATTTTGTAATAGCATAATAGTCGTTTATAGAAATGGAGAAGGATATGATTCAGATTTCACGTACCGGTATCAGAAACCTGGCATCCAATGACACGGTTTATGCAAGAGGACTACAATACTATAAGGAAAACCGTGTTGTCAGTGCGTCATATTCCAATATGGCCAAGCTTTACCGTCTGGAGGTGAAGGGAAATTATATTTATTCTGTTACTGTTGAGGAGCAGGAGGACGGTTCCTTTGATTACAGCTGTAACTGCCCNTCTAGGTTAAAGGATCAGGGGGCCTGTAAGCATGTGGTGGCTTCTTTATTGTTTATTTTGAAATACCAGGAAAGAACCATGCTTTCTGAGACCAAAAGCCCNGAAGAGAGAAAGATTATTCAAATAATCGATTATTTTGCTTCTCAGGAAGATAGCTATATAGCCGGTGAAACCTTTACACTTAATCCCATAATCAGTATTCCTCAGATTATGAAGGGTGAAAATGCCAGAGCATATGTATCTTTTCGCGGAGGAAGTAATCGAAAGTATAAGATTCAGACTATAAAGAAATTTCTGTCGAATATTTATAATAATGAAAGCTTTACCCTGGGTAAGGAATTTAAATATATCAGTGGTGAGAGTAACTTCGACATGCCTTCTCAGATAATACTGGATTATCTGTTAGATGTTTATGAAATACAAGAGGTGATTAACAGCTCACATTTTTCGAAGATATTTTCGAAGTCCCATGTAATTATGACTAAGAATATGCTGTTGAAATTTCTGGAGCTTTTAAAGGAAAATACCTTTGAGCTTGAGCTTTATGGTAAATTATATCCTGAGGTACGATATAATAAAACTAATCCAAAAATATCTTATCAGCTTACGATGGATGAGGAAGCCATTTTTGTCGATTATAAAGGAAAGGAAGCGGTTATTCCTGTCATTGACACGGGTGAGCTGCTTTATTGTGACGGGGTAATTTATAAGCCTGACAAGAATTTTATCCGTAATTTTAAGCCCTTCTATAATACGCTGGGAAGAGACCGGGAGCCGTTGGTTTTTAAAGGCGAGAGCAAGAACAGCTTCCTAGAGCATGTCCTTCCAAGAATAAGTGAAACTATGGAGCTCGAGGTTCCCGAGGAGTTAAAAAGCCGATATATTTCAGAGGATTTGGATGCAAAGATATATTTTGACAAACATAAATACGGTATAAAAGCAGAGCTTCGATATCGCTATGGGGACTATGAATTTAATTCATTTGAAAATGCTTCCTCGGGCTCTTATATAGTTGTTCGTCAAAGAGAGAGTGAGGATAATATAATTAACGAGATCCTGAAGCTTGGATTTGTGCCGTATAAGAATTATTATCTTCTTAAGGATGAGGATAAAATATATGAATTTTTATCCGGAAGGGTTATGGATCTGGAAGGGCTTGCAACCCTGTACTATTCAGAGGATTTCAAGAAGCTTGGGATTCGTCCTCCCGGTAGCTTTACGGCTAATGTAAGAGTTAACAGCGGTCTGAACCTGCTGGAGCTCGATTTGTCGTTTGAGGATGTGCCAAAGGAGGAGATAAGGAATCTAATCCATGCTTATCAGGTAAAGAAGAAATATTATCGCCTTAAGAACGGAAGCTTCATTAATCTTGAGGAAGGAAATGTCGATGAAGTATCGAAAATCCTATCTTCTCTCAATGTGAACAGCAAAAACATTGAAGATAACAGAGTTATTCTTGAAAAACAGCATGCGGTATATCTTGATAAGGTATTTACCGATAGAAAGCTGGATTTTCATAAGGATAGAGATTTTACCATGTTAACGGAAAGGATTCTTAATCCCACCGTTACTGATTATAAAATTCCCAATGAGATTCAAGCCGAACTGCGTCCTTACCAAATCACAGGATATAAATGGCTTAGAACCCTTGCAGAGCATGAGCTTGGAGGAATTCTGGCGGACGACATGGGACTTGGAAAGACNTTGCAGTCAATTGTATATATTTCTTCTATTATTTTGGAGAATAAAGAAAAACAGGATTCAAAGCCTCATTTCCTAATTGTTTGTCCTACCTCACTGACCTATAATTGGCTGGATGAAATTGAGAGCTTTGCACCATTTATTAANGCGACCGTGGTTAGCGGAGCACCGACTGAGCGAAAGGAAGTCATTGAGAGGTATGAGGAATATGATGTATTAATTACATCCTATCCGCTAATCAGAAGAGATATTGCTGTATATGAAACAATTGATTTTCATACGGTATTTATTGATGAGGCACAATTTATTAAAAATGATTCGTCGCTTAATTCCAAATCAGTTAAGCGGATAATTGCGAAGCATAGATATGCGCTAACAGGAACCCCTATTGAAAATAGCTTGTCAGAGTTATGGTCGATTTTTGATTTTATAATGCCGGGATACCTGCTTAGCCACTCTAAATTCGTAGAGTATTATGAAAAACCGATTATAAAAGAGGATAAAGAGGCTTTGGAGGATCTGCATCAACATATTTCGCCCTTTATACTTCGTCGTATGAAAAAGGATGTACTTACTGAGCTTCCTGACAAATACGAGTCTAAGATGCTTACGGAGCTTTCCGAGGAGCAGAAGAAGGTTTATTTATCCTATCTTGAAAATATCCGAGGTGAAATCCATTCGGATTTATCCGAAAGAGGTTTAGAAAGAAGCAGGATAAAAATCCTTGCGGCTCTAACCAGGCTAAGGCAGATATGCTGTCATCCGTCCACATTTTTGGAGAATTATCAGGGAGGAAGCGGCAAGCTGGATCTGCTTATGGAGCTTATTCCCGAGGCAATTGCCAATGACCACAGAATATTGGTTTTCTCGCAATTCACTTCAATGCTAAAGATTATTGAAGATGAGCTCAAGGATATGAATATATCATATTTTTATCTGGAGGGCAGCACTCCTACGGAGGAGCGTAATGATATAGTAAAGCGCTTTAACAATGGTGAAGGAAAGGTGTTTTTGATTTCCCTTAAGGCAGGAGGTACAGGGCTGAATCTGGTCGGTGCCGATACCGTTATCCATTATGATCCCTGGTGGAATCCCGCAGTGGAAGAGCAGGCAACGGATCGCGTATACAGGATTGGTCAACAAAATAAAGTTCATGTACTAAAGCTGATTACTAAGGGAACGATAGAAGAGAAGATATTTAAGCTTCAGCGAAAGAAAAAAGAGCTTTCCGATTCAGTCATAAGCTCTAGGGAAGTGTTTATAAATGCATTATCAAGGGAGGAGCTCGAGGAATTATTCACTCCTATGTGATAGCAATTATATGTGAAAATAATAAAGCTGATTAGGCAGTGATTAGTCTAATCAGCTTGTTTATTGCATATGATAGTTCGCCCTATTTAACAAAGCTCCTCTGTTGCGCACTCACGCGTCCTGTATTATATCAGTAAAGCTTAATGCGTTCGGCGCGAGAGTCTCGTAAGCTAAACTCTTTCTTGTTATATTTTATCGGTTACTTTACGAAGCACCGAGCCGAAGAAAACGGCTAAGAGTATTTTAAGTAAGTCAAATGCTATAAACGGGACTACGCATACAGAAATGGAATAAGCAATTGTGGCTCCGGATGTATAACTAAACCATAGTGTGCCCATTAGATAGCATATTAAAATAGAAATAATCATGCCGAAAGTCTGTATAACAATCCGATATATATTTTTATTAAATACGGTCGATTTTATCCGTAAAGATAATTGATAGGATATNGATGTAATAAGAGCCATTATCGGGTATGCCACAATAAAGCCTCCCGTCATGCCTGTCAGTACATGTAAGCCTCCTTTGAGTCCGGCAAATACGGGTAATCCAAATGCTCCTAAAAGAATATATGTAAGNGTGGATAAAAATGCGTACTTAGGTTCCAGAAGAAAACCGGTTAAAAATATTGCCAGAAATGATAGGCTAAATGGAATTGGTTGTATTGGTATAATAATCTGTGACATGACTGAGATTATTGATGTAAACATACCTGTCATGATTAATTTCTTTGTTGTAATCTGTCTTGCAGTTGACATAATAATATTCTGTCTCCTATCTGTTGATTTTGTTTAATTTTAACCGGCATTAATTGTTCTTACGCTAACTTCACCGGATGATAATGCCTCCCTTGTACCATCAGAGTATTCTACAATCAGCCTGGCTCTTTCGTCAATATCCAAAGCTTTAGCCGGTAAAACATCATTTCCCTTTAGGACAAGTATTTCTTTATCAATGAGAAACGATCTGTTCTTATATTCCAGAAGATAGCTTCTGTTGGTCAAATCGTCCATCGAAGCCGAAAGATTATTAAGTACCTCGGCCGCCAATATAGATTTAACAGGTTTATTTTCGGGGATATTAGAGAAGATGGCCCCTGCGGTATCTCTAATATCATCAGGAAAATCCTTTGTTGTTACATTTATTCCGATTCCGACTACGGCATATTCCAGTCCACCGTTTTCTACATTAAGAGAAGCCTCGGTTAGAATACCGCACACCTTCCTGTCATTCATATATAGATCATTTACCCACTTAATCTTTACATCCTCATTCGCAAGCTTTTCTATAGCCTTAGCGACAGCAACAGCTGCAGATGTGGTGATTAATAACGAATCATTAAGATCCACCTTCGGCCTTAGAATAAATGAAAGATACAGTCCGGTGGAACCCGGAGAGTAGAAGCTTCTACCCATACGGCCACGCCCCTCGGTCTGCTCACAGGCTATGATTACGGTACCCTCAGAGGCGCCTGAAACAGCCATTTCCTTAGCCAGAGTATTGGTGGANGTGACGGTTTTTCTTACGTCCAGTTTAAAGCTTCTCGCCTTACCAAGCAGATACGGAGCAATACTTTCTGCTGACAGGATATCATTAGAATATTCCAGACAGTATCCGAGATTACGAACAGCATTTATTTTATAACCATCATCCTGAAGNTGCTTTATAATCTTCCATATAGCAGTTCTGGAAACGGATAGTCTTTCTGCCATCAAAGCCCCATTAACATTTCTGCCTCTGTTTTTTTCAAGAATTCTCAAAACTCTTTGTTTTAAATCCATGAAAGACCTTCCTTTTTTATTTTAGTATAACAGAATCAATCCAGATGTCAACCGATTGAACTCAATTAGTTAACATTGGTACCAGGTACGGTACCAGGTACCGTACCTGGTACCAAAAAAGACCCATGTCATATGACACAGGTCCGGGATATTTTAAATTTTATTCAAATGTATTAGTATAGTATTCTTCTATTAATCGATCGAGATAGTCGGTATTTTGTTCACCAAATTCACTGATGAGCATTTCTCTGATTTTTTCAGTCTTTTTAATATAGTCAAGTTCATCAGATAATTCTGAATTAGATATGGAGGCTAAGAATTCTTCGGTAACCGTTGTTTGAAGCCAATCATTTATTTTATCTGTTAATTGATTTTCCTCGTCGATTTCCAGCTTTAACTGTTTGGCTTTCTTACCGGTGGATATTCCTACAATTATGAAGAATATAAAGAGAGCTCCCATGACGAAGTTGGGGAATAAACCGTTTAGGAAGGTAATAACCTCTATAACATTCAAAGCGACGAATATTAATCCGGCTATTCCAAGAAAAATAAATGTAAATTGAGTTCCATTATAATCCTTATATTTCTCCGATTTCATAACATAGCTACCGGAGTTGCCGGAGCTTCTGAGTAAGCTCTTTGATGAGGACTGTTCCTCGTCCAGGATTTCATCCATTTCTTCGTCTGTGGATGAATTGTTTTCACTNACTTCATCGGTCACAGGAGATGTGTCATCGCCATTATCCGTATCGGTACTATTTACTTCAGTGGCGGCAACTTCTTCCTCGACACTACTTATATCATCTTCATCAGATGATTTTTCTATAGGGTCATTGTCGTTACTCTTTTCTTCCTTTTCAATACGCTCTCTTTCAACGAAATAGAAGGCCTGATAATACTTTTTTGCTTCCTTTTCTTTGTCCGAGGGTACTGACAGAATATATACGTCCTTTTCTTCGTCATAATGTATTTTTGTTTCTAAGCAGGAGTATTCAAAATATTTAGCCAGCTTTTCAGCGATACTTCTTTTTTCGGCTTGGAAAAAAGGTATATATTCTTGCATAATATCAACTCCATTCTTATATATGATATGACTATTCAGCCATAAATCTATGATAGGATTTTTTACCCTTTCGAACTAGTATAGCTCCATCTTGGTCAAAATCATTGTCAGTGAGTATTAAATCAAATTTATCTACCTTTATATCATTTACAGAAACCCCGCCTTGCTGTATGGTGCGGCGAGCGTCAGAACGTGAGCTTGCAAGCTTGGCATCACACATTAAGGTTATAAGATCAATGCCTTCCTTAAAGCTTGATAATGGGTAGGTTGTTGTTGGAATATCGTCAGATTTTCCACCACCTCCGAATAATGCTCTTGAGGCCTCCTGAGCTTTAATGGCTTCTTCATCGCCATGCACTATCTTGGTTATTTCATAGGCAAGAACCTCCTTGGCATGGTTGATTTCTGCATCCTTTAATGCACCGAGTCTCCTTACTTCATCCATAGGAAGGAAGGTTAGTAGACCGAGGCATTCTTCAACCTTTACATCCTCTATATTTCTCCAGTATTGATAGAACTCATAGGGAGAGGTCTTTTCAGGATCAAGCCATAAAGCGCCTTTCATGGTTTTACCCATCTTAATTCCCTCGCTGGTGGTAAGTAGCTTGAATGTAAGGCCGTATGCCGGTTTTTGCTCCTTGCGACGGATCAAATCGACACCGCTAATAATATTTGACCATTGATCATTTCCGCCAAGCTGAAGAACACAGTCATATAATTTATTTAATTTCCAGAAATCATAGGACTGCATAAGCATGTAATTGAATTCGAAGAATGTAAGCCCTTTTTCCATCCTTTGCTTATAGGCTTCTGCCGCAAGCATTTTATTAACTGAAAAATGAATACCGACTTCACGAAGAAATTCTACATAATTTAAGTCGAGTAGCCAATCGGCATTGTTAGCCAGTATGGCATTTCCATCTGAAAAATCTATGAATTTAGATAACTGCTTCTTAAAACAGTTTGCGTTATGGTCTATGGTTTCCCTGGTCATAAGGGAGCGCATGTCAGATTTACCTGAAGGATCGCCAATCATGGTGGTGCCTCCGCCGAGAAGAGCAATTGGCCTATGGCCGGCACGCTGCATATGCATCATCGCCATAATTGTAAGAAAATGTCCGGCAGTAAGGCTGTCGGCGGTAGCATCAAATCCTATATAAAAGGTAACTGATTCCTTTCCNAATANTTCACGAACCTCATCTTCATGGGTGCATTGTTCAATAAAACCTCGTTCCTGCAGTATGTCATAAACATTAGTTGACATGGGTATTCCTCCTTAATTGTCTGTAAGTTAACTAAAGTCATTATATATGAAAACATATTATTTTTCAATGGATTTTCCAAATTGTGTACTTCGGTACCAGGTACGGTACCAGGTACACATCGAATTGGTACCAGGTACACATCGAATCGGTACCAGGTACCGTACCTGGTACCGATAAGTATGACATTTGTCATATGTAAATTATATCAGTTGTCACTTCCCATTATCAGGTATTAAGGCTATTATTATGTCAGAAGGGAGGGAAATCCTCCATTGTACGGATTTTGATAATATGATTAAACAGGAGGATTGAAAAATGCCTTATATTATTGTTGACAATCTGGTAAAAAAATATGGTGAGCTTACAGCGGTCGACCATATTAGCTTTACAGTTGAAAAGGGCGAGATATTTGGTTTACTTGGACCGAATGGAGCCGGAAAATCCACTACTTTGAATGTAATAACCACCTTAACTGATTNTGATAAGGGAGAGGTTATTATTGACGGAATGGACATACGAAGGGATAAAAGCAGCATAAAGCAACTGATAGGGATGGTTCCGCAGGACATAGCAATTTACGACCATCTGAATGCATTTGAGAATGTGAAATTCTTTGCGTCTTTATATGGTCTCAGAGGAAATAAGCTTATACAGAATTCGAAAGAAGCCTTGGAGTTTGTAGGGCTTTCCGACAAAATGAAGTTACAGCCAAAAAAGATGTCCGGGGGCATGAAAAGAAGGCTTAATATAGCCTGTGGTATTGCCCATAATCCACAACTGATTGTCATGGATGAGCCCACGGTTGGTGTGGATACACAGTCCAGAGAGCATATTCTTAATTCAATTAAGCTGCTTCGTGACAGAGGAGCCACGGTAATATATACATCACATTATATGCAGGAAGTAGAAGAAATCTGTGATCGAATAGCGATTATCGATAAGGGGAAAATGATTGCCTGCGGAACCGAGCCTGAGCTTGTATCTATGGTTACTGATGTGATGTCTGTTTATGTTGAAACGAAAATTCCCATAGGATTTGACCGGGACGCGTTTTGCAGAAAAATAAAGCTAATGCCCGGTATTAAGGGTATTAAGTTAGAGGATTCTGTTATACGGGTGGATATATCGATTGATCAGAACAGTATCGAAAGAATTATTCAGGAAGTAATAAACTATGANCTACCCATCAACAATATCAAGTCCGAGGTGCCTAACCTGGANACTCTATTCCTGACCTTAACCGGACGAGAGCTTCGATAGGAGGTACGGAATGTTCGAAATAATTCTAAAAGAAACCAAGGATTTTCTCAGAGATAGGAGTAATGTATTTTTCTTTTTAATATTTCCGGTTTTATTGGTATTTTTACTTGGAAATCTGCTTTCCAATCTTGATAAGGCAGAAGAGGCAATTGGAGAGGTAAAGATACATTATATGGTAGAAGCAGAGAATGTCGTTGATATTATGACTATTGAAGGCTTTGTCAGTGAAGTATCAGATGAGCAGAATATATTTTTTGATAAGACAACAGACTTAGAGGCTTCAAAGGATAATGTTGAAAACGGCAATATTGCATCTATTGTAGTATTTACCGGTAATCCCTTAGAAATTCAGATATATGAAGGCATTGACCGGATCAAGAACCGAACAATAAATTCTATAATAAATGGTTTTTCTCAGGTAAATAAAGCAGTAAATGTAATTATTAAGAGTAACCCAATGTCTATTATGGATTCCATGAACTCTAAAGCTTCAAACGATGTCTTTATTAAGCAAAAGGATTTAGGGATTCAAAGAACGATGCTCGATTATTATGCTATCACTATGATTTCTATGCTTTCATTTATGTGTATTATGCTGGGAACAATGTGTTTTATGGGCGAACGTCAGAATAATACCATTTATCGTCTGAAGATAGCACCGATTAATCAGGTAAAGCTGTTCTTAGCAAAAATACTCGGTTTACTGCCTCAGGTTGTATTACAAATGACAATTCTGATGACAGTTAGTGTGCTTGTATTTGGGGCGAAATATTCATCAAATATGTTCGATAATCTGTACTTGTTCTTTATGTTCTTAGTTGTTACATTTACGGTAATTTTAATTGGAGCGGTTATTGGATTATTTGTAAAAAAGAACCCCTCGGTAATAACATTTCCGATNATTTGGGTTATGATGTTTTTGTCGGGCACCTATTCAAAAGAAGTATTTATTGACGGAGTAACACAGAAAATGCCTATTTATCAAATTCAGGAGGCGGCATTCGACCTGGTTATATTCGGTAGGTATGACAGGGTTAATACAGTTATAATCATATGTTCAAGCATATCACTGATTATGTTGATCATTGGAGCTATTGGTTTTAGTAGGAGGGGAGAGCAATGAAGAATATTTGTCATTTAATCAAATCAAATCTATTACGTAATCGTATAGCAATCCTTCTGTCAGTATTTAGCGGTGTTTTATTAAGTTTATTAATTTACTTAATGGGTCAATATGTCAGTAATGCTACCTTGTCAAAGATAGAAATTGGTGTTTTGGATTATGATAACAGTATTCTTTCTAAGGATTTCAAATCATATCTATCCGAGGAGCTGGATTATAAGCTGATAGAGCATGATAGCTATGATTATCTTTCAGGATTGTTGATTGATAAAAACATATCAAGTATAATAGAAATACCATCTGGATTTTATAATACATTTGCATCGGGTAATGATGGAAATATAGTAATCACATCTACTGATGACTTTGAAAATGCAGCATTTCTTGAGGCATATATGAATAGTTATCTTGCCGGAATCAAGTTGTTGTCAATTAGTGCAGAAGGTGAACAGGAGGCCTTTGACAGGCTATTAGCTGAATATAAGGAAGTGGAAATTCCAATTAATAAGGCCATGGCATTTGATTTGGACTTAGAGCAGTTTAGACAAAAGGAAGGCTTCCGAAATACCATTGGTTTTTTTCTGCAGATTGTGTTTGCACTTGGACTTATATTTTCATTTATGATTATCGATGACAGAAAAAACGGTGTATATAATAGGATTACAGTGACACCCGTTAAACCAGTTCATTATATTGCAGGAAACAGTATATTTGGATTTATACTGTTGATGACTGAGGTTTTAATATATTGTGCTTATATTGCCATAATGGATATTGATATTGGATTTCCTGTATATAAGTTGCTCTGCCTTATGTTATTGTTATCGCTTTTTGTTACCTGCTTTGTCGTGGGAGCTTCTATACTTATCAAATCCAAAAGCGGTATGATGGTACTTATTATGGCCTATAGTACTATTGGTTCAATACTTGGGGGAGGCTATTTTCTTATTGAAATGGCGCCTGAGAAGCTTCAGAAGCTTGCAAGAATCCTGCCTCAGTTTTGGTTTATGGATGCCTTGAATAAGCTTATGGATAATGCTGATGCAAATATATCCTCAAATATTATTATCATGGCTTTATTTACTGTTTTGGCGTTTTTATTAGGAGCTGTGATGTTTTCACAAAATTATAAAAGGAGTTAGACTTATTCTATGCTGGATTTACCTGTTCTATATCTGATAGTAAAGCTGACGGCTGTTATAGCTTCCGGCATGTTGATAGGTAATGCTAAGATCGATTTAATTGATATAATCATATCGGTTCTTAGCTTTGCCTGCGTTTTTTTACTGGAAATATTGGTTGTCAGGCTATGGAAGAGGAAATCCTTGCTGTATATAAGTATCTCAGTTTCAATAATAGTCTGCTTCTATATTGGTATAGAGCTTATATTCCCACTCTTGGTTGTATTGCTGCTGCATTTATTTGAATTAATATTATCAGGAGATATGTATTATCAGATCAGCTTAACAGCCATGATACTCCTGTTCTTAGTATTTCCACCGGACATGAATATTATGTTACTGTCAGTTGTATTAATTCTTATGGTTATGTTCTCCAGGATGGCAATTATTAAGTTGGAGTACTTTTTACATAGAAATGAAATGCTTCAGGAAAAGATAACGAAGCTGGAAAATAAGATTGCCGACCTTAATGGACTGATGAAAACCCTAAAGACCACCGCTTCCTTAGAAGAGCGCAATAGAATTGCTGCCAGAATACATGATGAAATCGGTCATGGTATCTCCGGAAGCATTATTCTACTGGAGGCTGCCATGCTTCAAATGAATAATAATCATGAAAAGGCGGCAAAAAGTGTAGAAAAAGCAATAGTAAACCTTCGCGAAAGCGTGGATGAGATTCGAACGGCTCTAAGAGAAGAAAGGACGGATAAATCTCTGCTTGGAATAAACGATATAAATGCCATACTGGAAGAATTTAAGGTTAAATATAATATTTCTACCAAACTAAAGACAACGGGCGACTTAAAAAACATAAGCATAGATATCTGGGCCTGTATACATGACAATCTAAAAGAGTGCCTGACTAATATACTAAAGCATTCTAATGCCACAGAGTTTGTCCTAAGCATTCAGGTGTTTAACAAGATAATAAAGGTAGAGTATAAGGACAATGGTAAGAGTGATAAGGAGTTCGAAAAGCATTTGGGCTTAGAGGCAATCGAAGAAAGGACAGCGAATTGCAAGGGTAGGTGCTTCTTTTCAAAAGATGAGAATGGGTTTGGTGTGACGAATATATTTTATTATTAGATGGGTACCTAGATGGGTACCAGGTACCGAATTGGGGTGTACCAGGTACCGATATGGGGTGTACCAGGTACGGTACCAGGTACCTTTTCGATGTGTACCAGGTACCGATTAAGGAAGGGGGATTAGCTTGATACGAGTACTTCTTGCAGATGATGATGCGATTATCCGTGAAGGATTAAAGATGATATTGGAGACTCAGGATGACATGGAGTGTGTGGGAGCAGCGGTAAACGGGCTTGAGGCAGTTGAGATGTCAAGACGTCATAGACCGGATGTGGTTATGCTTGATATTAGGATGCCATTATTGGACGGTATTACGGCTGCAAAGGAAATAATGAAGGATGGCCTTTCCAATCCTTTACTGTTGACCACATTTGACGAGCCGGAGCTTATATTAAATGCCTTACAGGCAGGTATTAACGGCTATATACTCAAGAACAGCCCGGCTGAGAGAATACTGTCTGCCATCAGGGTTGTAAATTCCGGCGGAAGCGTATTTCAAAAAGATATACTGGAATTTATTCGAAGTAGGATATCCCCTGAAGAAACCTATAACCAAATGTTTAAGATGCTTTTGTCTCCAAGAGAAATGGAGATCGCCGGATTAATAGCGGAGGGGCTTTCTAATAAGGAAATATGTGAGAGATTATACTTAACTAACGGTACTGTACGCAATCATATAAGTACAATCTTAGAGAAAACAGGATTGGAACACAGGACACAGATAGCAGTTCATTATTTGAAAAACACATAAATATTAGGCTTATGTATATTTTGAATTACCAAGAGTTTCGTCAGCGAAACTCTTTTTTGGTACCAGGTACACGACGAAATGGTACCAGGTACGGTACCAGGTACCGTACCTGGTACCGGAATAAGTCAGCGGAATATATGAGCTTCTCTTGAAATATAATGGAATAAGGAACAAGCATGGAGGGGAAGGTCATGGATACTAATTATGAGGATAAATTATACAGGCAGATCGAGAAAAGTCTATCTAATAATGTCAATGACAGATTATTGGTACCCATTGAGATGATTGATGGGGCGGACAGCAATGGTGCGGTAGCAGAGTACAAGGAGAATGAACCCAGACTTTCACGGGCTGAGTATATTCTTCAGGCGAGAGAAGCCTGCTTAAGGCAAATGAACTCTATTGATGCAACGAGCCGGGTTTATAACAGCTATGTAGGGGCAGATGACTCTATTTACTCTACTTTTGGGAAAAGAAAGAAAGATAAGGTGGAGAATCTGTTTAATGAAGGTGATGACGAGGCTCTTCCGGAGGAAATAGCTTCGTTTAGATCTTTAATTATTCGTACCGTTTGTGCGGTTGTTATTTTTCTCAGTATTTTTATCATTGATAAGGTTAAGATGGACTTAGGTAAGTTCTCTTATGAGACCATACGCCAATATGTAACAGGATATAATCAGCTAAATACTCTGGAAGAATTAATTGTTTCGTTGTTGAAATAAGCTGATATTTTCTTACATTGTATTTTGACATTGTATAAGATATAATCTACGATAAGCAGATATCTATTATAATATTAGTCTGCCTATGATGAATTATTGAAAGGAAAATTTGATGAGAAAATTAGCACTATCTGATGAAATTCTTTTATCCGTGGAAAAGCCTGCCCGATATATAGGCGGTGAGATTAATATGTGGGTAAAGGATCCTAAGGCTGTAGATATAAGGTTTTGTATGTGTTTTCCGGATGTATATGAAATAGGTATGTCACATCTGGGTATTCAGATTTTATATGATATTTTAAACCGCAGGGAGGATACCTATTGTGAGAGGGTTTATTCTCCATGGGTGGATTTGGACAGGCTAATGAGGGAGAAGGACATCCCTCTTTTTGCATTGGAAAGCCAGGATCCGATTAAGGAATTTGATTTTCTTGGTATCACTCTTCAATATGAAATGTGCTATACCAATATACTCCAGGTTTTGGAGCTGTCTAAGATTCCAATATATGCAAAGGACAGGACAGAGGATGACCCTATCGTAATCGGGGGTGGTCCATGCTCGTATAATCCTGAACCGATAGCGGATTTTTTTGATTTATTTTATATTGGTGAAGGAGAAGCTGCATATAATGAGCTCCTTGACATCTACAAGGAATGTAAGAGTGCGGGTAAATCCAAAAGACAGTACTTAGAACAGGTGGCTCAAATTGATGGTATATATGTTCCTGCTTTTTATGATGTGGAATATAATGATGACGGTACTATCAAAAGATTTTTAAAGAATTATGAAAATGCACCTGATAGAGTTAAGAAGCAGGTGGAAATGAAGCTTAGTGAGGCATATTATCCTACAAGGCCATTGGTTCCGTTTATTAAAACCACACAGGACAGAGTCGTACTGGAGATTCAAAGAGGCTGCATCCGTGGATGTAGATTTTGTCAAGCCGGTATGATTTATCGTCCTACCAGAGAGAGAGATGTCGAATACCTAAAGAAATGTGCCTTTGAAATGCTAAGTTCCACCGGACACGAGGAGATATCCCTAAGCTCATTAAGCTCCAGTGATTATTCGAAACTTCAGGAGCTGGTGTATTTCCTCATAGATGAGTTCGGTTCAAAGGGAGTGAACATTTCCCTGCCGTCACTTCGAATAGATGCATTCTCCTTGGATGTAATGAGTAAGGTTCAGGATATCAGAAAGAGCAGCCTGACTTTTGCACCCGAGGCCGGAAGTCAGCGACTCAGAGATGTAATTAATAAGGGGCTTACTGAGGAAGCCATACTTGGTGGTGCTACAGAAGCATTTCAAAGTGGCTGGAATAGGGTGAAGCTATATTTCATGATGGGACTTCCCACCGAAACCGAAGAGGATATTGAGGGAATAGCCGTATTATCCGATAAAATTGCAAGAGAATATTATGAGATACCAAAGGACCAAAGACAGGGAAAGGTTAGTGTAGTTGTAAGTACATCCTTCTTTGTTCCAAAGCCATTTACACCGTTCCAATGGTGTAGAATGGATACTCCTGATGAATATATTCACAAGCAAAAGCTATTAAGAAGTAAAATTAATGAGCAGCTTAACAGAAGGAGTATTAAGTACAACTGGCATGGAGCTGAGATTAGTGAACTTGAGGGAGTACTGGCCAGAGGCGACAGAAGATTAAGTAAGGTAATATATGATGCTTATAGGTTGGGTTGTATTTATGATTCCTGGAGTGAGCATTTTGATTATGATAAATGGGTTAAAGTCTTCGATGAAAATGGTATATCTATTGAGTTCTACAACTGTAGAGAACGTGATGAGAACGAGGTCTTCCCATGGGATATCATAGATGCCGGTGTAAGTAAGTCGTTTCTGATTAGGGAGTACCACAGGGCAAAAAAGGGCGTCGTAACTCCTAACTGCAGAATGTTATGCTACAACTGTGGTGCAAAGAAATTTGGTGGCGGAGTGTGCGTTGAGATACAGGAGGCTGCAAATGAAGGCTAGATTAAAATTTCAAAAATACGGTGCGATGAAGTTTATCGGACATCTGGATGTTATGAGATATTTTCAGAAAGCATTTCGAAGAGCGGGATATGACAGTGAATATTCCAAGGGATTTAACCCGCATCAGATTATGTCCTTTGCCGCACCTTTAGGTGTCGGGCTTACCAGCGATGCTGAATATGTGGATATAGGTCTTATTACCTGTGAAAGTCCTGAAACAATGGTTAAAAATATAAATGGAGTGTTATCGGATGGATTCTATGTGACAGGGTTTCACATTTTGTCGGAACCGGAAGAAAACGAAAAGAAGACTACTGCCATGTCCTTGGTATCATCTGCAGATTATCTTGTATCATTAAAGGATGGATACTCATTGGATGGGATTGTATCAAAGGAATCTTTTCAGGATTTATTTAATAATTTCTATGGTAAGCAGGATATTATAATACGAAAAAAGACTAAGAAAAATGATATGGATGTTAATATTAGGCCTATGATAACTATGGTTTCATTTGATGAAATGAGTTATAATAAAGGTCTAAGGGATTGTTTGGCAGATATTTCGAAACCCATTTATAATGAGCAATATCATTTTATTGAGTCAGACAGTAAGGCTGAGGTATACGAGAACGATATTAAAGTATATATGCAACTGGATACGGGAAGTGCGTCAAATTTAAAGCCTGAGTTAGTAATGGAAGCATTTTGTAATGAAAATGGCATATTTTTTAATCCCTATGCATGGCAGATTCATAGGCTTGAGATTTATACGAGGGATGAAATGTCGGGCAAATTGATTTCACTGGACAGGTTAGATAAATAAAAGGAGTTTTATGAATAGGAAACTCATAGGGGGATTCATTAATGAATCATAAGCTAATAATAACAAGGAATAACGATACCATAATTTCGGCACTTTATGATGGAATGGAAATGATACAGGTGTCTATAAATCCTGCAGAAGAAGATACGATTCTCGGAAATATTTATCTTGGAAAGGTCAAGAACATCATCAAGAATATAAATGCAGCATTTATAGAAATAGCTGACGGCAAAATGTGCTATTATTCCATGTCTGAAAAGCAATCTCCGATAATGGCAAATCAACCTGTCAGTGAAGGAGAGGATCGCCCCAAAAAGGAGTCAAAGATAAAGATTGGCGATGAGTTGATTGTTCAGGTGACAAAGGAGGATATTAAGACTAAGGCTCCGGTGGTCAGCTCTAATATTAACCTTACGGGGAAATTCATTGCTCTTACTCATGGCAAATCCTCTGTGGGGGTATCCACTAAGATTGAGGATCCAAAGGAGAGGCAGAGGCTCAGAAGCATAGTAAAGCCTTATACCACTAAGGAATATGGTCTGATAGTCAGAACAAATGCGGCATATATACAGGACGAGCTAATAATAAAGGAAATTAATAATCTAATTGATTTATATAATAACATCCGTACATACGGAGTTCATAAAAGCAGGTATTCATTGCTGTATCGTACGCCTCCCGGCTATATATGTGATATTAGGGACGGGTATTCAGAACATTTAGATGAATTTGTTACGGATGATGAAGAACTTTATGAGAACATGAAGGAGTATCTTATTCAACATCAGCCTGAGGATAAGGACAAGCTTAGATTATATAAGGATCCTGCCATTAGTCTGTCCTCCCTATATGGAGTCTTGGAGAAAATTAATGATGCCATTAAACCTAAGGTATGGCTTAAATCAGGAGGAACATTGGTTATACAGCCTACAGAAGCATTGACAGTGATAGACGTAAACACAGGAAAGGCTATATCAGGAAAGAAGAAGGTACAGGAAACATTTCTCAAGGTCAACCTGGAGGCCGCCAAAGAGATAGCAAAACAGCTTCGACTTAGGAATCTTAGTGGAATTATCATAATAGATTTTATTGATATGGACCTACAGAAGAACAAAGATTTATTAATGGAGGAGTTACAGGAGCATTTTAAAAAAGATCCAATAAAAACAACATTAGTCGATATGACTGCATTAGGCTTGGTTGAGGTCACGAGAAAGAAGCAACGCAAGCCTTTGCATGAACAATTGGTACCAGGTACGGTACCAGGTAC
>JGI24709J26583_10000167_pt1 | contig 52209 bp, 44 predicted proteins | sample BioPla2DNA1_FD_26583 | JGI IMG/M metagenome (IMG submission 26583) | reverse complement strand
AAAAAAGTTGGAAAAGAAAAAGATAATAACTATCTTTGGTACTAGACCAGAAGCAATAAAAATGGCTCCTTTAGTTAAGGAACTAGAGAAAAGAGAAGGAATAGTATCAAAAGTATGTGTTACTGCACAACATAGAGAAATGTTAGACCAAGTATTAGATTATTTTGATATAGAACCCGATTTCGATTTAAATATAATGAAAAGCAAACAAACATTAACAGGAATAACAAATAGGGTATTAGAGGGATTAGAAGAAATATTTTCAAAGGAAAAGCCAGATATGGTACTAGTTCATGGAGATACAACTACAACTTTTTCTGGTGCTTTAGCAGCTTTTTACCAACAAATTAAGGTTGGTCATGTTGAGGCAGGACTTAGAACACATAATAAGTATTTTCCATTTCCTGAAGAAATGAATAGAAAATTAACTGGTTCATTAGCTGACTTACATTTTGCCCCTACTAAGAATTCAAAAGAAAATCTTTTAAGAGAAGGAATAAATGAAAAAGATATATACATAACAGGTAATACTGTTATTGATGCTATGCAGCATACTGTCAAATTTGACTTTAAATTTAATATTGATATACTAAATAGTATAGATTATATAAATAAAAAGGTTATACTAATAACTGCCCACAGAAGAGAAAACTGGGGAGAAGGAATTAATAATATATGCCAAGCCCTAGATAGGATTGTAAAAGAAAATAAAGATGTTGAACTAATATATCTAGTTCATTTAAACCCTATTGTAAGAGACACTGTTTATGCAAAGTTGGGAAATAATGAAAGAATTCATTTATTAGATCCTCTTGATACTAATGCAACACATAATTTAATGAATAAATGTTATATGGTAATGACAGATTCAGGTGGACTTCAAGAAGAAGCACCTCATTTAGGAAAGCCAGTATTAGTTTTAAGAGATGTTACTGAAAGACCAGAGGCGGTAGAATATGGAACAGTAAAACTTGTTGGAACAGATGTTGAAAAAATAGTCCATGAAGCAAATAAATTAATAAATAATGAAGATGAATATTTAAAAATGAGCAGGGCAGCAAATCCTTATGGGGATGGCTTTGCATCAAAAAGAATAGCAGATATAATAGAAAACTATTTTAATATTAGAAAATTAAAAATAGAAGAATTTATAAAATAATAAAATTCTTAAAATAGAAAAAATCTCCTTAGGGGGGTTTTTTTTAGTAGAGATTTTTAGAAGAAAAAAATTTTTGAAAATTCGAAAAATGAATAAGGAATCTTATATCTTTTAAGTTCTGAATCAAAATTAGAGAAATGGTGAAATTTCGATAAGAAATATGAAAAGCTAACTTAAATTAGTAGAAACAAGGAAAAAATCAATAATATAAATAAAAATGAACCCAAATAGAGTTTTCAATAATTTTTTTATAGGACTATAATAACAGAAGTTGAATGGGGTGTAGATAGTGAGTAAGGAAATGAAAAGCTTATTAAAAATAATGATAAAGTATGATTTATTAGGGGGATTAATCCTTGCAGTTATACTATCTAAAGCAGTGAATATAAAGTTTTCAATTATTTTCTTATTTGGAGACATAATATCTTTGATAAATGCAATAGCTAGTGGCTTTTTATTAGAATATACTTTAAAAAATAATAAAAGCTTCCTTCTAGTTATTAGTTATGTATTGAGAATATTAATTATAGTTATTCTTGCAATCCCTTTTTTAAATAATCTTATGAATCTTATAGCTTATATCTTAGGCTATACCATTCATTTTATCTTTCAAACAATATATTGGATTAAAAAATGGAAGGAGGAGATTTAATTGGAACAGCTAGAACCTATTTGGTCATTTTCCCTTGGTCCTATAACTATAGACATTGTTCCAGAAATAGTTATGCAGTGGATCATCATGTTGTTTATAATTGCAATTGCTTTGTGTACAACCAGAGATTTAAAAATTAAACCGGATAAAAAGCAAGCTACAGTAGAACTGTTCTATGAAAAACTAAAAAATATATTAGTTGAAAATATGGGAGAAAAAAATATAGAGTTAGTACCATTTATAGGAACATTATTTATTTTCCTGTTAATCATGAATCTTATGGGATTAACAGGCCTGCCTATACCAACTAAAAATTTTAGTGTAACTATAGGCTTAGGTTTAATAACATTCTTTATGGTTCAATATTACCCAATAAAGAAACATGGTATAAAAAAATATTTTGCTGCTTATACACAGCCAGTATGGATTGTTACGCCAATAAATATATTAGAGAGAATAATGCTTCCCTTATCATTAGCATTAAGATTATTTGGTAATATACTAGCAGCTACATTTTTAGTAGAACTATGTTATGAAGCTTTACACAGCATAGGCTTTTTTGCCCAGCTGGTAATACCAGTACCATTGCATGCATACTTTGATATATTTGATGGAGCAATCCAAACAATTATTTTTGTTATGCTTACAATGATAAACATTAAAATAACAGCTGAACATTCAAATCCAGAAGAAGAACATTAAAGAAAAATTATATTATTAAGAGGAGGAATTTATTATGGAAATGAGAGCACTTGGAGCAGCTATAGCAGTATTAGTAGGTATAGGAGCTGCAATTGGAATAGGTAATGCAACAGGAAAAGCGGTGGAAGGAATAGCAAGACAACCGGAAGCTAGTGGTAAAATAACTACAGCCTTAATGCTTGGATCAGCCTTTGCAGAAGCAACAGCTATTTATGGTTTGCTAGTTTCAATACTTTTAATATTCGTAGGTATTAAATAATAAAAAAACTAATGATTTAGGAGGGAGCTGTTAGACATGATAATGTCAGTAAATCCAAGCATCCTTATAGCAACAATAATGAACTTTGTAGTTCTGTATTTAGTACTTAAAAAGTTTTTCTTTAAAAAAATTGAAGCAATTATTGAAGAAAGACAAGATTTAATAAATGAAAAATTAGATAGTGCTGAAGAAGAAATTACAAAGGCTAGAATACTTGCTATAGAGAATGAAAAAATCTTAAAAAAGGCTAGAGAAGAAGGAAAATTAATAACTCAAAAGGAAAAAGCAAAAGCTGATAAAATTTATAATGAAATAATAGAAGAAGCTAATGAAGAAGCTAAAATAATAATATCAAGAGCTAGAAAAGAAATTGTTAGAGAAAAAGAAAAGGCAGAAGCTCATTTAAAAACACAAGTTGTTGACTTAGCTATAGAATTATCTAAAAAAATTATAGAAAAGAATATCGATGAAGAAAAGAATAGAGAAATAATAGATGATTTTATCAAAAAGGTAGGTAATTCATAATGTATGAATATTTAGACCGTAGATATGCTTTAGCCCTTTATGAAATAATAGAAAGAAAAGGTAATATTGACAAGTATATTCAAGAACTTAAAGATGTGAATAAACTTTTAGAAGATAATGAGGAACTTAAAGAAGTTATTAAGCATCCACAAATAAGTACAAAAGAGAAGAAGAAGACTTTTACAAGCATATTCAAGGGGAAAATAGATGAAGAATTATTATCATTTTTATTAATATTAATTGATAAAGACAGAATACTTTTTTTAAAAGAAAAAATTGTACAATTAGAAAAAATTTATTTAGAAAGAAAAAATACAATTAAAGGAATTGTAAAAACAACTGTCCCTCTTACTGATGAAGAAAGAAATACCTTAGTGGCTAAATTAGAAAAAAAATATAATAAGATAATTATATTAGAAGAAATAATCGATCCTACAATCTTAGGTGGAATTTATTTAAGAATAGGTAATGATGTTATTGACGGAACAGTTAAATCTAAATTGGATAGAATGAAGCAATTAATTACAAGAACAGAATAGAGGTGAGGATATGCATATTAATCCTGAAGAGATTACTTCCATAATTAAACAAGAAATAGAAAGATATGAAGAAAAGGTTGAAACAGTAGATTCAGGAACTATTATTCAAGTTGGTGATGGAATAGCAAGGGTTTATGGATTAGAGGATTGCATGTATGGGGAACTATTAGAATTTCCTAACAATGTTTACGGAATGGCACTAAACTTAGAACTAGATAATGTAGGCTGTGTTTTACTTGGACCTGATGAAGGAATAAGAGAAGGAGACATAGTAAAAAGAAGCAACAAAATTGTAGAAGTTCCTGTAGGAGAAGGACTACTTGGAAGGGTTGTAAATTCACTAGGAGAACCTATAGATGGAAAGGGACCAATAAATAATTATGGTTACAGGCCTATAGAGGTACCTGCACCTAGTATTATAGATAGAAGTTCAGTAAATGAGCCCCTACAAACAGGTATAAAGGCAATTGATTCCATGATACCTATTGGTAAGGGACAAAGAGAACTTATTATAGGTGACAGGCAAACAGGTAAAACTGCAATTGCAATAGATACTATAATAAATCAAAAAGGTAAAGATGTAATTTGTATATATGTGGCCATAGGCCAAAAACAATCAACAGTTGCACATATAGTAAATACTTTAGACAAGGCTGGTGCACTAGATTACTCAATAATAGTAAGTGGTACAGCGTCGGAATCTGCACCTCTACAATACTTAGCACCTTATGCAGGATGTAGTATGGGCGAATATTTTATGCATGATGGAAAAGATGTTCTTATAATATATGACGATTTATCTAAACATGCAGTAGCCTATAGAACAATGTCATTATTACTTAGAAGACCACCAGGCAGAGAGGCATATCCAGGGGATGTTTTTTATATTCATTCAAGACTTTTAGAAAGAGCGGCGAAACTTTCAGAAGAAAATGGTGGGGGATCCTTAACAGCCCTTCCTATAATAGAAACCTTAGCAGGAGATGTTACGGCATATATACCAACTAATGTAATTTCAATAACAGATGGGCAAATATTTTTAGAAGCAGACTTATTTAGATCAGGACAAAGACCTGCAGTAAATGCTGGTATTTCCGTATCAAGAGTTGGAGGAAATGCCCAAATAAAGGCTATGAAACAGGTATCCGGTACACTAAGACTAGAACTTGCTCAGTATAGAGAGCTAGAAGCCTTTGCACAATTTGGTTCAGACTTAGATAAGGATTCTAAAAAAAGATTAGAAAAAGGTAAGAGACTTGTTGAAGTGTTAAAGCAGAACCAATATGAACCGATGCCGGTAGAAAAACAAGTAATTATATTATATGCAGCAGTTAATAACTTCTTATCTGATATTAAAGTAGCTGCAATTAAGAAATTCGAAAGGGAATTCTTAGAATACCTAGACACATATTACAGAGATTTACTAAAGAAAATAAGAAATGAAAAAGTATTAAGGGATGAAATAAAATTAGAATTAGAAAAATCAATAATAGAATTTAAAAAAATATTCTTACAAGATGCATAGCATATAGCTATGCAATTCTTTAGGAGGTGAAACCTTGGGAGCAGCAGGACTTATAGAAATTAAAAGAAGAATAAAGTCAGTTGAGAATACAAGGAAGATAACAAAAGCAATGAATGTAGTGGCTACCTCTAAACTTAGAAAAGTAAGGGAAGAACTAAATAAAAATGAAGATTATTATAATCTGTCAAAAGAGATATTAAAAAAAATAGTAGCTTCTCTTCCAGAAGATTATGAAAGTCCCTTTCTAAATAACCTTTCTAAGAACTTAACAGATAGTAAACTATATATAGTTATAACTTCTGATGCAGGATTTTGCGGAGGCTTCAATAGTAACATAGTAAATACTTTAAATGATTCTATTGAAGATAAAGATTCAGCAAAATTTATTGTTGCAGGATTAAGAGGGATTCAGTATATGAGAAAGGTGGGGTTAAAAGCCTATAAAGAATATATTGAATTGCCGGATATACCAACAAGTAAGGAAGTAAGAGCTATATATGATGAGGCTTTATTTATGTTTAAAAGTAAAGAAGTATCAGAGGTTAATATAGTTTATACAGAGTATAGTTCCGCCATTTCCCAAGAAATAAAAATAGAAAAAATCTTCCCTGTTGATATAGAAAAAGAGGAAGCAGAGGAGCTAATTATTGAGCCAAATTTAAAAAATGTATTAAGCTCTAGTTTAGATTCTTACTTGAAAAGTAAAATAAGAAGAGTCATGCTTCACTCTAAAGCAAGTGAACACAATGCAAGAATGAAAACTATGGATTCTTCAACAGATAATGCAGAAGAGATATTAAAATCATTAAATACTAATTATAACAGAATAAGACAGGGAATGATAACACAGGAAATATCAGAAATTGTAGGAGGAGCGGAAGCACTAAAATAGTAAGGAGGAATTACTATGTCTCAAAAAGTAGGAAAAGTAGTTCAAGTAATTGGACCAGTGGTAGATATAAAATTTGATTCAGATGCTTTACCTAATATATATAACGAAATTAGAATAGATATGGAAGATAGAGAGTTATCAGTTGAAGTAGAACAACATATCGGAGACGATATAGTTAGAACTATAGCTATGGAATCAACTGATGGATTAAGAAGAGGAATGAATGCTGTAGATACAGGGAATTGCATAACTGTACCAGTAGGAGAAGAAGTTTTAGGAAGGGTATTTAATGTTTTAGGAAAACCTATTGATAATGAAGGTGAATTTGCAGCAAAAGAAAAATATCCAATTCATAGACCGGCACCAAGCTTTCAAGAACAATCATTAGAGCCAGAAATATTAGTAACAGGAATAAAGGTAATAGATTTGCTTGCACCTTACCAAAAGGGTGGTAAAATAGGTCTTTTTGGTGGTGCAGGAGTTGGTAAAACTGTATTAATACAAGAGCTTATTAATAATGTGGCAAAAGAACTTGGAGGTCTTTCTGTATTTACAGGAGTGGGTGAAAGATCAAGAGAAGGAAATGACCTTTATTATGAAATGAAGGAATCAGGAGTAATTGATAATACAGCTCTAGTATTTGGACAGATGAATGAGTCACCAGGAGCAAGAATGAGAGTTGCCCTTACTGGTTTAACAATGGCTGAGTACTTTAGAGATAAGGGCCAGGATGTATTACTATTTATAGATAATATATTTAGATTTACTCAAGCAGGGTCAGAAGTTTCAGCCCTTCTTGGAAGAATACCTTCAGCAGTTGGATATCAACCAACCCTAGCAACAGANATGGGGGCCCTTCAAGAAAGAATAACTTCAACACAAAGCGGTTCAATTACTTCAGTACAAGCTGTTTATGTTCCAGCTGATGANCTTACAGACCCAGCCCCAGCAACAACCTTTACTCACCTTGATGCAACTACGGTATTATCAAGGAGTATAGCGGAACTAGGGATTTACCCAGCAGTTGATCCATTAGAATCAAGCTCAAGGGTTCTAGATCCAAGAATAGTTGGTCAAGAACACTATGAAGTTGCAATGGAAGTAAGAAATATTCTTGAAAGATATAAAGAACTTCAAGATATAATTGCTATCTTAGGAGTAGATGAACTAGGAGAAGAAGATAAAAAGGTAGTTGCAAGAGCAAGAAGGGTTCAAAGATTCTTATCACAACCTTTTACAGTTGCTGAACAATTTACAGGAATGAAGGGTAAGTTTATTTCTGTAGAAGAAACAGTGAGAGGATTTAAGGAAATTATTGAAGGTAAATATGATGACTTACCAGAATCAGCATTCTTATTCGTTGGTACAATAGATGAAGCTATTGAAAAAGCTAAAAATCTAGGATAGGAGATGAAAAACAATGAGTAATACTTTTATTGTAAATATTATATCTCCTGGAAAAGAGCCCTTTGTAGCAGATATAAAAAGCTTAAAAACAGTTTCAGAAGATGGAGAAATTGAATTTCAGGCAAATCATATGCCTACAATAATTAGCACAATTCCAACAACAACAGTTCTAAAAAATGGAGAAAAAAGCGAAAAGTTTTTTACATCCTATGGAATAATATATTTCAAGGATAATGTTTTGAAATTCTGTTGTGATTCCTTTGAAAAATCATCTGAAATAGATGTAACGAGGGCAGAAAACTCTAAGAAGAGAGCAGAAGAAAGAATTGAAAAGAAAACTAATGTGGATATAGAAAGAGCGAAGAGATCTCTTGCTAGAGCAAAGGCAAGACTTAGTGCAAGTAGCAGCTAGTGTGGAGTTTGGAGTTTGGAGTTTGGAGTTTGGAGTTTGGAGTTTGGAGTGCGGAGTGGGAATCAGTTTTCAGATTTTAGTTTTCAGGTTTCAGTTGAGGAAATAATTCAGCTTTGCTGAATTATAATCATTATAAATATTAAAAAATGCGAGTCATGAGTGGCTCGCATTTTTTGTTTTTAGAATTTCAGCAAGACTGAAATTCATCCGAAACTTTTAAGAGTTAATTGATTTCTGACATTTATTCACAATTTTCAACTAATTAAATATATTATATTATAGCTGCATTTATTGAATAAAAAAAATTAATAGGACAATAATTAAAAAAGAAAGGCAGGTAAGTAGAATGAAAAAATTATTCCTTGTAATTTCTTCTATTTTAATTTCTTTTTTTATTATTGGAGCAATGCCAAATCAGGAGAAAAATTTGGACTCATTTAATTTATTAACAACTGACCTAATAGAAATAAATAATTTTATAGAAAACGGAGTTAGAGTAGAATATAGCACAAAAAAGAATATTAATAAAGAATATGATTTTATAAAAAATAAGTTTATAGAAACTTTTGGAGAAAATATAAAATTAACAAATAACAGTATTGAATATAATGATGATCTGAAAGAAGTGAAAGCAGTCTTTTGGAGCAAAAATAATACAAGCTATATTAGAATCGATTATTTTAATAATAATGAAAATATTGAAGTTCTGGAAATAAGAAATATATTGGCAGAAATTATAAATATTAAAAAAGAAAAAGTGAAATATTTTGACTTTATAAAGCTAAAAATAATAGAAGAAGAGAAAGATGAAACAAAGGAAATTATAAAAAATTATATAGTGGATAAAGAGTTTTTAGAAGTAGAAAATGGCATTATTGGAAAGGGAATATTAAAAGATAATACTAAAATTAACATTGGCTATATGCAATATGATACAGGAGAATATTTAATCATAGGAACACCAGTTATATTCNTAACATACTAATAATTCATTGTGGAGGACAATATGGAAAAAATTATAGTTGAGGGTGGTAATAAACTAAGAGGAGAAGTAAATATAAGTTTAGCTAAAAATTCCATTTTACCGATAATAGTAGCTTGTATTTTAAGTAATAATGATATTACTATAAAGAATGCACCAGATTTAGAGGATGTAATAGTATTAACTGACTTATTATCAGAAATGAATTGTTCCATTAAAAAAAATATAGATGGAGATTTAAAAATAAATACCAGTAATCTTCAATTAATTGATATGAATAGCGAATTAATAAGAAAGATGAGGGCATCTTTTTTAATTATGGGACCTATGTTATCAAGGTTTGGAAAATGCAAAATTTCTATGCCTGGAGGATGCAATATAGGTACACGCCCAATAGATTTACACTTAAAGGGATTTAGACTTTTAGGTGCAGAAATAGAAATTGGACATGGTTTTGTAGAAGCAAAGGCTAAAAAATTAATAGGTAATAGAATATATTTGGATTTTCCATCTGTAGGAGCAACTGAAAATATTTTAATGGCTTCTGTTTTTGCAGAAGGAACTACAATAATAGAAAATGCTGCTGAGGAGCCTGAAATATGGGATTTAGCAAATTTTTTAAATTCAATGGGAGCTAAAATATATGGCGCTGGTACAGGAAAAATAACAATTGAAGGCGTAACATCTTTAAAGGGAGTTACTTATAAGGCCATTTATGACAGGGTAGAAGCAGGAACATTTATGGTTGCAGCAGCAATAACTAATAGTAAGATAACAATTAATGGGGCTAATGAAGAACATCTAAGGCCTACAATAGAAAAATTAAAGGAATGTGGAGTTAAGTTCCAAAATGCAGGAGAAAATAGAATTTTAGTTGATGGAACAGGGCCTAAAAACCCTGTAGATATAAAGACTATGCCTTATCCAGGATTTCCAACTGATATGCAGGCTCAGATTATGACTTTATTATCTGTTATAAGGGGTTCAAGTATAGTAACAGAAACAGTATTTGAAAATAGATTTATGCATGTAGCAGAATTGGTGAGAATGGGTGCTAATATAAAGATAGATGGTAGAACTGCAATTATAGAAGGTGTTGATTCATTAACGGGTTGTGAAGTTAAAGCCACAGATTTAAGGGCCGGTGCAGCAATGATACTGGCAGGTCTTGTTGCAAAAGGTAAAACTGAAATAAGTGATATATATCATATAGATAGAGGTTATGTGGATATAGAAGAAAAGTTTAGAAAACTGGGCGCTAATATTTATAGGATTAATAATTAAATATATCCATATAATAAAAAACTTAGATTAAATCTAAGTTTTTTATTTTAAAGCTGCTTTACATAAAATTAGGAAAATAAAGTATAATAAAGAAAAAAATGAATATAATTAATTGTAGCTAAAAAGTAAAAAAGAAAATTACCTTAAGGAGAATATTATGAAAAAGAAATTTAATATTAATGAAAATTTAGCATCTCTCGTAGTCTTTAGTACATTAGTATTAATGTTTATGATTATAATTCCAATTTTTATAATTAAGCCTGCAGATATAGCTGCAAATGCAAAGAATATTCAAGAAGAGGAAAATGAAAAATCAGAAGAAAGCAATTTTATTACATTAGAAGGAAATGAAATAGTAAAGGTGTATATTACAGAAAGCAATGAAGTAAAAGAAGTACCTTTGGAGGAATACGTTAAGAGTGTTGTTTCAGGGGAAATGCCAGTAAGCTTTAATATGGAGGCATTAAAAGCACAGGCTGTAGCAGCTAGAACCTTTGTAGCAGCTAAAATTTTAAATCCCTGTCCTAATGCAAAGGGAGGAATTGTATGTGATACAACCCACTGTCAGGTATATATTGATAAGGAAAAAAGAATAGAAAAATGGAAAGAAGCTGGTGAGGAATATTGGAATAAGATTTCAACTGCTGTGGATGAAACTAAGGGACAAGTTCTAACTTATAATAAGGAATTAGTAAAATACCCTCAATTTTTCTCTACAAGTTCTGGAATGACAGAAAATGCAATAGATGTATTTTCAGGAGATATACCATACCTAGTATCAAAAGAAAGCAAGGGAGAAGAAATAGCCCCAAAATACAAGACGGAATTTTCTTTTAATATTAATGAATTTGTAACCAAAATAAATGAAAAATATCCAGAGGCTGCTTTAGATGCAAGTAATATAAGCAATGACATAGAAGTATTAAGCAGAAGTGAAGCTGGTGGAGTAAAGGAAATAAGATTTGGAAAAAAAGTTGTTAAGGGATTAGAATTTAGATTAGCCTTTGGATTAAGTTCAACAAATTTTGAAATTTCAATAACAGCTGATGAAGTAGTGTTTAATTGTAGAGGATATGGCCATGGAGTTGGAATGAGCCAATGGGGTGCAAATGTAATGGCTGGGGAAGGAAAGAGTTATGATGAAATACTTAAACATTATTACACTGGAGTAGATATAAAAGGACTGAAATTTAATTAAGAGCTTAAGAAATTTTCAAGTAGAATAAACAAGTGGAGTAAAAAAGGGAATAAAATTTCATATAGATTAATTCAAAATGGAACTGTTATTTAGCAGTTCCTTTTTTTATTGGAGTAATTAAATAATATCCAAAATTATTAATGATACAAATTGAAAAAATAAATATATCAATTTATGAATAATTTTTCATATTTGGACAAGAATTAAAATGCAATCGTTAAAAATTTAATTAGCATTTTCGTTGTTAAATCTTGTAGAAAATTGCCGAAAACAATTTTTTTCTCAATTGAATTAATTTGTAATAAAGGGCAAGAATACAAAAAGGAGGTGTTGATATGGACCAAATAAAAAAAGACAAAATAAAAAACTTCTTTAGAAAGGAGGGCTTTTATTTAGTACTATTCCTTTGTTTGTGTATTATTGCAACAGTTACTGTTGTTACCGTTAGAAGAAATAATGCTTTAAATGAAGCTTCTAGTGTTGAGGATGAATTCAGTTTAAATATTGAAGATAAAACTACTTCAGAGATTCAAAAACAAAATGCTGAAAGAGTTGAAAATGAATCAAATGAAGAGTTATCAGAAAACACTGATGAAGAATTAGCTTTAGAAGAAGATTTAAATGTTTCTGCGGGAACAAATTATGAAGTTGTATTTAATAATCCATTAGAAGGTGAAATTTCAAGGGGATATACCTATCCGAAACCACAAAAATTAGCTGATGGAAGCAGTAGAAATATTAGAGGAATAGATATAAAAGCTAGTGTTGGAACTGAAGTTAGGGCTGCAGCTGAAGGTGAAGTTAAAGAAGTTGCAAATAAAGTTGAAGATGGAACATATATAGTAATTGCTCATGCAAATGGACTATACACAAAGTATTCAAACTTATCTCAAGAAACGATGGTTAATGTTGGAGATAAGGTAACTGAAGAAACTGTTATAGGTACAGTTGGAAATACTTCAAGGGTATTTAGCAATGAAGAATTTGGTGAACATTTAAACTTACAAGTATTTGATTCAAATGGTAAAGATTTAGATCCAACAACATATTTCACATTAAACTAACAATAAAAAAATTCATCAGCCATAAATAATGGCTGATGAATTAATAAAATTTATGGTCGCATATTAATTATTTATCCAAGGAGGTAAAAATTTTGAAAGATTATATAGAAGAAAGAGTATTAGAAGTAGCAAGATATATTATAGAGTCCAAAGATACTATTAGAAAAACAGCAAAGGTTTTTGGGGTAAGCAAAAGTACAATACATAAAGATATGACAGAAAGACTTCCAAAAATAAACCCTGCAATTGCAAAACAAACTCATTCTATTTTGGAATTAAATAAAGCTGAGCGCCATATTAGAGGTGGAAAAGCTACCCAGGCGAAATATAAAGCGGTGAAATAACAAAAAAATGCAAATATATTGAAGGTTTGCCATATTCCATATATAATAAAAATTAGGATGAAATATGTAAAAAGGTCTTTATTAGAAAAATTATTTAACTTAGAGAGATTAGGAGTGAAAAATAAATGTGGTTTTGGAAACTGAGGAGTGATTTAGGCATAGATTTAGGAACAGCAACTGTTTTAGTTTATGCTAAAGGAAAAGGAATTATTTTAAAGGAACCTTCAGTAGTTGCAATTAACAAGAATAACAATAAGGTACTTGCTGTAGGGGAAGAAGCTAGAAAAATGATTGGTAGAACCCCAGGCAATATAATAGCAGTTAGGCCATTAAGAGATGGAGTTATATCTGATTATGATATAACTGAAAGAATGTTAAAAGAAATTATAAGGAAGGCTTATGGCAAAAGTAAATTTGCAGCTCCTAAAGTAATGATATGTGTACCTTCACAGGCAACTGAAGTTGAAAAGAGAGCGGTAATAGATGCAGCAAGAAACACAGGAGCTAAAAAGGTACATTTAATAGAAGAGCCCCTTGCAGCAGCAATTGGAGCAGGATTAGATATTACTAAGCCTAGCGGATCAATGGTTGTTGATATCGGAGGAGGAACAACTGATATTGCCGTAATTTCCTTAGGCGGAGTAGTTGTAAGATCATCAATTAAAGTTGCTGGAGATACTTTTGATGATGCAATAATAAAGTATGTTAGAAATAAATATAAGATAATGATTGGTGAAAAAACAGCAGAAGAATTAAAGATTAATGTAGGCTCAGCATTTAATGGATCAAAAGATGAGACTGCAACGGTTAAGGGAAGAAATTTAATTACTGGGCTGCCAGATGAAGTTATGATATCATCAGAAGAAATTAATGAAGCATTGAGAGAATCAGTTTCATTAATAGTTGATAACGTTAAATTAGTTTTGGAAAAAACACCACCTGAATTAGCTGCTGATATAATTGAAAAGGGAATTGTCATGACTGGTGGAGGAGCTTTATTAAATGGATTAGATAAACTAATAGAGCATGAAACTGGAGTAAGTGCTGATGTAGCCTTTAATTCAGTAGAAGCAGTAGCAGAAGGAACAGGTCAGGTTTTATCATATTTAGATAAGATAGATATAGACTTTTCAGATAGGCAAATTAACTTAATAGAATAATTGTACTATTAATAAATAAAAGTATAAATTTAAATATTCACATATAAAATATTATATATTAAAGGGGCTGCTACATAGTATTAAAAGTAGGCATCCCTTTTATCAGTTCATAGTAGGCAGTGTTTAAATATCCTTAAATGTGAACTGTGTGAATTGCAAAAAAGAAGATTGTCCACAATCTTCTTTTTTGCAACAGTCCTTTAAGTTTTAATATTTTTTTCTTTAAATTTGTTATAAGAGTCTAATATAGCATTAGAGATGACATTAGCCATTTCCATAACAAAATTGAGCCTAACAGTATGTGCATGTAAAAAATTAGAGTATTCATTACTATCAATTATTCCCACAATAGATACATTACCTACCTCAGGCAAAATCTTTCCCACACCTTTTCCAGGATGAATGGGGTAGTCTCTAACATGAATTTCACCTATTGATTCACGTTCTCCAAGACAAGCGTCTATTCCAATTATAAAAGAATCGGGGTGACTTTTCATTATTTCTTTTAATTTTCTATCGATATTCGCAGCATGAATTGGGTCTTTTATTGTTCCATAAACGGGAAGTTCTATATTTCTTTCTTTTAAAATTGACCCAACTAAAGGACCTAAGCAGTCTATTATGCATTTATCTGTTCCTATACAGATTATAATAGTATTCTTCTTAATAAAATTTTCTATTAAATTTGATATTTCAATATGAGAATTATATGAATCGTATAAAAATTTACTTTTCAAAAACATCACCCCCTTATGAAATATATGTGAGGCAACGGAACAATATTATAATATGTATAAAATTAATAGAAATGGAAATTAATTAAATGAAGGGAGATGAAATTTTATGAAAAAAGTGATAATTTATTCCTTAACAGTTATAATAAGTGCTGCTATACCCATATATTTTTTATTAATATGGGAACCCTTAAAGAGTACTGATGTAGTAAGTGATAATGTAATAGTTAATGAACATGAAGAAACAAATGATGATTCTGAGGAAAAGAAGATGTTTTTAATAGATAATTCAGAATCAATTGGAGAAACATTTTCAAATATAGCTAACCTACCTCAAGAAAAAAGAGATAAACTCAATGTATTAATAAAAAATCTATCTGTAGTAGATATTGTTAAAGTAAACAATTATTTTTCAGATATAAATAATAATGAAAATCTTATAAAAGGTTTTGGGTTAATAGAAAAGAGAATGTCTAAGGAAAATTACCAAGAATTTAAAGATATATTAGGAGATTACGTTAACCTAGAAGAAATTAAAGATAATATATAAAAAATCGTTCTTGGTATTAATTCGAAGAAAAATGAAGAAAAAAAATAATAGATAAAGTTAATTTCTTTAAAAGAGCAAAAAACAAACTTGAAATATGAAGACATTAAATATATACTAACTATTGTTAGTTGAGAGACGGAAGTTTACTTAATTAATTATAAATAATGAATTTAATTATGGGGGAGTTCCCGAGTGGCCAAAGGGGGCAGACTGTAAATCTGTTACGTTATCGTTTCGATGGTTCGAATCCGTCCTCCCCCACCATTCATTAAATTCATTAAAATTAAATAACATGCTGGCATGGCTCAATTGGTAGAGCAGCTGACTTGTAATCAGCAGGTTGTAGGTTCGAGTCCTATTGCCAGCTCCAATAAAATGGGGGAGTTCCCGAGTGGCCAAAGGGGGCAGACTGTAAATCTGTTACGTTATCGTTTCGATGGTTCGAATCCGTCCTCCCCCACCATTTTATAACTTACTTATGGAAGTATAGCTCAGCTGGGAGAGCACCTGCCTTACAAGCAGGGGGTCACAGGTTCGATCCCTGTTACTTCCACCATTATAAATTTTATTATAATATGCTGGCATGGCTCAATTGGTAGAGCAGCTGACTTGTAATCAGCAGGTTGTAGGTTCGAGTCCTATTGCCAGCTCCATATATGGGGGAGTTCCCGAGTGGCCAAAGGGGGCAGACTGTAAATCTGTTACGTTATCGTTTCGATGGTTCGAATCCGTCCTCCCCCACCAGAGAAAGACAAGGAAAACTTGTCTTTTTTTATTTTATATAATACTTTATATGTAGAAAGAGTTAAAGTTTTTAAGTTGACTATTATGTATATAAATGATACAATTTATAAAGAAAATTTGATATTAGTTCTTATCAAGAGAGGTGGAGGGAAAAGGGCCCAATGAAACCCGGCAACCTGCTTTAATAAAAAGTGTGGTGCCAATTCCTGCAATTGATTTTGCAAGATAAGAAGGAATGCAGTATATAAATCTCTTCTTGTCGAGGAGATTTTTTCTTTTATATAAAGGTTTTAGAATTAATATCAAGGAAAAGAAAGGAGAGAACAGTTAATGAAAAGATTATTTACATCAGAATCAGTTACAGAAGGGCATCCAGATAAAATTTGTGATCAAATTTCAGATGCAGTATTAGACAATATTTTAGCACAAGATCCTACAGCAAGAGTTGCTTGTGAAACTGCTGTAACTACAGGTATGGTATTAGTAATGGGGGAAATTTCAACTAGTTGTTATGTTGATATTCCAAAGGTAGTTAGAGAAACGGTAAGAGGAATCGGTTATGATAGAGCAAAGTTTGGATTTGACTGCGACACTTGTTCAGTTTTAACTTCTATTGATGAACAATCAGGAGACATAGCAATGGGAGTTGATGAGGCTTTAGAGGTAAAGGCAGGAGAAAAAGATGATGTAGAAGCAGTTGGAGCTGGAGACCAAGGAATGATGTTTGGTTATGCAACAAATGAAACAGAAGAATATATGCCGATGCCTATATCAATGGCACATAAGCTTTCTAGAAGACTAGCAGAAGTTAGAAAAAACGGAACTTTAAGTTACTTAAGACCAGATGGAAAAACTCAAGTTACAGTTGAGTATGATGATAATAAGGTAGTAAGAATTGATACAATTGTAATATCAACACAACATGGTGAAGATGTAACACAAGAAAAGATTAAAGAAGATTTAATGGAACATGTAATTAAGGCAGTTGTTCCTGCTGAATTATTAGATGAGAAAACAAAATATTTCATAAATCCTACAGGAAGATTCGTTGTTGGAGGTCCTCAAGGAGATAGTGGATTAACAGGAAGAAAAATAATCGTTGATACATATGGTGGATACGGCAGACATGGTGGTGGAGCTTTTTCAGGAAAAGACCCAACTAAGGTTGATAGATCAGCAGCTTATGCAGCAAGATGGGTAGCTAAAAACTTAGTAGCTGCAGGAGTAGCAGATAAGCTTGAAATCCAATTAGCTTATGCAATAGGTGTTGCGAAGCCAGTATCAATAGTAGTAGATACTTTTGGAACAGGAAAAAAATCTGACGAAGAAATAACTTCTATAGTAGAAAAAGTATTCGACTTAAGACCAGGTGCTATAATAAGAGATTTAGGACTAAGAAGACCTATATATAAACAAGTAGCTGCCTATGGACACTTTGGTAGAAATGATTTAGATTTACCTTGGGAAAAATTAGACAGGGTAGAAGAAATTAAAAAACTACTATAAAAACAATTTTCAGTTATCAGGTTTCAGGTTTCAGTTAATGTAGCTTTTCAGGTAGGCTGAAAAGCAGAGAGCCTACTTNGCATTATGCCAAGTAGGCTCTTTTTTTATTNTATTTCAGAATTTCAGCCAGGCTGAAATTCATCCTAAACTGAAACCTAAAAATTGAAACCTGAAAACTGAAGCCAGAGCTAGGCTCTATAGGCTTCCTTTCCTCCAACAAAAACTCTTTTAATATTGATATCTTCATCAAATAATAATAAGTCTGCATCATAGCCTTCTTTTATAAGGCCTTTTCTATCATGAACATTACAATGTCTTGCAGCGTTGTAAGAAGCCATTTTAACAGCTTCTTGTAGGGGATATCCTACATTTTTATAAACGTTATAAACTGCCTTGTCTAATGTTAAGACAGATCCTGCTAAGGCACCGTTTAATAGTCTTGCAGCTCCTTCTTTAACTACAACATCTTGACCGCCTAGGGTGTACATTCCATCAGGCATAGCGCAAGCCATCATTGCATCAGTTACTAGAAGAACCTTATCAGTAGTTTTTTGTTTGTAAGCTACTCTTAAGGAAGGATATGAAATGTGTATTCCATCTGAGATAGTTTCAGTAGTTATATCACTATCAAATATTGCTCCTACAACACCTGGTTCTCTATGAGTAAAAGGTGACATTGCATTAAATAAGTGTGTAGCATGAGAAAAGCCGCATTTTATGCTTTCCATAGCTTCATTATAAGTAGCTTTTGTATGTCCTATTGAGCAAACTATACCCTTCTTAGATAGTTCTTTAGCAAGTTCTTTTGCACCAGGAAGTTCTGGGGCAATTGTAATAGAAACTACAGCATCTTCGCAATCACCAACCATAGCCTTGAAATTCTCTAAAGTAGGTTCAGCTAAGAAATTTGGGTTTTGAGCACCAATGGCTTTTCCGCTGACAAAAGGTCCTTCAAGGTGTGCTCCTAGCACATTAGCACCATCAGTACCCTTTAGCTTTGCTTCCTTTATAGCTTCCATTGATTTTTTTATATCACTCATAGCAACAGTCATAGTAGTTGGGGTAAAAGAAGTAGTTCCGTGTTTTACTATGGTTTTAGAAATTTCATTTATAGCTCCATAAGTCCCATCCATAGTGTCATATCCACCAGCACCATGAATATGAACATCTATAAAACCTGGAGAAAGATATAAGCCCTCTCCATCAATTACTTCAGCTGTATTATAAGAAGCAGGATTAATTTCCTTTATTTTACCGTTTTCAATTAAAACTGAGCCCTTTTCAATTTTATCTAAATATATAATATTACAGTTTTTTATAATCAAAAAAACACCTCCCGTAAGAATATAATTACAAATATAGTTTAGCACAAATTTTTAAATAAAATTTATATTATGCTATAATAAATAATAAAAAATATAATAAATTATAAAGTTTGGAGCGTTATTATGGAAATTTTAAATGGTATAGTAGATTCAATTGTATTTAAAAGCGATGATACAGGTTATGTTGTATCTAAAATAAGAACTGAAAAAGACAGTATAAATGCTGTTGGAATTGCTCCATTCTTAAAAGAAGGTCAAAATGTTAAATTGCAGGGAGAATGGGTGATTCATAAACAATTTGGAAAACAGTTTAACATTATGGAATATGAAGAAATACTACCAACTTCAATAGAAGGTATAGAAAGATACTTAAGTACAGGAATAATAAAGGGAATTGGCCCTATTACTGCCAAAAGAATAGTTAAGAAATTTAAAGAAAAAACTTTAGATATATTAGATAATAACATAGAAAGATTGTTAGAAGTTGAAGGAATAGGAGAAAAGAAATTTAAAATTATCTATGATTCTTATTTAGAAAATAGGGATTTAAAAGATATAATAATATTCTTTCAGGGGCATGGTATGTCTACAAACCAATGTATAAAAGTTTATAAAAAGTTTGGAGCTCATGCAAAGGACATTGTTCAAGAAAATCCATACATTCTCTCAGATGAAATTTCAGGAATTGGATTTATAACAGCAGATAGAATTGCAAGAAGTCTTGGGATTGAAAATAACTCCCCCTTTAGAATACAAAGTGGAATTAAATATATATTAAATCAATTTTCAGCCTCTGGTAATACCTTTATGCCAAAGGAAATGCTAGTGAAGGAAGTTTCAAAAATATTAGGGGTAAAGGCAGAAGAAGTTGAAGAGAATCTACTAAATCTTGCCTTAGATACTAAGGTAAAGGTTGAAAATATAAATGGAGTAGAGGCTGTTTTTGCCTTACCTTATTATTATTGTGAACTTGGAGTTACTAATAAAATAATAACTTTAAGCATAGAGAATTTTAGAACTATAAATACAGATGTTGAAGATGAAATTAGAACCTTTGAAAGAAAAAACAATATTGAATTTGCCCCTTCCCAAAAGGAAGCAATAATAGGTGCCTTTGAAAATGGAATTGAAATAATAACAGGGGGACCTGGAACAGGTAAAACAACAATCATAAAAGCAATAATTGAGATATATGAAAATAACGGCATGAAGGTTTTACTTGGTGCACCCACAGGAAGAGCGGCAAAAAGAATGACTGAATCTACCGGCAGGGAAGCAAAAACAATTCATAGGCTCCTTGAAATGGGGGTAAGCGATGATGAGGAAGATTCATATTTTATTAAGGGTGAATCAGAGCCCCTGGAAGCTGATGTTGTAATAATTGATGAAGCTTCTATGATTGATATTATGCTAATGCATAATTTACTTAAGGCAATAAAGCTTGGAACAAGAATAATAATAGTTGGTGATGTGGATCAATTACCTTCCGTTGGAGCAGGAAATGTTTTAAAGGATTTAATAGAAAGTAATTTCATTAAAGTAGTAAGGCTTAAAGATATCTTTAGGCAGGGGAAGGAAAGTCTTATAGTAGTAAATGCCCATAAGATTAATAAGGGTGAAATGCCTTATTTAAATAGAAGAGATGGGGATTTCTTTTTTGAGAAAAAGGAAGATTCAAAAGAGATATTACTAACAATAATAGATTTAATAAATAGAAGGCTGCCTAACTTTAAAAAATCCTGGGATAAATTTAGAGATATACAAATTCTAACCCCAACAAGAAAGGGAGAATTAGGAGTAATAAATTTAAATAATAAGCTTCAAGAAATATTAAATCCTAAATCTAAAAATAAAAAAGAAAAGGAATTAAAGGATGTTGTTTTTAGAGAAGGTGACAAAGTAATGCAGACTAAAAATAATTATTCTTTAAAATGGGAAAGAGTAAATGGATTTGGTGAACAAGAAGGTGTTGGAGTTTTCAATGGTGATATGGGATTTATTGAAAGCATAAATGAAGAAGAAAAAAACTTAACTGTAATCTTTGATGATGAAAGAAGAGTGGTTTATGATTTTATTTACCTAGATGAACTTGAACTTGCCTATGCAATTACAATACATAAAAGTCAGGGAAGCGAATTTAAGGTGATTATTTCTCCTATATTTATGGGTTCTCCTTTATTAATGAATAAAAACCTTCTATATACAGCAATAACAAGGGCTAAAGAACTTGTTGTTACTGTTGGGATGCAGAAGGCCCTAAAGTACATGATTTCGAATACTAAGAGTATGGAAAGATACTCATCATTAAAATATAGAATTTTGGAAATAACAAATAATAATATGTTTACTGAGGAATGAGAGGTTTTCAATCTTGAATAATAGGTTGGTGCGTATTGAGGAATTGAATAAGTATAATTACTTTATAAGTAAGTGGTATAGGGGTAAAAGAAAAATATTAACCATTATTACTAGTCCCTATAATACTACGTTAATATATAAAGAATTAATTCTATTTTTACTAAAGGAAAATAAGAGAGTTTTATATGTATGGGATAGTGAAGAAATTAATAAGGAATTGGTATATGCTTTAAAATCCAAAATAAAATTTACATATTCCTATATATCGAAGGAAGAAGTAAATAGTCAAATAAATTTTATAAGTTTTAAAAATCTTCACAAGATAAAACATCAATATGATTTTTGTATTATAGATGATATAAGCTTGTTCTCGAAATTAACTAAGACAAATATAAGAGATGCTATAGAGTACTTATACTTATTTTGTAAGAAGATAAGCATATATACCATTGAAAAAATAATAAACAGCGGTGAAACTATCTATATATCGGATCTAAGAAGAAATAGTCCCTTTATAGAGCCTAGAATAATGAACACTAAGGTTAATTTAGAGGAAGAAATACCATACAAATTATATGATTATTTATCTTGGTTTAAGGAAAATAAGAGTAAAGTAATTATTTTTGCTCCCTACGAAGATAATGTGAATAAAATATATGAAAATTATACAGAATTATTAAAGGCTAAAGATATTAAAATAATTAAATTCCTAAAGAATGATAGTCCTAAAAAAATTGAGGTCTTATATAAGGAAAAAAATAAAGCTGTATTTGTAATTACAAATAACATTAAAGATTATTCAGCCTTAAATACTTCTAATATTAATATTGTAGTTTTAATGTCTAATAATACTCTTTTTACTTATAAAAAACTAGTGTTTTTATGTGCAGAAGCAGGAAAAAATAGCAATAGAACTTTAGGGGAGATTATTTTAGTATCCAAAATACTTTCAGAAGATATGGAAGTGGCTAAAAATATGACTAGGAATTACAACAAAGAAATATGGGAAAAAGGCTTATTAAAATATTAAAAATAATAAAAGATGAGTTATTATATATTGTCTATCCTCCAGATAATAAATGTATAGGATGTGGGGAAGAGTATATAGGGTTATGTCCTTTATGCCTAACTAAAATACAAAGGGTTAGGGAAAACTCAAGAATACATTCATATGCCTATTATAGTGGTGTTATAAAAGAGATAATATTAAAATTTAAATATAAAAAGGTCTTTTTAGCAGGAAATATTTTAGCAGATTTTTTATATGAACTAATAAAGGAAAATAAAATAGAAGCTGAAGGAATATTATTTATTCCTTGTAGTAAAGAAACATTGAAAAAAAGAGGATTTAATCAATGTGAGATAATTGCAAGAAAACTAGGAGAAAAATTAGATCTACCAGTTTATAGCGATATAGTAAAAATAAAAAATACAAAGGAACAGAAAGCCTTATCAAAAGAAGAAAGATTTATAAATATTAAAGGGGCTTTTAAAGTAAAAAATAGTAATAATATAAAAAATAAAAAAATAATTCTTATAGATGATGTGATTACAACGGGTGCCACCTTGTTAGAATGCGAAAAAGTTTTAAAAGAAAATGGAGTAAAGGAAATAAAAATATTGACAGTTGCCAAAAGTTATATATAATAATAGTGTAAAGTTAGGTTTGTGGATGAAAGTCGATGCTAGTCGCAGGCAAAACGATCCACGTAAGTTAGGAAAAATTCCTAATGAGCATGGTGCGGTATAGAAGTAAGTCCTACCAAGAAATTGAGAGGGTTAGTAGTGAGGGGGTAATTCCTAGTAGCAAAAGCTCCAGTAGGCGGGTGTGGGGTCAAAATCCAGGTCAAATAACTTTACAAGAAAATCTCCATCAGTATTGATACTGGTGGAGATTTTTTTGCGAAAAACCGTAAAATAGAGAGAAAAAAGAAGTTATGTTAAGCAAAATAGAGAGGATTTTCTGTTAATTCAGAAAATACATATTGTTAAAGGTTCTCAATAGAAGTATAATATAAGTAAGAAATATTAAATTTAAAAATTAAATTTAAAAATTAAATTTAATATCTAAATTAACAGGGAGAGGGGCGACCTAATATGAAAGTTTCAGTAATAGCAAAAAATACAACAGCAACACCTGCTTTAAAGGAAATGATGGAGAAAAAACTTTCAAAAATTAAAAGATACTTCAATTTTGATGTGGAGGCAAGGGTTAAGTTCTCAGTACAAAAAGAAAAACAAAGAGTGGAGGTTACAATACCTTTTAATGGAATAATTTTAAGAGCAGAAGAAGAAACTGAGGATATGTACAAATCAATAGACTTAGTTGTTAATAAATTAGAAAGAAGAATTAGAAAACAAAGAACAAAGTTATCTAAGAGAAGTCATGAATCATTAAGATTCCCAACATATGAAGACGTAGGAACAAAAGGAGATGTTGTTGAGACAAATGGCAAATTAGTAAAAACTAAAAAGTTTGTAGTAAAACCAATGTCAGTAGAGGAAGCAGTTTTACAAATGGAATTACTTGGTCATAATTTCTTTGTATATGAAGATGCTGATGCAAACAAAGTATCAGTAGTATATAAGAGAAAAGATGGAGATTATGGTTTATTAGAACCAGATTACATTTAAGCAGTACGCAGTTCACAGTGTACAATTATGAGTGATTTTCGGACAAGCTGAAAATTTGCAAATATAAAAATATAGAATATAATTATGAGCCATTACGAAAGATTTTGTAATGGCTCTTTTTATGAATAATAAAATTTTAATGTTAGAAAATAAAATTAAATAATCTATAGATTTTTTGTTAATAAAAACTTATTTTTGTTAATAAAAGCTAAGTAAAAAGGGATAATTGATAATAAATATAGGGTTATTCCTTGAATTGGATTATAATATAATGGTATAATTTATAAAATAGAATATATTTATACCTAATTAAAAATAAGTAAACATCGAAAGGGAAGTTAATATGGGAATATTTCAAAAAATATTTGGAACATATAGTGAAAGAGAAGTAAAAAAACTTGAAAAGATAGCAGACAAAATAGAAGCACTAGATGAAAGTATGCAAAGGCTTTCTGATGAAGAATTAAGAGCTAAAACAGATGAATTTAAAGAAAGACTGGCAAAGGGAGAAACACTAGATGATATCCTGCCAGAAGCTTTTGCTGTTTGTAGGGAAGCTTCTTCTAGAGTGCTAGGAATGAAACACTATAGAGTTCAACTTATTGGTGGTATGGTTCTTCACCAAGGAAGAATTGCAGAAATGAAAACTGGAGAAGGTAAAACATTAGTTGCAACATTACCACTATATTTAAATGCTCTTACAGGTCAAGGAGTACATTTAGTAACAGTTAATGATTACCTTGCAAAAAGAGACGAAGAGTGGATGGGAAAATTATATCACTTCCTAGGCTTATCTACTGGTTGTATTGTACATGGGCTAACATCAAAGGAAAGAAGAGAAGCCTATGCAGCAGATATAACTTATGGAACAAATAATGAATTTGGATTTGATTACCTAAGAGATAATATGGTAATTTACAAAGAAGAAAGAGTTCAAAGGGGATTAAACTTTGCTGTTGTGGATGAAGTTGACTCCATTTTAATAGATGAAGCTAGAACACCACTTATAATATCTGGTGCTGGAGATAAGTCAACAAAGTTCTATAATGTTGCAGATAACTTTGTAAAGCAGTTACTTGCAGAAAAAGATTTTACTATAGATGAAAAAGCAAATTCTGTAATGCTTACAGATGAAGGGGTAGCAAAAGCGGAAAAAGCCTTTGGACTTGAAAACTACGCTGATGCAGGTAATTTAGAATTACAACACTATATTACTCAAGCCCTAAAAGCTAACTATGCAATGAAAAGAGATAAGGACTATATGGTAAAGGATGGGCAAGTAATAATTGTCGATGAATTTACTGGTAGACTTATGGAAGGTAGAAGATACTCAGATGGTCTTCACCAAGCAATAGAAGCTAAAGAGGGAGTTAAAATTGAAAGAGAATCAAAAACTCTTGCAACTATAACCTTCCAAAATTATTTTAGAATGTACAATAAACTATCAGGTATGACAGGTACAGCTTTAACAGAAGAAAATGAATTTAGAGAAATTTATGCTCTTGATGTTATAGTTATACCAACAAACAAGCCTATAGCTAGAATTGATAGAACTGACTTAATATATAAAAATACTAGAGGTAAATATAATGCTATTATTGAAGAAATAATAGAAAGTCACAAAAAGGGTCAGCCAGTTTTAGTTGGTACTGTAAGTATTGAAAAATCAGAATATATATCTTCTTTATTAAAGAAAAGAGGGGTACCACATAAAGTACTTAATGCTAAATATCATGAGCAAGAAGCAGAAATAGTATCTCATGCTGGAGAATTAGGAAGCGTTACAATAGCAACTAATATGGCTGGTAGAGGTACAGATATTAAGCTTGGTGAAGGTGTTAAGGAAATTGGTGGACTTAAAATAATTGGTACAGAAAGACACGAATCAAGAAGAATAGATAACCAATTAAGAGGTAGAGCGGGCCGTCAAGGAGACCCAGGTGAATCAGTATTCTATATATCCTTAGAAGATGACTTAATGAGAATATTTGGTTCAGAAAGAATCCAAACATTAATGGATAAACTTGGACTAGAAGATGATGAAGCAATAGATAATAAAATGGTTACTAAAGCAATTGAAAATGCTCAAAAGAAGGTTGAAGGTAACAACTTTGATATTAGAAAGAACCTTATTGGATATGACGATGTAATGAATATGCAAAGAGAAGTTATCTACAAACAAAGATCAGAAGTTCTAGAAGGTAAGGATATAAAAGACCAAGTACTAGCTATGACAAGAGATGTTGTAGAAGATGCTGTTAAAGGTCATTTAGAAGGTAATGTTGAAGATAAGGCAGAGGTTATGGATAAACTAATTAAATATCTAGAAAACATCTGCTTACCAAAGGGAATAGTTAATGCTTCAGATTTATTGAATCTATCAATCAACAATATAATTGAAAAAGTATTAGAAATTCTATATAAGGTTTATGATGCTAAAGAAGAAGAACTTGGCTCAGAAAGAATGAGAGAATTAGAAAGAGTAATTCTTCTTAGATCAGTTGATAGAAAATGGATGGATCATATAGATAACATGGATCACTTAAAACAAGGTATGGGTCTTAGAGCTTATAAACAAATGGATCCAATACAAGCATACCAAATGGAAGGTAGTGCTATGTTTGATGAAATGATTCATGGAATTAAAATTGATACAGTTAGATTCCTATTCCACATAGAAATTAAGAAGGAAGAACCTGTAGAAAGAGAAAGAGTTGCACAAGAAACATCAGCACAACATGCAGGAAGCAGCAGTACTTCCGATGTGAAAAAGCAACCTGTTAGAAATGACAATAAAGTAGGAAGAAATGATCCTTGCCCATGCGGAAGTGGAAAGAAATATAAAAACTGCCATGGGAGAGAAGCGTAAAATANTAAGTAATTAGATNTAAACTAATTAAAAATTTAAAACAGTAAAAATTTAATTTTAATAGTGCACAGTTCATAAGGCACAGTCCACAGTTAAGGAAACAATTCAGCTTAGCTGAATTAACAAATTTTTTACCAGCTACTCCCTAGTAGTTTCATCCGAAATTGTGCGCTGTGAATTGTGAACTGTGAACTTTTTCTATTAGCATATAAGTATTATAATTTTATTAGTTATATCTATATGTTAATTTAAATAATAAAAATTAAAGTTAGGGTGATAAAATGATAGTTAAGTTGGAAACAGAATTATCTAAGCTTAATGACATAAAGAAGAATATAAAAGAAATGGGGGCTTCACTTTGACAGGGAAGCACTTTTGAAGGAATTAGAAGAACTTGATCTTAAAATGCAGGAAAAGGACTTTTGGCAGGATATAAAAAGAGCTGAGGAAGTTACTAAAGAAAGTAAGAGAATTAAAGATAAAATAGAAAAATATGATTCCCTAAATAGAAGAGTGGAAGATGTTGAAATTCTAGCAGAACTGTTAGAAGAAGATGATGAAGAATCCATTAATGAAGTTATAGAGGAAATAAGAAGTATTGAAAAAGAAGTAAATGAATATAAAATTGAACTTCTTTTATCAGGAGATTACGATGGAAATAATGCAATAGTTACTTTACATGCTGGAGTTGGTGGTACTGATGCAAATGACTGGACAGAAATGCTTCTTAGAATGTACACAAGATGGTGTGAAAAGAAAGGCTTTAAGGTTGAAACCTTAGACTATCTTGAGGGGGATGAAGCAGGAGTAAAAAGTGTTACTTTAAAGGTTAAGGGTGAATTTGCCTATGGCTATTTAAAAGCTGAAAAGGGAATCCATAGATTAGTTAGAATATCTCCTTTTAACGCAAATGGTAAAAGACAAACCTCCTTTGCTTCTGTAGAAGTATTACCTGAACTTACAAAAGATCAAGATATTGAAATAAGGCCAGAAGACATAAAGGTAGATACCTTTAGGGCAAGTGGAGCTGGAGGACAGCACGTTAATAAAACAGAATCAGCTATAAGAATTACCCACTTAAAAACAGGTATAGTAGTACAATGTCAAAGCGAAAGAAGCCAATTTGCAAACAAGGAAACAGCAATGTCAATGCTTAAAGCTAAGCTTATTGAATTAAAAGAAAGAGCTCATAAAGAAAAAATAGAAGACTTAACAGGTGAATTAAAAGATATGGGCTGGGGAAGCCAAATAAGGTCCTACGTCTTCCATCCATATAATTTAGTTAAAGACCATAGAACCAACGAAGAAACAGCAAATTTAAATGCTGTTATGAATGGTGAAATAGATAACTTTATGATAGCATACCTTAAGGGCCAGTAGGCCCAATTCAAAATTCAGAATTCAAAATGCACAATTGAGGTTGATTTTCAGTGGGCTGAAAATCTTAAAATATAGGTGCTGTCGCATTGTTTAAAGCGCGCAGCACTTTTTCTAATTTAAAATTCACGGTTGATGGTGAAGATAAATATATATGTGAAATAAGTGTATAGCAAACAATTAGAAGCACTTGGCGAAGAAAGAACTACTAGGCCTTAGAGTTGTTGGTTTGTCTGAACAAAGTGAGTTTAACCAAAACTCTTGGCATAGTAGTTATTTCGAGCCTAGTGCTTCTTTGTGAAGCTATCCACTTATGGAGCATATCTATTTATCGGAACCCTTAAGTTGCAATTTTTTTAGCTTATTTTTTTATTTTCCTCTCTTATTTTCAAGGCAAAAGGAATTAGAAGCAAAATTACTAATATGGTTGAGAAAGTAATTATTGAAGATTTTGTATAAAAGAATACTGTTAAATTACTGTAGCAGGAATCGTAGATTTTATCTTGAACAACTGAATAGGCGCTGTTTATGGCATCTGTACTTATGTGTTCAACTGTATCCTCTGGAGTATGAATTCTCCTGGTATCGCTATGACAGAAACTTAAGGCATCTATTCCTGCATTGTTAAAGCTTGCGTGGTCACTAGAATCTTCATAAACTACATCTGTTTCAACTTTATTGTCCTTGGCTATTTTATTTATTGAGTCTAGTAACTTGGACTCTTTATCTTTATAAGAAACTCCAAGCATTAAGGTTAATGGATAATCTTCGCTTCCTATCATATCGAAGTTTATAACCTCTGCATCCTTTAAAACCTCTAAATTCCTTTCTGCAAAGTTCTTGGAGCCTAGCAAGCCAAATTCTTCAGCATTTAAGGCAACAAAGATAATATCACGCTTAGGTTTTTTGAAGCTACTTAATGNTCTTTGAAGTTCTAATAAAAAGGAAGTTCCGGAAGCATTGTCTAGGGCTCCCTTGTAAGTATTATTAAGGCCATCCTTTCCTAAATGATCATAATGTGCAGTTAACACAAGGGGAGGAAGANCTTCTGATGTTCCTTCAATAACTCCAACAACATTAAATAGTTCCTTTTCAGAATTTTCAAAGGGTATATCCACAGAAATAGTTAAATCATTTCTAATTGAATCTAATATTTTATTAAAAGTATCAGTAGTAATGGCTATTAACATATCATAGGGAAAATCACTCATAAAGGAACTTCTAAAAGAAAAATCATTATTTTTTGGCACATGAAACAAGCAATTCCCATCCTCAGTTACAACTTCGAAAGAATTTGTATAAATATTTATTTTGTCTTCATTAGAAAAAGTAAGAGTACTGTTTCTAAAATTAATCATGTCCTCTTTATAGTCTGTGCCATATTTCAGTACTTCTAAAACATTATCTTCTGATAATATTTTAATAGAAGGTGTTGAATCTTTTTTTACTGGGCAAAGGGCCTTAAAGGATTCTTTATAATCACCATTTAGTGGTGTTAAATTATTGCTTTCAAAATTTTGCCGTATAATTTCACCAACTAGCAGGTTTCCATCAGTTCCAGGAAGTCTNCCTTCATAGNTTTCTGATGAAAATAAAGCAATATTATTTTTTACATTATCAGCATTAAAAGGTGAATATGTAAAATTAAAAAATATAGATAAACCTAGTAAAATAATAGTTGTGAATAAAGATGTAAAGTAGACTAATTTTTTTTTCATAAACTTACCTCATAAATTAATTATAGTTAATCATATTAAATGAGGATAAATAATATGAAAATAAATTAAAAAAATGTATTTTTCTAAGCCCTTTTATAAATCAATTCAATGAAACAATAAATTAAAGAAAAAATGATACAAATATAAATTAATATATTAATTTGATTGGACTGAATAGAAAATACACCACCTGCTACAGAACAAAATAATATTAAGAAATTAATGAATTTTGATAAGCCGGATTTATTTAGTATTAATTCCTTAGTAGCAGAAACAAGAATTAAAAAGAAGGTCAGAAAATATAAAATATATTTTAATGTATTAGAAAAATCTATAATATGGTAATCATTTAAAATAATAAATATTATGAAAAAGATTAATAGTATATTTAGTAACCTGCTTATAATAAGACTAAGTTTCTTCAAAAAAATCACCTCTGGAAATATTTTACAAATACATTATACTTTTAAATTACCTTTCTATCAATATGTAATCTTTTAATAAATATTAAATAATTAAATATTTTATAAAAAGTCATTATTGTATTATAATAACATTATGTAAATTTTGGACCAATTAAATTAAACTAGGAGGCAATTATGGTAGATATAGTAGGAAAGCTTTCATCAGAACTTAAGATAAGCATAAGTCAAGTAAACAATGTAATAGAATTACTTGATGCAGGAAATACAGTACCCTTTATTTCTAGATATAGAAAGGAGCAAACAGGGGGATTAAGTGATGAAGTTTTAAGAGAATTTTTTGAAAGGCTAACATACCTTAGAAACTTAAAGGAAAGAAAAGAAGATGTAAAAAGATTAATTGAAGAACAGGGTAAATTAACTGAGGAAATAGTAAAATCTTTAGAAAATGCCTCTTCATTAACTGAAGTTGAAGATATTTATAGGCCTTACAAGCAAAAAAAGAGAACAAGAGCAACTAAAGCTTTAGAAAAAGGCTTAAAACCTTTGGCAGATTTAATTTTAGATGGAAGCTTTAATGGAAATATAGAAGATGAAGCAAGAAAATATATAAATGAGGAAAAGGAAGTAAATAGCATAGAAGATGCTATAAATGGTGCTTTAGATATAATAGCAGAAGTTATATCTGACGAAGCTAAGTATAGAAAATGGATAAGAAATTTAGTTTTAAGAGAAGGGAAAGTACAAACTAAGGGAAGCAGCCAGGAAGATACTCCTTATGAAATGTATTATGATTATAGTGAAGAAGTAAATAAAATACCTTCCCATAGGATTTTAGCTATTAATAGGGGAGAAAAAGAAAAAGTACTTCAAGTAAAAATAGTAGTAGATGAAGAAAAGATAATAAAGTATTTAGAAAAAGAAATATTGAAAGCAAATCCTATTACTGATGAATATTTAAAGGTATCAATAAAGGATTCTTTAAAGAGGCTTATATACCCATCTATAGAAAGAGAAGTTAGAAATGAACTTACTAATATTGGGGAAGAGGGAGCAATAAGAATATTTAAGGAAAACTTAAAATCCCTATTAATGCAGCCTCCAATTAAAGGTAAAGTAGTAATAGGATATGATCCGGGCTTTAGAACAGGTTGTAAAGTTGCTATTTTAGATAGTACAGGAAAATTTTTAGATAAAGCTACAGTTTATCCAACAGCTCCCCAAAATAAAATAAAAGAAACAAAGGAAATACTTAAGGAGTTAGTAAAAAAATATGATGTAGATGTTATATCCCTTGGTAATGGAACAGCTTCAAGAGAATCAGAAGAAGTTATATCAGAAATGATTTCAGAAATAAAAAGTGAAATTGGTAAGGAAGTAGCTTATGTTATAGTATCAGAAGCAGGAGCATCAGTTTATTCTGCATCAGAACTTGCCTCTAAGGAATACCCAGATTTAGATGTAACTATTAGGGGGGCAATATCAATCGGGAGAAGGCTTCAAGATCCTATGGCAGAATTAGTTAAGATAGACCCTAAAGCATTAGGTATAGGACAATATCAGCATGATGTAGCTCCTAAGAAATTAGATGAATCCTTAAAGGGAGTAGTTGAAGATAGTGTAAATAAGGTAGGAGTAGATTTAAATACAGCTACACCATCCTTGTTAACTTATATATCAGGAATAAATTCCACTATAGCCAATAATGTAGTTGAATATAGAAATGAAGTAGGACAGTTTAAAAATAGAAAAGAACTTTTAAAAGTAAAGAGATTAGGACCAAAAGTTTTTGAACAATGTGCAGGCTTCTTAAGAGTTATGGAAAGCAGTGAGCCTCTAGATAATACTTCAGTCCACCCAGAATCCTATGAGGTTGCAAGAAATTTAATTAAACAGTTAGGATATAGAGAGGATGACTTAAAAAATAAAAAATTAATGGATATAGAAGATAGGGTAAAAGAAACAGGAATAAACAAACTTGTTGAAAGCTTAGATGTAGGGGAGCCAACCCTTTTAGATATAATAAAGGAACTAAAGAAGCCAGGAAGAGATCCAAGGGAAGAAATGCCAAAGCCTATATTAAAAACAGGATTAATTAATATGGAAGACTTAACTCCAGGCTTAATTTTAAAAGGAACTGTTAGAAATGTAGCTGACTTTGGAGCCTTTGTAGATATTGGAGTTCACCAAGATGGCCTAGTTCACAAAAGCCAAATGGCAAATAGATTTATAAAACATCCTTTAGAAGTAGTTAAAGTTGGGGATGTTGTTGATGTAAAAATACTAGAAGTAGATGTTAAGAGAAAGAGAATTTCCTTGTCAATGAAAGAGCTTTAGTAATGTAGAATGTACATTCTATATTGTACATTAAAAAAAAGCTGTACACCTTTGTTAAAAATTTACTTGCAATATATAGAACATAGTCATATAATAATAGTAAAATAAAAATAATAACATTATCTTCAGGGCGGGGCGTAATTCCCCACCGGCGGTATAGCCCGCGCGCTAGTTTCTAGCATGATTCGGTGAAACTCCGAAGCCGACAGTATAGTCTGGATGAAAGAAGGTATGTATGGTGAGATGGCTTAATTTGTTATTAATCCAATCTTTCTTTTGCATGTATCTAGTCCTGATGTAATAAATTTACATCAGGTTTTTTTATTGCTAAAAGCAAGATCTTGTTAATAAAATGTCATCAAATTAAAGTAATCTACGCCAGTTCCCTGAGACAATGATTTTGGGAGGAGAAAAAAATGAAAAATTATCAAAATCAAAACTTAAGCAAACTTATCAAAATATCACTTTTAGGGGCAATGTCAGTAATTTTAATGTACTTTGATTTCCCTATACCATTTTTCCCATTTCCGTGGTTAAAAATTGATTTAAGTGATGTAACAGCACTAATAGGGGGATTGGCATTCGGCCCAATGGCAGCAGTAGTAATAGAGCTTATAAAGAATTTACTAATTTTAGTAGTAAAAGGTACAAGTAGTTCTTATGTAGGAGAATTAGCAAACTTTATAATTGGAGTTTCCTTAGTGTTACCACCAGCAATTATGTATAAGATAAATAAAAGCAAAAAATCTCTTTTAATAGGTATGTTACTTGGATTAGTATCAGTAGAAATTGTAGGAATATTAGCAAATGTATATATATTAATACCACTATATGGAATGCCAATGAGTCCAGAAGAAATTATGAATTATGTTACAGTAGGTTTACTACCATTTAACGGAATAAAAGCAATTATGGTGGGTGTAATAACTTATGTACTACATGGAAGACTTGAAAAGGCAGTTTTCAGAAAAGAAGCAAATGCATAATCAGAGTTTATGCAATTCAAAATCAAAGTGAATAATTAAGGAATGTTTTCAGCTTTGCTGAAAATACCAACAAAATATAAAAAAAGAGTTATTCTATAGCGCGCCTTATAGAATAACTCTTTTATTTTAAAATTTTCAGCAAGGCTGAGAATTATGACTACCTAAAAACTATTTTCGCTCCGCACTATTTATTTCCCTGAACTGTGCACTGCATTAAAATGGCGTCTTCTCCAGTATCTTCATAATATCCCTTTCTCAGCCCATTTTCTATAAAAGAAAACTTCTTATATAAGTTTTGAGCCGGAAGGTTTGAAGCTCTTACTTCTAAGTTTATGTTAGAGCAATTAAGGTTATTACATAAATCTATTAATGAAGATAAAAGTTTGCTGGCTATGCCAACCTTTCTATAGCTAGGGTGTACTGCTATATTCATTATATCAGCTTCACCTGCAATTATCCATGCCCCTATAAAACCAACAAGTTCATTATTTGAGTTATCTATTGCCACTATATATTTGGCAAGGGGATTATTCACCTCATTAGAAATTGAATCCTTGCTCCAGGGTGTATTAAAGGATAAATTGCTTACATTAAAAATTCCCTCTACATCATCTTTACACATTAACCTATATGTTATGTTCATCTTTAAGGGCTAACCTCTTTTCTAATTCTCTTTGGGCTTGAGGCTTCTTTAGATAAAATGGAGCTGAATTTGGATCATCAGCCTTATTTTCTAATAAAAGTTTTAAACCTAATTCCCCTAATGATGAAGCCCTAATTAAGCTCAAATGATTTGGAGGAAAATAGCAGTTCTCAAGGTTATTTTTTAAATATTCCTTATGTTTTATTAGCCCGTCACCAGTAAAAATAACTTTCTCCCCTTTTTCCTTTAAAAGCTTAACCAATTCTTCTAAATCTAAAGCAGAATAATCCATTAAGGCTTCTAGTTTTCCATTATTATTTTTATAAAGGCAAGTGTAGACGCTATCTCTTAAAGCATCCATAATAGGGCATATAAGACCATCAAAATTTATTAGAGAATAAGCTAAGGCATCTAAACTTGATATACTTACATAAGGTTTATCAGATCCAAAGCTTAAGCCCTTTATTGTTGCCATTCCTATTCTTAAGCCTGTAAAGGAACCTGGCCCCTTTGATACTGCAAAACCATCTATATCATCTATTGTTAAGTTTGAATCTTTTAATAAATTATCAATCATATCCATCAATAATACTGAGTGTTCTAATTTATTGTTTAAAGTATATTCTGCAATTAATCCATTTTCATTTAAAACTGCTGCTGTTGCAACCTTTGAGGAAGAATCTATACTTAAAATATTCATATCTTCAACTCCTTTATATAATTGTATCTTTCTCCATAAGGAGTAATAGTTATTTTTCTAAAGTTTTCACCCTTTGATAAATCCTTTTCTATATAAATATGTAGATATTCTTTAGGTAAAATTTCCTCTATGTAGTTTGCCCATTCTATTACAGAGACTCCCTCAGAAAATATATATTCATCAAAGCCAATAGCATAAATTTCATCTGGATCACTAACCCTATAAACATCGAAGTGATAAAATTTAAGCCTTCCTGAATCATATTCATTTACTATTGTAAAAGTTGGGCTTGTTATGTACTCTTCAATTCCTAGACCTTTTGCAATACCTTTAGTTATATGGGTTTTACCTGTACCTAAATCACCAGTTAGGCAAATAATATCACCAGGCTGTACAAGTTCACCTAGCAAGTATCCGATTTTAGTAGTTTCTTCTAAACTATTAACATAAAAATCCATAATAAATATCCTTTCTAAAACATCTATATTAATATATTTTATCCAAAAAGAAATAAAAAAGAAAGGTAAATGAAAATATAGTCAGAAAAAACTTATGATTTATAAAGAAAAGTGATAAAAATAGGAGTAAAAGGAAGTGCAAGGAATAAATTAACATAAATGTAATCAAATCTTAAGAAAAAATAAATTGTATTTATGTTAATATAGTGATAATATTTTTACTAATGAACTATAAATATAGTTTTGGAGGAAGTTAAATGAAAAAGTTAACTTATACATTAATTGTTTTTACCTTTAGTTTATTTTTATTTCTAAATATAAATGGTAATCCTTTAGAGGCAACAATTAATGCAGAGGAAGATATTCAGCAAAATCAAATTATAGACATACTGGCTGTAAACGAAAATCAGTATAAAATGATAAAGAGTTTAGTGAAGGAAAAACATAATGTAGCATATTTAGTTAATCATAATGAAGAAGTTAAAAATTACAAGCTAGACCATGCTGCTCTAGAAAATATTTTAAGTAATGATCTTTTAATATATAGTAATTTAGAAAATAAAAATTTTATTAGTAAGATAAATGAGGGAAGAAAAAATTTAAGAGATAAAGGAAGCAGTAATATAGAAGTTAATAAATTAAGAACTATAAACATATCTAGGGGAATATATCCAATAAATATGGAAGTAGACTCTAAGGAGGAAGTAAATCCTTATTATTACTTAGGAATTAATGAGTATAAAATAGCCTTATATAATACAAAGATAGCATTACAAGAAAAAGATATAGCAAATAGGGACTACTATGAAAAAAACTATGATGAGATAATAAAAGAAATTGATAGCTTTATGAAAGAGGTAAAGTTAGCTTTAGAAAAAGGAAAAGAATATAAAATATTAGTAGATTCTAATAAGTTTGACTACTTCTTTAAAAACTTAGGAATTCAGCCTATCAAAGTAAATGAAGATAATATTAATAATTATTTAGAAGAAGAGAATATATTATTTATACATGATGTAGCAGAAAAAAATATATTAGAGTCAGCAAGTAAATTTAAGTTATTAGAATTTGACTTTAAAGATAGCAGCATAGTGGCAATTAAAGATAATATTACTAAGTTATTAGAAGCTTTAGTAAATTAGTTAAAGAGGTTGATTTTTAAATAAACATAAGTTATAATTAGTTTGTTGCTTAAAGGGGTATAGCTCAATTGGTAGAGTAGCGGTCTCCAAAACCGTTGGTTGTGGGTTCGATTCCTACTGCCCCTGCCACTATAAGTCGGTAAACTTACGTTTTACCGACTATATTTATGTAAAATATAAGCAAATATTTATATATAGTAATTACCATAAACATATTGTTGACAAAATTACTAATATCATGTTAAAATGTTTTTTGTTAGAGGGGTATAGCTCAATTGGTAGAGTAGCGGTCTCCAAAACCGTTGGTTGTGGGTTCGATTCCTACTGCCCCTGCCAGAAAAGCAAGGAAGACTGTATTTTGTAGTCTTCCTTTTTNGTTTTATTCTTTAGGAGGAAAAATCTTTAAGCTGGATTTGAGGAAAACGTATGAAAAAAGCATTATTAAAAATTTTACCTATTGTTTTTATAATATTTATTATTCTTCAATTTAATTTTAACAGTGTTAATGCTGCAACAACGGATATAAATAACGAAAAAAACTTAAATTTTAAGAGATTCACAATTGAAGATGGCTTATCTCAAGCTACTGCTGAGTATATGATACAAGATAGTAAAGGTTACATTTGGATAGGTACAGATGATGGATTGAATCGTTATAATGGTAGCGAATTTAGAGTATATAGGTATCGAGAAGATTTACCTGACAGCATTACTGGAAATTTCATTATAGGAATTGCAGAAGATCATAAGGGGAATATTTGGGTTGCAACCTTAGTAGGCTTAAATAAAATAAATACAGAAACAGATGAAGTTAAGACTTATGTTTCAGGGGTAGATGGATGTAATTTATCAAATAATAATATTACAGAAATTTTAGTAGATTCCCATGGTGATTTATATGTGGCTACTGTAGAGGGTGTTAATAAATATAATGAAAAAACTGATAATTTTGAGAGATTATATTATTCAGAAAAGAAAGAAGAAACACTAACTAGCCAAGTAATATATTCAATTGTAGAAGATATTAATGGTGATTATTGGATAGGAACAGATAATGGACTTAATAAGGTTAATAAAGATACAAATGAAATTATAAAATACTATGCAGATGGAAAAGAAAATAGCATAAGTGATAACTTTATTTATGAGCTATATTCTGATAGAGAAGGTTATTTATGGGTAGGTACATACGATAAGGGCTTAAATAAAATAGATTTAAAATCTAATGAAATAACCCAATATTTAAATAATCCTAAAGATAATAATTCAATAGCAGGTAATTCTGTAAGATACATATTGAGGGATAGTAGGGGAATTATTTGGATAGCTACTAATAATGGCTTATCTAAATTTAATGAGAAAGAAAACAAATTTTATACCTTTAAATCAAAAATATATGATTTAGGAAGCCTTATAAGTAATGATGTAATATGTTTAATGGAAGATTCCTCTGGTACCATTTGGGTTGGGACTGTTAAAGGTATAAGCATGTTTAACCCTGAAAATGAATTTTATAATTATAGAAATGACCCCTTTGATGAAAATTCCATAAGTGAAAACATGATTTATGGTATATATGAAGATAATGAGGGTTATTTATGGGTGGGAACAGCTCATGAAGGATTAAACGTAATAGATAGAAAAANTGGAAATATTAAAAGAATTAAGAATGAAAGTATCAGATCTGATGATTATCTTAACAATAATGTTAGAGATATTACAGGAATAGATAATGAAATATGGATAGCTACAGAAAAGGGATTGGTTAAATATGATAAAAATACTGAGGAGTTTACAAATTATATTAAGGATCCTAATAATAGCAATAGTTTAATATCAAATGATGTTAAATCACTTTACATAGATGATGAAGGCACATTATGGATTGGTACTGATTTAGGAGTTTCTACCTTCGACAGAAAGAATACCTTTAAAAATATTACGGAAGAATTTAAATCGGAAAAGGTAGACCTAGTCTGGGTTTCAGATATTATTAAAGATAAAGAAGGAATAGTGTGGTTTGCATGTGGCTTTGATAATGGATTAGTTTCCTTTAATACAAAGACAAAAGAAATTAAAAACTATAAAAACATTGAAAATGATAGTACTAGTTTAAGTTTTAATTCAGTAAATGTTATTGCTATAGATAGTAAAAACAACCTTTGGTTAGGGACTCGTTATGGATTAAATAAATTTAATAGAGAAGATGAAACTTTTGAAAGGTATACAGAGGAAGATGGCTTATCTAACAATTTTATAAGTGGCATATTAGTTGATGGTGAAGATAATTTATGGATAAGCACAAATTATGGTATATCTAACTTTGAAGTTAGTAAAAAGAAATTCTTTAATTTTACTGTTAATGATGGATTACAGGGCAATGAATATAATATGTTTTCATCTTTTAAAAACTCCAGAGGAGAAATGTTTTTTGGTGGAATAAATGGATTTACATATTTTTACCCTGAAAACATAAGAAAAAAGGTATTTTNCAAAGAAGTTACCATAGACAGTATTTATAACAATGATAGTGAAATTAAGGATGTTTCTGATATTTATTTAGATTATAAACATAATCAAATACAATTTAATTTTTTCTTCCCTTATTATTTAAATACTAAAAAAATTGAGTATGCTTACAAACTAGAGGGTGTAGATGAAAATTGGATATTTTCAGGGGATAGAAATTATGCAAATTATACAAATCTAGATTCTGGTAATTATGAATTTAAAGTTATAGGTAGAAATNCTAATGGAGAATGGAGTATGCCAACTAAAGTGAAATTTACAGTTGGATTAAAGCCTTGGAAAACACCTTTAGCATATTTTATTTATACAGTAGTTGCAGCATTAATAATTTACATAATATACGATAGGGTGAAATTATTAAATATACTAATAGAACAAAGAACTCTGGAATTAAACATTAAACTAAGGGAAAATGAAGAGTTATACTTTGAGTTAATAAAAAATGAAAAATATAAAAATAATTACTTTATCAATTTATCTCATGAGCTTAGAACACCATTAAATATTATAAAATCTGCCCAGCAGCTTATAAGTAGTTTGAACGATAGCCCTGAGGGAATAGAAAAAAATAAACTTGCAAAGTATATGGATACAATAAAAAGAAATTCTGATAGGCTTCTTGTATTAATTAATAATATTATTGATACCTCTAAAATAGAGACAGGCTCCTATATTCTAAATATAGAAGAACACAACATTATATATCACATAGAAGAAGTAGTCCTATCTATGAAAGATTATATAGAATCAAAAGGACTAGAGCTTATTATAGATCCAGAGGTAGAAGAAAAAATTATTGAATGCGATGCAATGGAAATAGAAAGATGTATTATAAATTTAATAGGAAACGCCGTTAAATTTACTCCAAAAGGAGGAAATATAGAAGTAAGAATGTACGACTTAGGTACACAAGTAAGAATTTCCGTTAAGGATACAGGAATAGGAATAGATAAAAAATTTCAAGAAACAATTTTTGATAGGTTTGGTCAAGCTTATAATAACAATAAGTCTGAAGAATATGGTGGAAGTGGTTTAGGATTAACCCTTACTAAACAATTGGTATCTCTTCATAATGGAAGTATTACAGTAAATAGTGAACCTGGCTTAGGAAGTGAGTTTATAATTACTCTTCCAACTAAGCAAATTTAAGGGTCATANCAAGCTAAAATGTTGACATCAGGGGATTTAAATGTTATCATAAAAGTAAATATTAGTGCGTGTTGTTATAAAAAGGTATTTAATATCTAAATTAAGATTTTTCCCTTATCTTGATTTAGGTATTTTATTTTTCCAGGCAAGGAGAATGAATTAATGATTGTAGAAAAGATATTAAACAATAATGTTGTTGTTTCAATTGATCCGAAAACTAAAAAAGAAGTTATACTCATGGGTTCAGGAATTGCTTTTAGAAGAAAAGTTGGGCAAGAAATAGAAGAAGATAAAGTAGAAAAAGTCTTCGTTGTAGATGATAAAAGAATGGGAAATAAGCTGAAAAAGTTAATTAATGAGATTCCAGATGGAGTTTTTGAGCTTGCTCATGAGATTATTACTTATGCAGCTAAGGAATTAAATAGGAAGCTTGATAAACAGATATATATATCCCTTTCTGACCATATGGGCTTTGCCATTAAAAGATATAAAAATAAAGTTGAAATAAAAAATGACTTGCTAGATGAAATAAGAAGAATTCATAAAGAGGAATATAGGGTAGCCTTATGGGGATTAAAATATATTAATAGCAAGTTAAAAATAAACCTTCCAGAAGATGAGGCAGGTTTTATTGCACTGCACTTTGTAAATGCAAGCTATCAAGAAACATCAAAAGAATCAATTTTATCAACGAATATAGTAAAGGGTATATTAAATATAATAAGATACTATTATTCTGTTGAATTTGATGAAGATGATATAAACTATGATAGATTACTAACCCATTTAAAGTACTTTGCTAAAAGGGTGGTTACTAACAGCCAAAACTCAGATAATAATAATGACTTTTTAGAATTAGCAGCTAAAAGTTATTCTGAAGCTTATAATTGTGCCTTGAAAATAAAACTTTATATAGAAAATAATTATAATTATAAAGTCAATGATGATGAAATTGTATATTTAACTATGCACATACATAGAGTTATCTCTGTAATAAGAAATAAAGAAAATGGCGAATAAAGAACAAATTAAATATAAAATGTGTATGTGATTATTTTGGTTAGTTCACAGTTCCCAGCGCTTTGTTGAGAACTGTGAATTTTTGAATATAGGAGGTAAGATATGGATGTTCTGAAAAATTTCTTTGGAGTTTTGCAGAGAATTGGTAAATCTTTAATGCTTCCCATAGCACTTTTACCTGCTGCAGGTATATTGATGGGAATAGGAACAGTATTTGAAAATCCAGATGTTATTGCAAGGCTTCCAATGTTGGCTAATGAAAATATTCAAATAATAGCAAATATTATGTCTTCATCAGGGGAAATAATATTTGAAAATTTACCTATTTTATTTGCAGTAGGTGTTGCAATAGGGATGAGTAATGGAGATGGGGTTTCTGCCCTAGCTGCTATAGTTGCATTTCAAACTATGAATATGACTGCAGGAATAGCTCTTGGAATAAATGAAAGTACAATTTCTAATAATCCAATATATACAAGGATTTTAGGTATACCAACAATACAAACGGGAGTATTTGGAGGTATACTAATCGGCATAATTTCTGGAAAAGCTTATAGAAAGTTTTATGATAAAAGATTACCAGAGTTTTTAGGCTTTTTTTCAGGCAAAAGGTTAGTACCTATAGTTGCAGNAATAACAGGAGTTTTTCTAGGATTAATAATGGCTATAATATGGCCGCCAATACAATATAATTTACTTAACTTTACAACTAAAGTAATATTAGCAAATAGGTCTGTGGCAGCCTTTATATTTGGCTTTATTGAAAGAGCTTTAATTCCTTTTGGCCTTCACCACNTATGGTATACCCCTTTCTGGTATCATTTTGGAGAATATATAAGCCTAGCTGGAGAGCTTATAATTGGTGATCAGCAAATATTCTTTGCACAGCTAAGAGATGGAGTTGAATTTACTTCTGCCGCCTTTATGACAGGAAAATATCCATTTATGATGTTTGGACTGCCAGCTGCAGCCTTAGCTATGTATCATGAGGCTTATGAAGAAAATAAAAAGAAAGTAATGGGGCTTTTCTTCTCNGCAGCCCTTACATCCTTTTTAACAGGTATTACTGAACCAGTAGAGTTTATGTTTTTATTTGTGGCACCAGCCTTATTTGTGGTACATTGCGTCTTTGCCGGACTTTCCTTTATGATGATGGATATTCTTAATGTTAGAATTGGTCTTACCTTCTCAGGAGGCTTAATAGATTTTATTTTATTTGGTGTTCTACCTAATAGAACAAAATGGTGGCTGGCAATAGCTGTGGGGATGATATTTGCTCTTATATATTATTTTGGCTTTAGATTTATTATAAGAAAATTAGATTTAAAAATTGTAGGAAGAGAAAAGGATGAAGAACAGCTGGAGTTAGAGGTAGCTGATGGAGAACTAGCAAAAGAGGTGTTAGAAGCTTTAGGTGGAAAAAAGAATGTGAAATACCTAGATGCTTGTATTACAAGAATAAGAATTACTGTATATGAAATAAACTTAGTAGATAAATGCAAACTAAAATATATAATGAGTTCCGAATTAATGATAATAGGAAATAATATTCAAGCCATATTTGGAACTAACTCCGATATATTAAAGGAGCAGATTCAGGCTTTAATTGAAGGTAGAGAAATAGAAGTTAAAGTAAAAAAGAAATTACCACCTTTGAAAGCAGGAATCAGGACAGATACTAGCATTATGATACCTGTCAGTGGAAAACTTTTAAGAATAGAGGAAGTTCCAGACCCAATATTTTCAATGAAGCTTATGGGAGATGGGTTTGCAATAGATCCTGTAGACAATGTATTATTAGCACCTATTGATGGAAAAGTAACTAATATTTCAAAAACAAATCATACAATTAATATCCAAGGAGATAATTNCGAAATATTTATTCACATTGGTGTTGATACTATGAAATTATATGGAGAGGGATTTGAAAGGTTAGTAGAAGAAGGTGAATTGGTAAGTCAAGGTGATGCCTTAATTGAATTTTCCATAGATAAAATGAAGGAAAAAGCTAAATCAGCAATAATACCTATAATGTTTAAAAAAATAGATGAAGATAAATTTGTCTATTTCAAGGAAGGCAAAGAGGTAATGGCTGGTGAAATTGATAAAGTTCAAATTCATGAAAAGATTTTATAATATAAAATTAATAAAAAAATTCAAAATAGAGTAGGATTTTCTAAGTATATAAAACTTACATAAGGTTAAAATAATATTGTAAACAAGATAACTTTCAATGAGATAGCTTCAAGTTTTAAGCAATATTTTGTTTACTAAACCAAGAAGCCAAAGGAGGAATTAAAAATGAATAAGACTTTAGTTCCCAATAAAAAACGGAGGCTCAAAACATTCCGAAATGAAGTTGTAAGCGAGTTAGGAGTTTCACTAAGAGAATCTAAATTAAGAAAATCTAGTGGAAACTTAACAGCAGGCCAAAGTGGTTTGTTAAGCGGCCCCGCAGGTGGCGAAATGGTTAAAAAAATGGTTTAACAATATTAGGTTCTACAAAGTAACCACTGATAATTGCAAGAATCGATTTGGGTTAAGGACAGGATAATAAATGTACCACCTAAATAAAATATTGTTTACCATTTACTAAAAGAAGAAGCCTTTTGAAATAAAATTAAATTTTTATTTCAAAGGCTTCTTTTTTATATATAAAATTAAATCAATTTAAAGCAGAGGGAGGCGTAATAGCAAGGAAGATTAAGAAAATTTAATATAATTTAATTAAATTAGGATATTTGCTCTAAAGAATAGTGGCAAAAGAACTGTATGGGTGTACTATGTAATTAAGACACTAATACTGAAGGAAAGGAGATAGAAAGATGGCACTTGAATTAAATTCGAAGGAACCTATATATCTTCAGATAATAGCTTATATAAAAAAGAAAATAGTTTCGGGTGACTTAAGGAAAGGAGAGAGAATTTTGTCCGTAAGAGATTATGCCAGTGAATTAAAAGTTAATCCAAATACAATACAAAAGGTTTATTCGGAATTAGAAAAAGAAAACTTAATATATACTCAAAGGGGAATTGGAAAATTCGTTACTGAAGATGAAGAGAAAATTAATGAGTTAAGACAGGAATTATTTAATGAAACAATAGATAAATTTATAAAGGACTCTAAGGCATTAGGTTTTACTAAAGAAACTATATTAGCAATTATATCAAAAAGATATAAGGAGGAGGAAAATGAGTAATTTATTAGAAGTAAATAATTTATATAAATCTATAAAGGGAAAACAAGTATTAAATGGAATAAGCTTTAATTTAGAAAAAGGGAAAGTATTAGGTATAATGGGACCCAACGGTCAAGGAAAAACAACACTTTTAAATATAATACAAGGGTTTTTAAAAATTGATAAGGGTGATATAAAACTAGGAGGAGTAGCTATAAGTTCTGATACTAAAAATCATATTGCCTTTTTACAAGNTAGAAATATATTTGAAAAAAATATGAAAATAAAAGATGCAATAAAATTATACTCAGACTTTTTTGCTGACTTTGATAAGGAAAAAATGAGCTATTATCTAGATTTTATGAATTTAGATAAGGAAGCTAAAATAAGAGAATTATCAAAGGGGATGAGTGAAAAATTTAGTTTATCTTTAACATTAAGCAGAAAAGCAAAGCTATATATGTTAGATGAACCTATATCAGGGNTTGACCCAGTATCAAGAGAAAAAATATTAGATGCCATATTAGAAAATTTAAATGAAGAAAGCTCTATGATAATTACCACTCATTATATTGGTGAACTTGATAGAATATTTGATGAAGTAGCATTTTTAGGTGAAGGAAAAATAGTAGAACAGGGCAATGCAGAAGAATTAAGAGAAAAATATAAAGCATCAATAGATGANATTTATAGAAAGATTTTTGCAGAATAATTTAAGGGAGGAATAGTATGAATAATATTTTTAATATATTAAANTATAACTTTGGAAAATACAATTCGGGAGCAAGTAAAGTAGCATATATAATATCATTAATAATACTAACTTTATTTATGTTTGGAACATTTACAAGAGTACCATTTTTATCAGAGTTTTTTTCAGCAATGAATATTGCATATATTACTTTGTTTCTGGTAATTAACTTAATAATTTCTTTAGTGAGATTTTCAAAAGAGATATCAAAGGATAGAGGTAAATTAGTATTTACCCTACCAATAAAGTCTTGGGAGTATATTGTTGCAAAATATATAGAATTCATTATATTACAAGGTAGTATAGTTCTTATAGCATATATTATAACAAGCCTTTCAGGGAATTTAATGGCAGAAACAGTTAAACTAGTAGCTCTATCAACAGCATATGGAACTATAGCAGCGTATATAATAATTACATCTCTTATAGTAATTTTTTCATCCTATATTAGTAATTCAGGCCTATGTCTATTAGCAGTTATAGTAGGTGGAGGAATTATTCGCAGCTTTGTCTCAAATTTAAATAGGTTTATAACAGCCTTATTCCCATATGTATATATGAAGATAGGATCATTTATAGAAATAGATATAATATCTTCACTATTATGGGGCTTATGGGTGATAGCTCTAGTAATTACATCAATATATCATTTAGATAAGAAGCTAGATATTGTTTAGGAGGGAATAATATGAAAAGAACAACTAAAATTATTTCAGCAATCCTTCTGACTACAACCTTATTAAGTGGTTGTGGAATAAGGTTTGGTATAGAAAGCAGAAGAAATAATAATTTTAATGATTCTATTAGCGAAGATCTTCCTAATCAAGATTTTGTTAGTAAAAATTTTGATAAAAAAGATGGTGAAGAGGTAAATATAAGAGAGTCAATGGAAGGTATAAATAATCTTCAAATAGAAGCAGCAGTTAGCAATATAGCCATCATATATCATGAAGGAAAGGAAGTAGAAGTAACTGGAGTTCTAGNAAAGCATTCTAGAGGAATAGAAATAGGTAGAGCTTCCGACCAGTTAAAAATAGAAGAAAAGGCAAATAAAACTAACAAGGTAAATTCAGATTCAGCAAGTAATTTAATAATAAAAATCCCTAATAGCTATAGTGAGAATTTAGAACTTACATTAGGGGTTGGTGAATGTAATATGGAAGGTCTAATAGTTGATTCTATGGATGTAAAAGCAGGGCTAGGGAAATTATCTATAGAAAATGTTTCTTTTAATAAGTTAAATTTAGAAAGTGGACTTGGAGATGTTAATATTAATACCAAGCAAAAAACTGGAGAAATGCATATTGAAGGTGGAGTTGGTGAAATTAATATAAGCTTAGGAGATATTAATGGGGACTTAAAATACGAAGGTGGAATGGGAAATGCAAATATAATTATCCCAGAAGATTCACCAGTAAAAATAAACACAAGCTCTGGTTTAGGAAGCGCAAATGTTAGTGCAAAAACCTCAGGGGAAAATAAATATACCTTTGATATCAGCATGGGAATTGGAGAATTAAATATTACAAATTAATTTGATGCAGGTGGATTTACCTGCATTTTTAATTTTATAATTATAATAATGAAAAGTTGCTAGGGTATATGTACTTTTGATATTGTGAATATCAGAAGTAAATGATAAAATAAGAACTAAAGTTCGGTATGAATAAATATAATAAAGGTGATTATATGAAGAAGATAAAAATATTACAAGCTGGAGATTTGCATTTTGATACCCCCTTTAAAGAATTAAATAAGAAGTTATCCTTAATGAGCAAGGAAGAATTATTAGAAGTCTTTAGCAGGATTATAGATCTATGTGTAGATAATTCTGTTGATATCTTCTTATTAACTGGGGATATNTTTGATAATTTAACCGTAGATAAGAAAACCTTAATATATATAAAAAAGCAGCTTGAAAGAATTCAAAATATAAGAGTATTTATTTCCCCAGGAAACCACGATCCTTATAATGAAAAGTCTTTCTATAAGCTTATAGACTGGCCTAAAAATGTTCATATTTTTAAAGGTGAAATAGAAAGCGTGATTATAGAAGATTTAAAGGTAGCTGTTTGGGGGGCTGGCTTTAATAATAGCTATGTTAGAAAAAGTTTATTAAAAGATACAGAAGTTAATAAAGATTATATAAATATTATGACTATTCATGGTGATATATCAAATAGTGATGAAGGAAATGAATATAATCCAATAACCTTAAAAGATATAGGAAAGAGTAATTTAGATTATATTGCTATAGGTCATAGACATAATTTTAGTGGTATTTTAAAAGAAAAGAACACATATTATGCCTATGCAGGATGTCCCCAAGGAAGAGGTTTTGATGAAACAGGGGATAAGGGAGTTATTATAGGTGATATATCTAAGGAAGTAGTAGATTTAAAATTTAAAAGAACATCAAAAAGAAATTACTATCTTGCAGAAATAGATATAAGTAATTCCATGAGCTATGAAGAAATAAAAGTAAAAATATTAAATGAAATAAAAGAAGAAGATAGGCAGCAGAATTTTTATAAAATTATATTAAAAGGAGAAGTTGAAGCCTTTATAAACTTAAATGAAAATATAATTTTAGAAAAGATAAAAGACTATTTTTACTATGTTAAAGTTATAGATAAAACAGAAGTTAAATTAGATTTTGACAAAATAGCAGAAGACTATTCAATTAAGGGAGTCTATGCAAGAAAACTACTAGAAATGGTAAAAAATCAAGAGTTAGAGGAAGAAGTAATCAAAATGGCATTGAAGATAGGCATTCAATCCTTATCTAGCGGTGAGGTGAATTTAGATGATTATTAATAAAATAAATATTATAGCTTTTGCTGGTGTAAAGAACAAAGTAATAGAATTTAATGAAGGNATAAATTTAATATATGGAGAAAATGAAAAGGGTAAGAGCACCATACAAAACTTTATAAGAGTTTGGCTGTATGGCATGAACAATAAGAGAAGTAAGGATATAAAAAATAATGATAGAATAAGATTCATGCCAGTAGATGGAGATACAATAANGGGAGAACTTTATGTAACTCACAATGAAAGAACTTATATAATAATAAGAAGTTTTGGAAAAACAAAAAAGCAGGATAGCTCACAAATAATAGATGCTGAAACTGGTGAAGAAATTCCTGATATTCCGAAAAATGATCCGGGAAAATATTTTCTAAATGTAAATGGTGCAACCTTTAATAAAACCTTATTTATTAGCCAGTTAGGAGTGGCCATATCTAAGGATAAGGAAGAAGAAATAATAGATAAAGCTGCAAATCTTTTAGACTCTGATGAAGAAAACATATCAGTACAAAAATCCTTTGAAAAGCTAGAAGCTATAAAAAAGAAAATAACTACTACAAGAAAAACAGGTAAGCTAGATTTACTAAGGGAAAAATATAATGCCTTAGTAGAAGAAAGATTTGAGGCTTATAGGCTTGCAGAAAATAGCTTGGAAGAAGAACAAAACTTAATTAATTTAAAAGAAAATAGAAATGATTTAAGAGAAGAAATTAAAAATTTAAATATATATAAAAGGTATCTAAAGAAAATTAAGCTTCAAAAGGAATACGAAGAAATTACTGAATACCTAAAGAAGAAGGAAGAGCTTGAAAAAAAGGGAAGGTTCATTGAAAGTACCCTATCATCCAAAAATGGATTAATTGATGAAAATCTTTTAAATGATATAAAAGAAGAAAATTCCTTGTATTTCAGTATTCTTGATATGAAAAACGAAAGTGAAAGAAATTTAAATTCAAAGAGAGAAATATATAATGAGAAGAAAACAGAAAATGAAGACCTGCTTTTTTTAGATAATATATCTAATAATGAAAAAAATAACTTTATAAAAAATGTAATGGAGCAGGAAAATATCAAAGAAAAAATAAACAGTTATAATAATTTAAAAAAAGAAATTGAAATTCTACAAAGTAATATAAGTTCAAGAAAAGAAAAAATAGGAGATGCTATTAATTTTGAAAATAAAGTAGAAGAAGTTAAATATCTATTAAAGAGGTATGAAGAAAAACTAAAAGAACTTAAATTTAACATAGAAAACAACAAAGCAGAAGAAGTTCCAATTAATAAAGAAAAAGTAAGAAAACAAAATAATATAATGAAAATTTTAACTGTTCTTTTACTCTTAGGTTTAATAAGCACAATTGTAGTAAAAGCAGATATATATATTTCTCTAATTATTGGATTAGCATTAGTTTTCAGCCTTTTATTTCTATTAATTAATAGCAATGAAGTAAAAAACAATAAGTCCTTAGAAAGCAAAGAAAATATAATAAAATCATTACAGAGAGAAATTGATGAAATAGAAAAAGAGATTTTTAATTACACAAGGCTAGTAAAATCTAGCAGCTATGAAGACTTTATAAGAAAACTAAAGTCCTATGAAGAATTTGCTTTATTTGAAGGGAAGGAAAAAATAAAAATATCAGAAAAAAGCAATCAAATTTCCCTATATAATATTGAAGAGCTTAAGGAAACCTATAATAAAAATCAAAATAATTTAAATAAGGTCTTAGACTTATCAAAAACAAATGATATTAATGAAGTTATATATAAAATATCAAAATATGAGGAGATCAATAAGGAATTACTTTCCTTAAAAATAGAAATTGAAAAGGAAGAAAAATCTATAGCAAATATAGAAAATGAATTAAATATAAGAGAAAAAAGGATAAGAGAAAAGCTTGCCTTTATAGGTATGGAAGAGATAGATTTATATGACCTAGAAGAAAGACTAATTGAATTAAGAGAAAAAATAAAAGAGAGAGAAGAAATAATCAGAGGTCTAAAAACCATAGAAGAAACTTATGCAGCTTTAACAAAGGACAAGGACATTGATGCCATAAAGGAAGAAGTTAAGGAAATAATAAGTCAAGATATAAACTATAATTATACTTCAGAAGAGGAAATAGATATAAGAATTTCAGAGAAATCAAATGAATTAATAGAATTAGAAAAATCTATTAAGGATATTGAAAATAAATTAGAAAATAGATATTTAGGAAAACGAAGAATACCAGAAATAGAAGAAGAAATAGAGGAAGTAAAAGAAAGCATAAAGAACCTGGAAACCAAAAAGAAATCTATTGAACTTGCAATAGAAGTTATGAAGGAGTCCTTAAGGGAAGTTAGGGGGAATTTCACTAACATATTAAATTCAAGTGTCATGGACTATTATAGTGATTTAACTAATGGTGAATATAATGAAGTTATGGTTTCTGATAATTACGAAATGAAGGTAAGGCAGAAAAATGATGTTTTAAATGCAGGAATGTTAAGCAATGGAGCAAATGACCAGCTTTACTTATCTTTAAGGCTTGCCTTTATAAAAATGATATATAAAAATACTGAATATCCTTTAATCCTAGATGATGCCTTTATTCAATATGATGATATTAGGCTGGAAAAGGCATTAAATTTATTATCAAAAATAGATATAAGGCAAATAATAATTTTTACATGTCAAAAAAGAGAAGAAGAAATATTAAAAAATAAAGGCCAGGAAGTTAATTATATTTATTTATAGCATTGACAATAATAGTATAAGAGTATAAAATTAACAATGAATAATGCAAATCATTTGCAAAGAGGTGGATTAATGAAAAGAAGAATATCAATTTTAGCTCTTATACTTGGAGTATTTTTTGCTTTTACAGCATGTACAAACAAAAGTAAAGAAAATATAAGTGAAAACATAGAAGAAAAAATAAAAATTGGAGTAACTATATATCCTCTTAAGGATTTTGCGGAAGCCATAGGTGGAGATAAGGTAGAAGTATTTTCTATAATACCTGATGGCTCTGATGCACACAGCTTTGATCCAAAGCCAACAGACTTGAAGGATTTAATTAATTCTAATTTATTTATATATAATGGTTTAGGAATGGAAGAGTGGATAGATTCAATTTTAAAGACCTTAGAGGGAACTGAAGTTAAAATTGTTGAAGCAACAACTGATATAGAACCATTAGCTGCTAGTGAAGATGATCATTCAGAAGAACATGGAGAAGACCATGAAGAAGAGGGGCACAGTCATGGACCNCACGATCCTCATGTTTGGCTTAGCTTAACAGATGGGGCGAAGGAAGCAGAAAATATTAAAAATGTTTTAGTTGAAGTTGACTCAGAAAATAAAGAATACTACGAAGCTAATTATGAAAAGCTAGTTGCTGAAATGAATAGACTAAAGGATAATTACGCTGAAAAATTTAAAAACATAGAAAATAAGAATTTAGTAACAGGACACGCTGCCTTTGCTTATATTGCAAGAGATTTTGGATTAATACAAAATAGTATAGCAGACGTTTATGGTGAAGGAGAATTAACTCCTAAAGACTTAGAAAATCTTATAAACTATTGTAAAGAAAATAATATTAAAGTAATATTTAACGAATCTACAGCTAGTGCTGATGCTTCAGAAACCCTTGCAAATGCAGTAGGGGCATCAATTGAAAAGTTATATAGCCTAGAAACACAAGAAGATAATTTAAGCTATATTGAAGCTATGGAGCATAATTTAGAAACAATATATACAGCATTATCGAAATAACTTAGATAGCTAACTGGGAATAGAAAGGTAAGAGCTAATAGGTAACGGGTGATAAGTAGTAGGTAATAAATAACAGATAACAGGTAGTATGGGGAGCTGTTTGGAATCAATGTTTTAAAGTGAGATATTGATTGCAGGCAGCCCCTTTATTTTATAGTTTTATAATAGTAAAAGGCAGCTATAGAAATTACAATAATTAGAAACAATTATTTTTTATATAGGCTAATATGATAAAATAATATGGAACCAAAGATGAAACCTGAAAACTGAAAATTGAAAACTGAAAACAAAAGAAAACTGAAAACTGAAAACTGAAAACTGAAAACTGAAAAAGTGGGGTGTGTTTTTTGAATAAAGCATTAAATTATTATAATACTCAAATAGATAAGCAAAATAGAAA